>Ga0123357_10011600_pt1 | contig 11312 bp, 12 predicted proteins | sample TergutEmb28metaG_FD_89873 | JGI IMG/M metagenome (GOLD analysis project Ga0123357, IMG submission 89873) | Embiratermes neotenicus P4 segment gut microbial communities from Petit-Saut dam, French Guiana - Emb289 P4 | ecosystem: Host-associated > Arthropoda: Insects > Digestive system > Gut ...
AACAAAACCAGAGTCATTTCCTTTTGGAGAAAAACAAACTGTCATGGTTTTGATTACAAACTGAGTGAATCGTCTGTCACACGAACGGACTGCATCAGGGATCTGGGAGTGCTTATAGACACAAATCTTCTTTTCACGTTTTCTCTCACGCTATTGGACTGTTGGGGTTAATTCAAACTGTCACTTTACGCTTTTCGTCACTGCACAGCCTTCTGACGCTACACTGCACTCTAGTCAGACCCCAGTTGCAATATGCCTCTGTTGCGTGGAATTTATCACTTCTTCGGATGTTTGTAAGCTTGGAGCGCGTCCATCGGAGTTTCCGTCTTTTTCTCATCATCGTTTTTTCAGTCACTTAGACTGCAGCTGTGGTAATGTTTTAAATTACTTGCAGTTACACACCGGAGGTGTTCGGAGGTGTTGCCTAGATGTCCCGTTTTAACGAATGTATTAAATGATTCAAAATATTGGCCTACCCTTATGGAAACTGTTGGCCTGCGTGTACCAAATCGAAATTTTAGAGACTTTTGTTTTTTTAATGTTGACTTTAAACGTCTAAACTGTCCTCCTTCTTTAGCACTTCGGCGTCTACCGATATATTCAATAGACGTTCGGTCTTGGTTAATATGATTGGCTGTTATATGATAATTTTACTACATGATTCAGACACTGTTTATCGTCTGATTCTGTAGTGAATCTAACCTTTAAGTATGTTTTATATATTTGAGCCTCTTCAGTTTTCATATTTTTAATTAGTTTTATAATTAGACTTGTGCTGTTAAATCAGCACATTAAAAAGTGAGAAATTGAATTGAAAGAATTTAAGTAAACATAATTAATAATAATTGCCAGTATCACTTGTGAGTGCAGTAATGAACCTTCGGGTTCCATAAAAAGCAGGGAATTGCTTGACTGGGTGAGAACCGATGAGATGCTCAAGAAGGACTCTGCTCCATGAAGTGAGTAAGTAAATTGATATCACTAGTCAATATTTGACCTGTGTAGGTCATCTTGAGGTTGTTCTAAACATAAGGGTGTCTTTTTTTGTTGTTTATTGTACTTACATTCTTGTAAGATGCTGCTTGATGATACGATGTATGTACTGGGTTATGTTGCTTGTGTTAGTGGGTATTTTCCTATACAAGTCCAAACATGTCTGCGGTAGTGAGATCAATTTTTATCATATGTGTTAATACGCTATGATTTGTCTGCAAGATCATGATCTACTGAACTACCCAACAGATTTATGGTACATAACAATAATTTTAAAAAGATTTAATTATAAAATTATATATTGCAAAATTATGCATTTTGTTACTTATTGTATCATAAATTGTCATCTAATGCACCAACATGTATACCATGAAGTACCCAATGGGCCTTTACAAGATAGACTTTTTGGAAAGCTTGTGATTCAGCACTGATGACAGTCTGCTTTGTTTTTAATAGTTCCTTCTCAAAAATTGTTTTTTAACAAAAAAGCTAATGTTAAGAATTGACATTGCTGCCTCCAGCAGATGCCAAGCCTCTCTTTGGCATCTGCTTGAGGCAGCATTGTCAATTTGATGTTTTGCTTCTTATTGAAATGTTGCTTCTGATCTGTTGGTTTCCAAAAGACAGTACCCAGCATCAAGCCTTATAAAGTACAAAAGGATTTACCAGTACACAGCCATTCATTTTTATGAAAAGAATGGTTAAGTCGACTTCCAGCATAATTGCATTGCAGGTAAGGACAATATGAGGTGAATTTGTAACATTTAATGTTTTTGGAATCATTGCAGGAGTGCTGGGGTTTCTGTTGAGATGGACTCTACTGGGTCTGTAGCTGCTGTAGAGGCAGCATTGGACAGACTCAACAAGCAGCGTGAAGAACTTGAAGAACTCTGGGCTACCCGCAAACTGAAACTGGACTTATGCCTAAGGTTACGACTGTTTGAGCGAGATGCCTTAGAAGTGTCATCACAATTGGAACTGTGGTCAGAGGAACTACAACATACTGAGCTGAGTCGAGACACTCAGAAAGCAGAACAGTTGTTGAGGCTTCATAATGAGAGTGTCTCTCATATGCAGAACACCACATTCCAAGTTTTACAGCAAGGCCAGGAGCTTGCTCAGGTCAGTTGTCATTAACTCTCTTCATGCTTTATGTGAGATGATAGCTATATCACAGATCAAACTCTTGGCCTTTTCTGGTTATGAAGATTAAAAGTGTTCCATTTCTGCTTCTTGTGAAATACATTGTTGAACACTTTAGCGATTCAACTTCCATGCATTCCTTCCAAATATTATATTTATTTCTATTGATAGTTATGTGTTACAGTTTTTATCTCTGTTATTTCAAGTTATTTGGTAATTTGCTTACTGTATAATCTGTAGTTTTGTTTCAGGAACTGGTTTCAGGAAATGGCACTGTTCTTCTCATTTTTTGTTTTGTTTGTCCTACTTTCAGATCCATATGGTTTTTCCTATGGAATTTTAGTAAGGTATGCTTCTGGAGTGTCTCCAGTAGTGTGCATTTTGTATGCATGAGACATATTTGTTCAGAAATGTTATCCTTTTGGGTCTGAGCTCATTTGATTTTTGATAAGAAGGAATGCTGTCCTCCTGTCTTTCAACATTTACACTTGACTGTGATGTTTCCGAAATGTATGTTACAATATTTACCCAAATATGAGATTCTACCCCTTGAAAATCTTCAACTTCCAGGAAAGTACATATGCAGGACATGTTTAAGTTGGTACACTGTCAATAGGTGATACCCACACTTTCGAATAATTGGTGTTATGTTTAAATAAACACCATATATTGTGCTAAGAAAATAATAGAGTTAGGTCTTTTGTACTAAAAATGCAGTATGAAAATATATGTGAACTTTAACAAAACACCAGGATTTAGACAGAGAGAGTATCACAGACATCTGTAGATAATTTCCTCCATGAGCATCCTCTATATGATACTGAATTTCACCAAATTTGTCAGAACATGGGAAAGAAATATACGAACTTCATGGAGCATAGTCCTGCTTGCAAAGCTGATAGTTCCTCAGCTTGTCAAGAAATTTCCTGCTTATTATGGAACCTGGGAGCTTATTTCCATGTTCTTGAGAATTACAGATTAAAGAAATTGTATTTATAAATTTTTTCAGGCATTTGAGACATCAGGAATGTCTCTGATGGCAGACAGTCAGTATTCTGCACAGACACGTGTTCAAGTGCTGTTGGAATTCCTACATGAACGAGAGATGGATTTGGAAGACCTGGCTGAGATGAAACGTGTTAAATTGGATCAGTGTGTCCAACTATGCCAATTTCAAAATGATGCAAACCAGGTAGGAGACTGACTGCCTTGGAATTGAATATTGCAGACCTGTTATTGGTTTCTGATTTTCTCTGCAGTCTTGGTAAGAAGTATTTGTGGAGAATAGTACTTTGAGATAATGACTTAAATATAACATTAGGTGCAATTAGTTACATAGGTCACATATCCTGTGAGAGATTTTTTGTGGTTTTCTGGTGTGTCATTGCATTTATTGTTTGTGTCGTTGGAATTGTAATTTATTTACAAATGTGACTACTGCCATTCATCAGTGTCTTTTGTTAACACAGAATATCATACATATTTTCTGCACGTAGCTAAATTCTAGTAAGATTAAGTCATTAGTCAATGTAGGTTTGTGAATTTTAACTTTGCACATACAGTTTCAGTCATTAGAGATTATAACTTAAGAGCATAGACATTCTTATGGTTCAATACAGAATACATATTTATACATGTGTAATCTGTGTTAACCCTTTCACATCCTATTTCTTTCCCACGGCACTTCTAAAGGCTATACATTATTTTTCTTTCAACAAAAAATGCTTTGGTGCGGAATAATACACAATTGGTGCCACTTGTTACTGCATTCAGACTACTATGAGCAAAGTTTTTAGAGAGTAAAGAGTGGGGATGCTCAACTCCTGGGCACCAGATCACCACACTGACTGAATTTGTATGTTGGTGCCTAATATTTTTCGGTCCTGAGTATGGATTTTTTTATTTTGCCCTTCTGGTGCCTAGAATTTTAAGGGGGCTCCTAGATTTTTCTAAAATGTTAATGCCATGTCAATGAACCAAGGCATAATGCTAAGCACATCATCATTATGTGGTCATATATTTCTGAAGATTGTTGATGTAACACTTCTACACAGTGGGCCTGCATGGAAATCTTCACTACGCTGCAGATTTATTTTGGAACTGTACACCCAGGATGGCTGAATTTTTTTATGACTCTAATAAGTGGTTTTAGGATGAGGAAAGTGCAGAACAGAGGATAAAATTGCATATGAAGAGCTTCACATTTCTTTGCCAAGTACTATTGGCATGTTCAATTCATGACATGTAGGATACATGAGGCATGTAGCATGCATGGGAGCTATGAGAAATGCACACAAGATTTGAATCAAGAAACCTGAAGGGAAGCAGCCAGTTTCAGAGACCTAAGTGTACTTGAAAAAGAATAATATTATCCCTGCTGACATATGTTTGTGAGTACATTACTCTGTTGGTGGTTTGGCATACACGTTACATTCCCTAAGCCAGGAGGCCAGATTTAAATACTGTTTGGGTAAAAGAGCGGGTGCCATTGAAATACTGGCTTGTAGGGTTAAAACTGATTTTAAAGAAATTGGGTGTGATCTGCAGACTGGATTTATCTGACTAATGTCTGGTGGCAGTATACTAAATGTTGCACATCATGTATTGTTCATAATTTGATGATTACACTTCTGAATTAGATGTATTTTGTTTGAAGGTAGAATGAAACTAAGTGGCACTGACACATCATAACTTTTAAGTTGACTTGAAGTGACATTTCATCTTACCAGTGGTATGTGTACTCCTTTTGTAATTATAGAAGTGCCCACAAGCAAAGAAACAGTGAAGTACTGGTCAAGGAACGCCATAAAGATAAACTACAAGTTGTTTACTTGAAAGCGTGTTTATCATTGATATTTATATTGTAAGTGGGACTTTTTGTCTTGCAAATGTATGGAGTGTTTATGTGCTTTTCAGGTTATCAGCTGGATCCGTAATGGAGAAGCAATGCTTATGGCCAGCTTTGCGATTCCAAGCTGTCTACAGGATGCAGAGCAGCTTAAGAAAGAGCACGAACAGTTTCAGGTTGCAATTGAGGTAAAGTGTAATGTGCATTTTTGCCTCAATATTTATCCTGTTATGAGAATGATGGCTAAAATTTGGAGATAATATGTACTGTGCATGTTGCCTAAATGTGGACTGTGTTTATGAGACTGATATGTACCATTTTGAGTATCCTGCAGTTGCATGCAGAAACACTGCATTTCATCCATCTGTCCATTAGTCATGCTCTCATTTTCAAGAACAGAGCATCAGACAGCAAAATAAGTGCAATGAATGCTTCTTGTAATTAGACAAGTATTGTTTTGTTCCATCAACAAAGCAAGGGTAAACATGTCCCTGTACTTGCCATGAAGGTGTTTGGTGGGGAGCTGAGTGGTCAGCTTCATGCCTCATCCACTTGACTCACAGGAAAACAACCTCCATTAGCCACTGAACTTGGGGTTTGCTAGTCCTCAGAACTCTTGCTTCTGCCAGAAATCAAACCATAATTCCTCAGTCCTCCAACCTGTACTATGATCACTGTACCAACTGTGCTGTTGCTGACTTGTAACTTGAATCCAAAATTGTGACAGGAGCCAAAAATGTTATTTTCTTATTAAAAAAGGCTCAGATGAAATGTATTTAAGAGAATCGGTATTTCTTACAACAGTCTATGAGAAGTATTGTTAAGTTCCCTGGATCAAAATGTGGCATAAACTGCATATCCTAAATATTTTATCAGACCAATAAATACCTGAATTAATAACACACATTGTAAAGCAAACTACTTCTGAAGGCTGGGAAGAAGTGGGTATGTATTCAGTAGTGTATCACTGAAAATGTGGTTATGAAGTAGATAGTTATTGTACCGGTTTTCAGATTATATTACTGTAAGGGAATAATGAAATGTACACTTCATCAATTTTTGTTTATTCTGTCATTCAGAAAACACATACGTCAGCAGTGCAGGTGAAACACAGGGCAGACGCACTGATCAGCGCAAACCACTATGATCCTCAAAGTGTCCGTGAAATTGCTGAGGAGGTAACAAAGAGGTGGCAGCAGTTAGTAACCTGTGCTGAGGAGAGGCATAAGTTAGTAACTGCCAGCATCAATTTTTACAAGACAGCGGAACAGGTGAGTAATGTTTCAGAGCAGGATTGCGCCTGATATATACATTGCTCAAACTGTAAATATTACAACTTATTTAGTTCCATATGTTGAAATACATTGTTATTGTTGTCTCCTCACCATCCTCATTAGCATGTCACTGATATCAGTGTGGAGACAATTATGTTAATATGCACCGCAGTTGTGTTGGACATTATACATTCCTTGAGGTGTATTGTGATTGTATGGCATTTTGTGAGTCCTCTCTTCTCTTCTTGTTAGGTGATTTTCTTATTATAACAATGTTTTCTAATTTTAGTATTTGTGGTAGTGTTTGTGTTTGAACTCACAGCCTACAAATATTAAAATTATATGCTAACTTCAAGCCAGCCAAAGTGGCATTGAGATTCAAGATTCAAAACGTTTCATATTTGATTCCAACCACTGACAATAATGTTACAGATAAAATACAGTAAAATACATTTATCAGTAAAAGGTAAAGTTCACCCTGTAACTTGCCATGAAGGCACAAAGGATGAGTAGACTCTTTATTTAACCTCAAAATTAGATGAGGGTGGGTAGTTAATGCCACACCATGGCTGCTTTACCCCCGAGAATGATCCTGCACCCATTTCATAGAAGGTTGGGTGGGCCCCAGTTCCAGTCTGGATGGGTGCGGAAAATCTCACCCTGCAGGATTTGATCCACAGCCTGTCCAGCCCATTGCGGGTTGCTATACCAAGTGCTCTTATATTTATCAGTAATGTCGCCTAAACATCTTCAGACAAAGTATAACTAGCTCCCAAAATGTAAATATCAAATGTGCCGTACAAAAAGGACTGTATTGCATGTAATTGTTGTCAGACAAATCACCTGTTGCCCCAGTGCCTTAGATAATTATTTCTATTAGCTATTGGACTGCAATATGGATTAAGATGATGCAATATTTGGTGTAGAGTGCATGTGGAAAGAATCAGGTAATGAATTTATGTACTTTGTGTGATGAGTCACTGTTCACATTGAGATTTGTTGTCATTTATTTTGAGTAGCTCCGCTATTTCATTTTTGTTGCAGGTGTGTTCAGTGTTGGACAGCCTTGAGCGAGAATATAAACGTGATGAAGACTGGTGTGGTGGTGGAACGCCAGCAGACAAAATGGGTGCTGTAGGAAGCAATGCCTCATCTAGTGGCACAGACAGAGCGGCAGCCATATCACAGCTCATCAACAAACATCAGGAACAGAAGGAGGCATTTCTCAAGGCTTGCACACTGGCACGCCGCACAGCTGAAACCTTTCTCAAGTACACAGGACGCAGTCTTCAATACTACAACTATCAAGGAGAAACAAGTACACGAAACTCTGAAAACAGAGTCAAAAGTGAGTCTAAATAAAAGTGTGACTGGTGAGGAAGTTCATATTGCATACTGTACAGAAGTTAACATTACCCACTGTACTGTAAAGGGTTAATGTGATTGAGTGGTATGGCATAATTTGATATTCCAAGGGTTATATAGTGGCTGTAGCTATTCCTGTACAGCATATACTTTTATCACTTGTTGTTTGTATTATATTCTACAATGTTCTTTGATGTGTAGAACTTCCACATCCATGTAGATGGTGGTGTGTCTTATGCACAAAGTGGGATGATAATGAATGTATGCGAGGTGGGATTCACTTAGTGTTGTTCATCTAATTTAATATCTTTTTTGTGTGAATTTCAAAAAAGTAGATCGGTTTTCTTAGCAACAGATCACGCATAAAACAAGTACATTCTGTAGAGTGTAAATTTTCTTGCAGTATGTAAATTTATTTAAAACATATTTACACGTATATGGTGAATATGGAGCACAGGGTCAGTTTCTTACTGTAAGCAGTGTAATATCTGTAGAGTCAGTAGTTGAAAATAATGGGTCTGTATTTGCAGAAAATGATCACCAAGTCCTGTCAGGTATGCAGAGTGACAATGAATGTATATAGAAAGTATGTTTTTTCCTACTATCAGTATTGAGCAAATTTGTTTCTTTAGAGAAGGCATCTCATTGTGTTGGATATAATTGTCTTTATTATCAAATTTGGTTCATGAATAGTATAAGAGAACAATTGTTGGTTTTAGATATCCTTGAGAAGCTATTAAGTCAGGAGAACAAAGTACTGGAGCACTGGACACAGCGTAAGAAGAGGCTTGATCAGTGCCAACAGTATGTTTTGTTTGAGCGTTCAGCCAAGCAAGCAATAGAGTGGATCCATGACACAGGGGAGATATATCTCTCTACACATACAAATGTGGGCCAGAGCAAAGAGGAAACAGAAACTCTGTTGTTGGAACACAATGTGTTTAAGGGCACAGCTAAGGTACGGCATTTATAAATCTATGTCGTTGGTTTGTTTCACTAATTTTGGTGGTAGTAGTGGACATAGCAGTGGTTGTCATAGTAGAAGTGGGGTTACTGGAGAAACTGGCTAGTTCACTAGTGTAGAAATATCTCTATTTTTACTATAGTCTCAGATGACTCCTTTATTTAAGTATAATATTCTTGCCAAATGGAAATTTCTTATTTGTTCCTCTGTTGTTAACATCTCCCAGTCATTAAAGGGTCAGTCACTTTTTTTTGTTACATTTGTGCCTGTCATATGTAATCACTATATTTATCCAAATGTAAGGCAACCTCCCCTCACAATCTTCAGTTTTGAGGAAAATTCTTGTCCACAGCATGTTGAACGCTTTGGTCCACTAAAGTTGTTACCAAGAACATGCGTAGTAGTGGATGGCCATTTAAATCCGAGGTCTTTATGGAGGGCAATGGGCATTTCATTTTGGTGAACAAGGATTAATTTTATATATGACTGTAAGGCAGTGTCAGTTTTTCAGATGATGACTAAGGGGAAAAGTTTTTGTATTGTGTTTAAGTAAATATGATACGGTTGAATCCCACTGTGAACTAGTTGTAAATGAAGGGTTATCAACTGAGGATGCTGTGTTAGCAAGAAAAATGACTGCACACACACACATGCGTGTGCGCACACACACACGCATGCACACACGTACACGCATGCACACACGCGCACACACACGCGCGCGCACACACACACACACACAGGGGATAAATTTTGGTTTTTACACTTACCAATGTGGCTTGCTGATTTTTAGTGAATTCCTAATGTAATAATGAGAATGTTATGGCAGACATATATGCCTTACTGTATTGTTGTTTTGTCTTTTGTGCTACAGGAAACACGAGAGCGGGTGAAGCTTCTTATACAACTAGCAGACAGCCTTGTAGAGAAAGGTCATGCACATGCTAGTGCCATTAAGCAGTGGGTAGCTGCTGTAGACAACCGATACAAAGGCTTCAGCTCTCGCATGGACAAGTACCGGTCAGTTCCTTTTTTTTGACTTGGATTAATTTGATGTATGTTGTATCATATCTCTTTAAAAGGATTGTTGATATTCTTTGGCATGCTGTGGCTTGTGAATGTTTTGAGAGAGGTTATAAAATTTTCTGCCTTTGACAGTGTACAGAATTATGAGTTGAAGCAGCCTCAAACATTGTTTGATGAAGAATGCTCAGAATTATTGCTTAAGGGCAGCAGGCCAAACTGCAGTAGTTGCAGGATCCAAGCCAAGTGAAAGGAGAATATTTGGGCATTGTAAGCTGAGGAGGACCACAGAAACGGCAGCATAGCAATAAAAGAATCCTACTTGTAATTATTTTATTCTTGTTTTAATTAATTTTGTTTCTAACTCATAATTTATTGATAGATGTGTATACATAATAGGGATTGCACAGTCAATACAGTAACTAGACTAGTGGCCAGATGACCAAGGAATCGTGGTTTGATTCGTGGCAAAGGGAAAGAGATTTTTCTTTTCTCGTAGTGTCTAGTCTGGGCCTGGGACCCATCCGGCCTCTTGTTCAGTGGGTACAGGATATCTGTCCCCAGGGGTAAGGCAGCCGGTCGTTGAAGATGACATCTAGTGGTGATTTTCAGAAGGAGTGGAGCTATTCCTCCACTCCCTCATATGCTTTCGTGTCATGTACAGAGATAATTTTGCCTTTTCTTATATGTACTATTTGTTTCAATTATGGTACTGTCACCATGTAGGTTAGTAAGTTTTTTTCCAGTGTTTTGGAGGAACTTGCAGCTTCCAATTCCAGGGTGACCGAATTTGTTCAGATCAAGATGGTTTTCAAAGTGAATGGGAATTAGAAATATGTTGAGTATGTAATAAGACTGTAAGGATTGTGGCCAGTCACACCTAGAGAAAGCGAAGAAGTGATACCTTGTTTCCTGGTACAAGATATATAATGTGTGTAATTTTGTTGAATAAGTGTTGCTGATGTTGAGCTTCAAGTGTGTGTAAAATGTTTTTCCCCTAAATGTGCCTGCTAAAATATTAGTTCTTGTTACGGTCTGATGCATCTTACAATGTGTAAAATATGGTGTTTAGCAGTTGGCATGCTGGCACATCCCAGGTGACTTTGCATCTTCATATTATTTTTTCTTATTCAAGTCTGCTTAGCTTTGACTTGACATTATGAGCAGAGTGATTATGTAATTAAATACCTTAAAGTAATTGTTAAGTGTTCACAGTGAAATGGCAGCAGTGTTTGTCTCGTGTGTTCTAAATTTGTCTTTCTGAAACCTTGACTAATAAATTGCTAGACTTATAGGGATATACGTACTTTCTGTCTGATTTTTGAGACATCTTTCACTCACTTTGCATTTTAAAAGTTATGGTAGGTATACATTTTGTAATGTTCTGACATTCTTTTGCAGCTCACAGCTGGAAGGGTCATTAGGAATTCAAGTTGAGGGTGAGAGCAGACAGGATCTCTCAATTGACCGAAACTCTGATCCATTATTAGAAACCAAATTGAAGGAGGCTGCAAACAAAGAACTGAAGGAGTTAAATGAAGAGAAAAGGAAGTCAGCACGTAGAAAAGAGTGAGTTTTCATGGAATTGAATGATAGTATATCATTTTCATTGTTCGCATGATTAAATGAAGAAGAATGAGATGGGCTGGCCATGTAGCATGTATGGGGGCGAGGGGAGGCATATACAGGGTTTTGGTGGGGAAAC
>Ga0123357_10011601_pt1 | contig 11312 bp, 9 predicted proteins | sample TergutEmb28metaG_FD_89873 | JGI IMG/M metagenome (GOLD analysis project Ga0123357, IMG submission 89873) | Embiratermes neotenicus P4 segment gut microbial communities from Petit-Saut dam, French Guiana - Emb289 P4 | ecosystem: Host-associated > Arthropoda: Insects > Digestive system > Gut ...
ACTCGATTTTTTACAGCGAAACGTACTTACTTTCTGAATAAGCCTCGTACTACTACTACTATTACTACTACTACTGCTACTACTAGTTTACATGCTAAATTAACACCCTGGAGCTCAATTACAAAGCGCAAGAAGACGGAGATTCCGAAGGTCAAGCGAAAACAAAAAAAAAAACAGCAATTTAAAGTGGAAGTGAAATCGAAGAAATGAAGATAGAATATACGTAATTATACTTAGTATATATCGCAAACGAGGCATGGACAAAGTTTCCAAAAATCTAGGAGCCACCTCATAATACTAGGCTCCAGACGGGTGACATGCAGCACATTCCACACTGTGGACCCACCAATATTAGGCGCATCCCTATAAAAGTTAGTCTTACGGGTGACCTGGTGCTCGGAATGTTGCACCAACGTCATAACCTACGACAGTAACATTAAACAAATAACATAATGCCATGTTAACACGAAATGTGACCGATGAGAATAGTCTATGAATTTATCAATAACAACAATAATGTTAATATTAGTAACACTACTAACAACACTAAATTCTTTTTCGACAATGTGATGAGTCAAACGACAAGTGGCTAATGACATAAACAAGATAGCATACGAAAAAATGACAAATAACAGTAAAAAGTCACACAAGAAACACACAAAACAGAAAACTTACTTAATAATCTACCGGGATTCCCTATGACAGAAAACCAAAACCATTATCAAATCTTACTAAATGTGATGTTCGTAGTCTCGTTTCTGAAGCCATCAAAATCACTACAATCTGAATTAGTCACAATGGCAGACCTGGTGAAGGACAATTTTTAAGGGCTGGAATGACACGAAACAGAAGAGAGTCTAAGAGGTTCAGAGTGCGAACTTGAACACCTATAATGCAAAGTGCACAACTCCCTTCCAAAAAAAAGGTAAATAGTAACAAAAATTGGGTCCTGGTGATACTTTTTTCATGCAAAGTGCATAAATGAAAAGCACAAAGAGCATTAGCATAAATACAGCCCTTGCTGTGCGGGGGGTGGGGGGTCGGTTACAGCAGAGAGCTACCAGCTTTACAGAAAACATCAATATTGGGCACTGCGCTCATACTTCGGGAAGTGCTAATGTAAAGGCACAAAACATTCAACATCGACAATAACTTTGCATGAATCGTGAATTGTAACTACAGCATGGCTGCAAATCTCCATACCATAAAGCATGGTCTGTTTTAGGTATATAATTGTGAATGATGATGATGATGATGATGATGATGATGATAATAATAATAATAATAATAATAATGGGTAAAACTTTCCCCAACTTTTATTATTCTATCATGCTTGTCTAAAGCTACACAGTCTTTTGCATGCCTAACTGCCTTTAAAATATCATTTTAGCACGCTGAAAATACTGTTATGTCCTTTGTAGTTGCTTTCGGGTCCATGCGGTGCGCATACTAGAATCGCCAAATCCGTTCATCCGGTGTACGCATTAAACAACTCGAAAATCGCTGAACGAATTTTCATCAGACTTGGTACTGAAAAGTTTTCCTGGTATATCACTTCACTTAGTCGCCAATTTTAACAGCTACTGTACACGGAGACATGCATGCTTGTCTGAGTGCATCTCGAATGAAAATTATTAAATACTGATCGGGGCAAAAAATGTTCCAATTAAAGCAGAAGACATGAACAATTCGCACATTTTCATGACCGGCACACTTTTTCCGAAAGCCTTACGGTTTAGAGACAATTAAACAAAAGTTTTTTTTTCTCCCCCTCCCCCGCCGTCGCATCCAGACCGTCTCTGAGCCACCGTCATGGACAACGGGAGTAATGCGCCCTCAGTTTTAGTCGGGTAATAAAAAGAATGAAATCAGATTTTCCGCCATCCGTCTGACCACCAACCATGTCCGCTCTGCGTGCATGTCACTGTTATATAAAATCTGTCACTTGTAATCTTGGCCTGTCTCTCCTTTGTCCCACATTTCTTACTGGTGCTGACCAAGGGGACGTGTACAGTACGCCTATAGGAAGGGGGGATTTTAACACCAACCCCTTTGTTTATTCTTTCCCTGACCCGACTGTAAATCTGAAGTTACATCAGTCAGCATTGTGAGCTGAATTACCTGTCGCTCAGAGATATAGACACACAGACGGAAAGAGATTTTGGAATGTAGCAAGGAATTTCTGCGTTTCACAAGAATACGTACAAAACAGTTTTAGTGACAGACCTTGGGTGAATGTTGTAAAGCGAAAGAATCCGTAAAAACATACTGCACTCAACACGGCACCATGTATAAACTCCTTATTTGGAAATGTGTAATAATCTCCACTAGATTATGTGCCTAAATTCCAAGTAATATGGGGAAGATAGGAATTTGTTAACCTGTAAAAAGAACACGGTTCTATTCTGTAACGTACGTGTAGTTTAGATCAGGTTTATTTCCTTCGTTTTATTTACTAAGGAAATGCTTGGTACCATTCGGTGCAGAATCTTTTGTCTTCCAGGTTGCTATCCAAAAATTTAAAGATCAAGATATATAGAACTGTAATTCTGCCTGTTGTTTTGTATGGGTGTGAAACTTGGTCGCTGACATTGCGGGAGGAAGGGAAGCTGAAGGTATTTGAGAACATGGTGTTGAGGAGAATATTTGGACCTAGGAAGGACGAGGTAACGGGGGAGTGTAGGAGATTGCATAACGAAAGCTAAATGATTTGTACTCCTCACCCAATATTGTGCGGGTGATAAAATCGAGAAGAATGAGAGGGGCTGGGCATGTGGCGCGTATGGGTGAGAAGAGGGGGGTGTATAGGGTCTTGCTGGGGAAACCGGAGGGAAAGACACCACTGAGACCTAGGCGTAGATGGGTGGATAATATTAGGACGGATCTCCAGGAGGTGGGATGTGGGTATATGGACTGGATTGGGCTGGCCCAGAATAGAGACAGGTGGCGGACGCTTGTGAGTGTAGTAATGAACCTTCGAGTTACGTGAAATGCGGGGATTTCTTGACTAGACAAACCAGTTAGCTTCTCAAGAAGGACTCTGCACCATGGAGTAAGTAAGTATGTTTTTACAAGATGTTTGTAGAATAATTATAAATCAAGACCTACGTAGATGTCGTTTAAATAAATGTTCTGAGTATTCTCCTTCGAGATTTACAAACAGCCACACTGCCTACCGTCTCTATGCGGGAACCACCAACCAGGGGAGGATTTATCGTGAAACTAATTAAGCTTAAGCTTCAGGGACGCTCACTTGCATGGGCCTCTTCCAAGACTCTGGGAAGAGTCCTAAATAAATATTCTCTTACGTACCTCATTTTGTATTCTTTTTCTTAAAGAGGGCCGCCAAAATTGAAAAAGCTTCAAGCCCCACAAAATCTGGATCAGCTCCTGCCACCAACAAAAACAGAAGGGTAATCGGGGTATTCTCCTCGCAATAAACTGAACTTCAGAAAGAAGAGCTTTCTGGCTGCCCCCAAGAATTTTAAAATAATAATATCTTAATTGTAGGCCAACTATTCAAAGAACTTGGTGACTTCCTTCCTGTGAACGAAATCTCTGTCCGGCGCCAAAAAGTTTTAAATGTTGATGGCTGTGTTCATCTGTCATTCAGTGAGGGGTTAAGGTGTTAATATGGGTGACATCTTGTACCGGTGGGTTCGAATATGCAATGTTTTTGGTAAGTCTACCGATATCAAGATGCAATGTGCAAACTACCGGTAATCTATTAATTTGAATTGGCATGTCTTTTTAGCAGATGATTGCTTAGGCCCATTATTCACCCCAAAACTTTGGCGAAGGCTGCATTGGGGTGTGTTGATCGGATATGGGGATAGGCCTAGCAGAAATAGGCTTCCCAGCTGCAATAGGCAGGAACTTCCGGTTGCCTATCAAAGCGTATTAATCCCGCCATGTTAGAAGATAGTACATGTCATTAAAAATGAGCTATTAATTTCTTTCACATTCTAGTAGCACTTCGATAAGAGTTCTAAAACGCTCTTTACTTAAGTTGCTGACGATGAAGGCAGATACTATCGTTTTAAATGTTGACATACATCTGCCAGACCACATGGCATCATCCCACAAAACAGTAAGCCTAACTTCCACAGTTTTGTGTGTATTTATTTATGCTTTATTTTACGACGCTACAAGTAAGTCGGTTTATGCAGCGTCGTATGATATGACGGAAAAAAAAAGAACTGGAATGTGGAAGGAACCGGTCATGGGATAATCTGCATTTGCCTGGAGGGATGGAGGAAACCACAAAAACTTTGTCAGACGTGCTTTGGGATGAGATTTGAGCCCCGGACCTCACAAGTAAGGAGTTATAATCATTCGACTGCGACTTTCGGCTGTCTGTCATATCACCGACGTAACATGGGCTGGAAATGAACTCGGGCCCACTGGCAATAGAGTGTAGCGTGACCCACCAAGGAGAGCGACGCCACTGCAGAACCTCATATCTCACATAGACCTATAACTGTGCGTCCTTCATAAATCGCTTTATCGACATGTGTGGACAGAATGCCCTCAGAAAAGCCAAGAGAACGGCACATTTTGTTCGGTGACATAAATGTAATGCGAACTGTTATAAGAATAAAAAAAATACCAAGACACAGCATCCTGGAAAACAACCTCACGAAGTCCAAGGTCAATCTACACGCATTCAGGCCAAGATCAACATTTTTACGATTGTTTCGTAATGTTACGCACGCTACAGGCTAGTAATTGTACACGTAGTGGAGATTTAGAAGATCAGAGATCATAGGAACTGCAAGGAAATCTGCAACAGAAGAAACGTATCGCTTTATCTTGGTTGGAGATGCAGTGTGTTATGCATGCTGTAACAAAAGGCATAAAAATATTATTTACAGTTCTCCATTACGCGAGTAAAGTTCATTAAATAAGGAAGTTTAAGGCCGAGGTGAAAGTTCAGAAACAGATGACTTAGTAACCGGTATTCATCTGTTTTATTTAGCAGGTGAACTGGTTCATAAATATAGGCTCTTTCAATTGGGCATGCGCTATCCTAAGTGTAAAAGTCTTATTCTACAGCGATGCCATCTGTGAATGCCACGCATTAACTAGACGGCACGTTGTACATGGACGCCGGAGTGATAGACACTTACCGGCACGCCTACTGCCACAGCGATGCCATCTCTTGGAATGTCCCGCGCGTTTAAACAGGCAGCACTAGGAACTTTTTCTCTTACATGTATAAACTGCACTGAATATTTTTACGCAATTCTCGGGCTTGGTTACCGCAATTCCACAAACTCAATCTTAGTTTTTGTAACGCAGATGTTTCAACTACGTAAGTTACAAGAGGTATGAGAAACAACACATTAAACCGCACGGCACCTTTATGGGATTAAAGTTCTCGCTTCAATGACTATGCACAGTACTGTCTTCTGGCATGTGACGCCGTATAGTCTTCTAAAATCATACCGATGTTTCATAAGAACTTGCTGCCCCCTCCAGATGACTGAGGTAGCAAGTTCTTCTGAATCTTCGGTTTGCTTCTACTAGACTAAATGGTGTGTCTCTTATCTTAAATGATGACCATAAAGAGAGGGTGATGGGGAGAATATGTAAACCCAACGAATCAGAAAGCCATAAGGGAGACGTAGGCGTAAATATGATTTTAACACCAATTTAGTCCGTGTTAGGTTGGGAACACGAACTAAATTCAGCCTGATTTGAATATAATAGTGGGATCTTGTGAAATCTGTAATTAATCTTTGGGGTCACAGACGAAAGAAAATTTCTGTGCCGGTTAACCGAAAATCAGCCTCTCAAGAAAGACTTGATAGTGGACTTAGTTGGTTAGTTAAGATAAAATGTACTATATTTAATGTAAAATATCCCAGACGGTCGTAGCCTCTTTCAAAGCACATCAAGACATTAAGCTGGACAGACTAAGTAAAATCGCGAAAACCTGGTGAAGATAACCAATAACCAACTCGAAATTTGAAGCATTTAGCTATCTACCCACCCACCCATCCATCCATGCAGGGCTTTGTGAGGACCTACGTTTTGCAGTACGGTAGTGTTTCTGTCCCCACGTAGCAGGTCGTTCTTATAGTTACTGTGCACGCAGGCTAGGTGGCAGTGATTGCCGGAAACATGAAGCACTCAAGATCTACGGCCGCTATAATCAATGTTGCAGCCTACAACCTTTGCCAGTAAAAAAAAATGTCTCTATGGCAGGCCTAGTGCCGCTTGTTCTATCGAGCTGACTTTTTTAGAAAAATGTTCAACTCCACAGCGTGTATACGCAGAGACACACCAATTTCGCAGGATTCCTTAAGGACTGCGATGTATTAACGAAAGACAGTGGAACGCCATCTGTGAGACAGGAACTGTCACATTTTTCCGTTGTAATTTCAGCGGACTTTATAAAACTGTCCCAAATAAATGTCTGGGACAAAACTGTTATTCAAGCCTGTTGAATGCTGAAAATGCATAAGTGGGGCGAATATTTCATGGTCTACAGTTGCAAAGTACATTGTTTACGAGAAAACCTTGAAGCTATGGGCGTAGGTCGTCCAAGCGTATGAGGGCCGTCTAGTAACTGAATATTAGTAACATTTTCACCGGCTGACAATAGAAAAGGTTACAGACAGTGCAGAACATGACGTAATGCTTTAGTTTCCAGAAGAAACCGAGCCCAACAAATAATTCACATTAAAAACACCCATCACACACCGTGCACGTGATGTATCGGTTACAACCGCCAGTCCTTACATTCTCCATTTATTTGGTGTTTCATAAGATGTGTGACAGAAACGTGTCCAGCCACCTATCAACAATTACAATTAAATAGTTTCGACATTACAACAACAAAAATGCTGTTTCCACGGAAATACACCGACATCAGAAGTGTACTGAAATAAAAAAGCAGCATGGGAAGAAGTTAATCAGTAGTACACTGACTACAACATTGGTACTGGAACTATGTATGAAATAAGGTTTTCCATGGATATACTTTTACATTGGTTGAGCCTGATGATGACTTTGGTGGAAACACCGAAACGATTTATTGTAAACAACAGATGTTTGCTCACCAATAAACACTGCTTATGTCGACTGAGGAAAAATTTACCTTTGGTTCGTATTAGAAAAAACGAGGGGATGCCACGCGCTAAAATAAACTGTAAGTACTTTCAAACTAGAATGAAGCATCTTTTGTTCAATAAGTAAGATAGTTACGTAGAACTTGATTGAAATATTTCGAAACATCCTGTGGTGGCACAGTGGAATCCGCTGCTCTTGGGAATCTGGAGTAACGGTGTTGGTGTGCATGACCGCAGGGTGTGCTATCTATCTCACTTCCACGGCATTTCCGGTCGGCAAGGATCGCCTCTTGTTCCTGATACGCATGCGTAGTGCATTTCTGTAGTACTGTACATACACTGCTGTCGTATACTTCCGTCAACCCCGTTTTCTGTCTTGTTCATTTAGCGAGGTTGTTAGTAGCTCAAACTGTACAGTGTGGCCTAATTTTAGGTACTGTCTTAGTACCTGTCAAGGGGAACGGAGGAGATCCTTCAAAAGGACGCGAGATAGCTGGTCTCTGTCCGAGACATTAAACCGGTCCTTCCCGAATATGAAATGGTGTCCACCCTACTGCCATTTTTGGTTAACAGTGTTCAAGTTAGTTGGTCAGGTAAAAGAAAAGTGCATAGTTGTCGGTGTGCTGCATTCAGCAACGCTCACAAAGGTGTAGGTGGAGTACAGGTATAGAACCACGCATTATTAACCTCAGTCCTAGAAGGCGAATGATTGGTTAGCTTCATTTCCCGACCCATTTACCCTCGGGCAACAAGCCGCCGTACTTATTGGACACGAATGGGATAGGTCCCCACGGCCGGTCTGAAGGTGGGGGACAGCAGAAAAAAATTATGTCGGTGGCGGAAATCAGATCCAAATTAGTCGGTCGTTTACCTAATAAATCCCACAAGAAGACGAAAACGATTACAGTTACTTCACAGTGCGTTAATGTTGAATTTGTGATTGACCGTTTGAAGCGTGAAATTCGTTTAAATAATAGCCATATAAAATTAAGGTCATAGGGACACATAAACAAACATGTAAGCACAATTCAGAGTTTTAGTACAATAATATAAACAGTCAACTAGATGCAACAATAATTTTATTAACAGTTTCAATAAGCTTAGCATGTTTCGGGCGACAATTTCGCCCATCCTCAGGAGCACTAGACTGCTTGCAGGCAGCATCTTCGGTGCTTTATACCACAATCTGTAAACAGTCTAGTGCTCCTGAAGATGGGCGAAATTATCGCCCGAAACATGCTGAGCTGACTGAAATTGTTAATAAAATTATTGTTGCATCTAGTTGGTTGTTTATATTATTTCATCAATAATGCACGACCAGAAAACGTCAAATCAGAGTTTTAAGTGTCAGATCTGATGGAACACATGCAGGAAGTAGCTTTAACGCCGGACTGCTCGCGGTAGAGCGGACGACATCCTTGCCGCCTGTTCATTCCAGCTATAAGAATACTCTCTCGTGTATACATTATAACCATGGTTCATTCATATTATGTCAACCCAAATTTCTTGATTAAACATTTGAAGTTATGAAATATCAATTGCACTGTATTTTACTATGTTAATTATTCCAACCATAATTCATCTGGGAGCATACACCCTATCCTCATGACAATGTTACCCCAGTAAAAACCCTACTGTAGCACAAACATTTCAGAAACTATTCGGAACCCTATGATGCGCCAATGTGAACGAATCCATATGGGGCGTGACTTTTGGTCCACTCTGTGTAACTGCTGTGTACAACGTGTGCAAATAGCTTGGCATTACTACCTATCAGCAGTGCTGACTGAACTAACACGCATCTAGACGCGAACCCTGGTACTATTTGAGTCATTACAACACACCGTCCCGTTATTATAACAGTTGGACAACCCCCCCCCCCTTCTCTCTCTCTCTCTCTCTCTGCCACCGTCTAGAACAATCTGTAACAAGTGGATGAGCACGAAGCGGAGTGTGTCACATCTGCCAAGTCCAAGTCCACCGGTCAAAACAGCAAGGTTGTGTACTTATCAATTGCGTTATACGGTGCACGTACAGTACATAGCAGGAACAAATACATGCAAGATTACAGGCTTCCGCCACGAAGAAGCTGAAAACGGTTCTCTCCTGGGCTATTACGCAGCGTGTAGTGGTAATTTTTTTACCGACGTTTCGGGACAACCTATTGGCCCCATCTTCAAGGGTCAAGAAATTACCACTACGTTGCGTAATAACCCAAAAGAGCACAATTCTCAAGAACAAATACTTGAAAGAAATTAAGAACTGCAAGAAGTTCCCGGTAGAATAATTCATAGGATTTTTTTAATATACTACTACTCAAACATATGAAATACGTGTATTATGATCCTCTTGATGATTACTATTACAGTTATGCTTGTGCAGAACGTATTACTGAAGCACAGATTCCGTGAACGTCCATGTGTCGGACATAATCTTAAATTTTCGTATCGTCGCCAAGCAATGAGCATACGTCATTGCTGGACCCTCCAGCAAGTGGTGCTCCTGCCTGACAAGTTCACTCGCCTATCTTATTGGTATTTCTAATTTTAGGAAAATAAACTCTAAGGCGTCAAGGTGGCTAAGAATGACATAACGTTCATACAAAGTTTTGAGAATATCGTTGGAAATTAAATAGAGTTTTCTTCAGCCTATGCCTTGCTCTTTCTAGTAAGGATGGGAGAATTCTTCGAGTCTTATCTATTTGTTTACAGTTTATGGAAATTGGCAATAGAGTGCAATGCCTCAAATTATACAATGGTTGAAGATTGGTTCATTGGAAAATATTTGGAGAGACACGGCCATTTCCTAATTTGAGGTGCTACCGATATCATTCAAATATTACAAGGGCGTTCAAACCAAGGATGATTTGGACGGGGCACGTAAGCATGCCTTGACAAGATCAGAAAATAATTTTGGTTAGTAGCGAAGGAACTCACCGCATGAGCTATGAGTAGTTCAGAGGAAAGTAAAAAAGGTAAAGCAGTCCTGTTACAGGCCCGGAGGGCCCCTGAGGATTCCAGGAAGTTAAGGTTCCCAGATTTCGTGACAATGACACAGGATGGTGGTAGGTTGTCAGCCTTACGCACCGGCCGCCTTTACCCCCAGGAAATATTCCTGGTACTCATTTCTGTTAGAGGCTGAGTCGACCCCAGGGCCATAGTGCGATTGGAAGGATTTTATGTCTATGAAAAATCCACTGACACCAGCTGGGATCGAACCAGTGAGCTTCCGATTTGTAGCACAGAACCTTAACCACTGTGCTACCGCGGTCCCCATCAGAGGAGAGTATTAAAATGTATATCAAAGGGGTAGTTTGGGATGGTGTTGATTAAATTTATCTGGCTTAGGATAGGGTCCTGTGACGACGGTAATGAAACTTCGGATGGGGTAAAAGGCGGAAAAATCTCTTCAGTAGCCTGTTAGTTCCTCAAGGATTCACCCCCATACAGTAAAATAAACGCGTCTAAAGTATACTCGACGGTGGCGTAGATATACAATCTTTTCCACCCTTTTAAGTCGAAATATACTTATTACTAGTTTTAAAATATCTTAAATTTACATACACCACTCACAGTGACAAACCAAGTTTTACACCGTGTAATCACTTGAATGTGACTGTTTTAATAAATGTAAAGAAACTCGGGGTCTGTGGCCAGCACATTGGGAAAGTGTCCGTTAACAGACGTCGCAGTAGGCTATACAAATAATAAGCAAAAAGGCATGTATTCGTCATGTCTGTGCAGGGAGACGGTTCTGCAACTGTAACAGTCGGCAGCAGATAAAGCTATCTTATTGTGCTCCTTAGCTGAATATAGCGAAACCAGCCACATGCATAATTTCAAGCAAGAATCATCGTCTGGTTTGTACTGCAAATATAGAGTACCTAATTTAGTACGCGTCTCTTTGAAGACTATCTTCTGTCATCGTCATTTTTCTACTGGAATATAAGAGTACCTATGTTAGTATGTGTCTCTCTGAAGACTATCATCTGTCATCCTCAGATTTCTACTGAAATATAAGAGTACCTACGTTACTGTGTATCTTTTTGAAAACTATCATCAGTCATCATCAGGTCTCTACTGTAAGTATGACAGTACACACCTTCGTATGGCCGATCCCAGTGGCCACGCTAAGGTGTGGGTGTACTGCCGCTCGAATCCTGGGATTGCGGGTTCGAATCCCTCCGGGATATGGTTGTCCTCCTCTTGCGAATGTTGTGTGTTGTCAGGTAGAAGG
>Ga0123357_10011602_pt1 | contig 11311 bp, 8 predicted proteins | sample TergutEmb28metaG_FD_89873 | JGI IMG/M metagenome (GOLD analysis project Ga0123357, IMG submission 89873) | Embiratermes neotenicus P4 segment gut microbial communities from Petit-Saut dam, French Guiana - Emb289 P4 | ecosystem: Host-associated > Arthropoda: Insects > Digestive system > Gut ...
GGGGGGGGGGGGGGGGGAAACTCAAATATCAAACTTCACGAAATCGACCAGTGGGAGCCGAGTTGTTCCGTGCGGACAGACGGGTGGAAAGACAGACGTGACGAAGCTAATAGTCGTTTTTCGCAGTTTTGCGAACGCGCCTAAAAAGCGGGCAAAAGCATTCCCGTATCGAGAACTTTTTCAAAGTATACGTGGCACATGGGTAGCAGATGGTGTGCCATACATCAAACCTCCACGTAGTCATCAAGGCTTCTACCCCGGCATAGAAGAAATCGATGATACATGTCTGTAGCCACGAGGCGACAGCTTTCGTCATGTCTGCGTCTGCTGCTATTGGGACCAAAGAGACGGAAATCGCTGCATGTGAGATAAAGACTTTTGGAAGGGTAGTCCATAGCCTCCTAGCCGAAGCGCCGTAACCAGCCGCAAGTCCGGCTGCAGTCTGTGGCTTGGCGTTATCATTTATCACGATGAAGCCTTGGCGAAGCAACCCAGGCCTTGTGCTACCAGTGACCTGGAGTACTACAAATAATTGCGCAGTTACAGAGTCACCGCGAAAAAGCACATCCGCAAGAAGCGCGCCTGTGTGGTGCCAAACGACGGTTGCCATTATCTTCCTTACTGAGGATGTTAACTTGGAATTCATTTGATGCGAAGCAGATGGGCGTTGCTACGTCACGAATGCTTTTTCGGTCTCTGATATCGCGTGATTGCGCATGTTTCATACCCTGTAACAATGCATTGCAGAACTCTCCTTGATCTGGGTAACGTGTCCACTACACTGGAGACTCATATGACGAGTTTCGTGATCGTCTGGGGGGGGGGGGAGTTCTTTGGCACCCAGGGTGTACACACGTTTCTGTAATCCAGCTGGTCGTGGACACTACTGTGCACGCCAAGTGTCTAGCTGTCAGGTAATGTCAGTCAGCTTAATACATCCGTCCTCTGTGTTAAGAAGCCCTGCATGACACGTAACTGTCATCCGTAGTGGACGGAGTTCGGAGTCCCTGTAGCAGCTTGTCGTTAACACCTGTTCAGAACATCCCGCTATGGGTTCGTACCCAGAACTACATGAACTCAGTCCACACATATCCTATTCCTTTGACCTCTTTTAATATTATCCTCCCATCTACACCCACGTCCCCAAAGTATCTTCCTTTGGACATTACCTAGTAAAACTATGTACATACATACAAACATACATACGTACATACATACATTACTTACATACATACATGTCTTCCCTGTTCGTGCTCAGTATAATGCACTTCTCATATTCCTCGATTTTAACCCCGGAATAATAATAATAATAATATGATGATGATGATGAATACAAACTCCATCCTTGTGTCACTTCCACTATGCCAGATCCAAACATTCCACTCAACACATTACTCTTTACAGCCTCAATCTCCAGTCTTCCTTCAGGGAGAGTGGCCAAGTTTCGCAGCCGTATGAGACATGCAGTATTATGTTTTTATGTACTTCAACCTTTGTGCCTCTAGATAAAAACTGAAATACATATCAGTCTGAACTAAATGGTAGCATACATCCTTAGAATTTAACCAATTACTGGCATCTTCGTGCATGTAATTCTGATTTGTTACATTTGTTACCAAATATATGTAATTTGCCACAATTCTGTTAAGATCTGTTATGTATATTCATACGAATTTTTCTACATTCTGATGATACACTAACAAATACTGTTCGGTCTGGCGATCGTGCGCCTTACAGTATGAAGGCAACGTGGGAAGCAGAGAAATTTCTGGATGAAGTAAAACCACGGAACCGTGACAACTGCAGCGACTTAGAAAATGACACTCGGTTTCATCGTGGAATGGTGTAGTTAACTCGAACCAACGTAGCCCAGTACAAGCGGAGGGGAAAGAGCCGGATCGCCGCTGGCGAGGTCAGTCAGTAGGTGCCGATGCAGTAAAAAGAGGGTGTGCGTAGCGGCAAGTCCGGAGAGGCATGGATCAAGCTGCAGATCTAGAAGAAATGCGCGGAAAGTGAGGAAGAAATTCGTACAAAACGTACAAGCCCTGACGTTACACCTTTGTGAGGAACAAGACTAAAAACTCGTCGGGAAAAGCTCGCAGATTAGGGAAATTCAGGGTAAGGTAACGTTAACAGGAAAACACGTCCCGGATGATTAGATTCAGGTGTAACTCTGCACTTGAATCCTCGTCAGGTATCACGAATCTCATCTGACGGCGGAGTAGGTGGGAGTCGAGTTTGTGAGGCGACGGGTGAAAGAACTGTGAACGGATGTGGTCATTGGGATGACAATTCGAGAAGCATCACGGTAAAATGGAGGTCCGAACGTAAATGGGGGGTTCTTGACATTATGCCGAAACGGACACCAGGCTTTTAGCATATCGCGAAACGGTCGATGGCAATCTGCGAAAAAAAGGGGTAAAAGATATTCGGGGATGCGATGACGAGTGTTACAGCTGCGACAAACAGTACAGAGAGCTAGCGGAAATCAGCATCAACAGAATAATATATAGCTGTGACTGCGTTCATGGCGAAAGCGTCGGTCAGCAACACCATTAACGGGCAAGGCGGTAGTCTGTACATTAACATAGAGTCGATTCATTGAAACTGCCGAAAAATATCGAGGCTCTGAGGGCAGGGTTACATGCGTCCGAACAGTACTCTGACGAGAGAGAGGATTATAGGATAACGTTGGAAAGCAAGTTCCAAAGTCTGTGCTGTGTCGATAAAGAAATGTGTATTGGGATTCTGTTTCGAAGGAAACACACACTGAGCCCAATTTTTCGCTGACGCTAAAGAGTGCATCCTGGACGATGCACGATCGGGGGTAATGAACGTTGGCCTTCGCGCTGACATGCACACGGAGTAAGGCTTTGGACAAACTAGGTTTCTGGAGACAACGCCTACTGTGCCTTGGCAACGGGGTCGTACAGTACATACAGTGAAACCATGACAACACAGTGCGATACAGTAGGAAGTGTAGGGAATGTGGGTCAGGAATTACACTTACCAGGAAAATCTGTCAGGCTGATGCTGCAGTGTTCAAACTTCTGCGTACCGATATAAGAGAAAAGTTGGGCAATGCACTGAACGAGACAATGGTGTCGGACATGTCGCTGACCGAACAACGAGGTCGAAGACTGCGCTGATTTAAAACGGGGTCGGATACTGCTAAGGTGGTGCAACAATTGTACCGTACACTTACCGTTTCACGAGAAGTGTTCAGAAAATTTACAGTGCGTGCGGCCACAAGGTTCCAGGTCAGAAGGTAGTAAATACAACCCCATATTCAAGTGGGCAAAGGGTAACCGAGGGAAGTGTCTAACGAAGTAATGCTTAAAGAGAATGGAGAGTGATAATGCTTCTGTTTGGTAATGGACTAAGTAAAATATGCTATTTTGGAAGGAGCGTGAATCTCTGACAAAAAGGAACAACATAAGAGCAATATTTTATGGATAGTGTAATCTAACATAAACTGAACTGGAAACAATTATTGTATTTTGATTTCCTAAAAATAATGTATTTTCAAAAGATGTTCATTTTGAAACAACGCTGCACAGCAGTATGAAAAGTGCATGATATGTTGCACAGTAGGAGAGAAGAGAAATGCATTAATGGGATGTGTGAAAACCTGAGGAAGCCACTTGGGAAAACTGGCACAGATCGCAGGATATGAAGAGTGATTCAGGAATAAAAGTCAGTATTTTGGCAGGTGATGACAGTGTCGGTCACTGTGTGAAGAAAGTTCATATGAACATGTGTCTGAATGGTTACTGGGATAGACATGTTTGAATCTGCAGACCTAACTCTGTTAGATTTTTGTTTCTGTGCTTGGATAAAGAGCAATGTTTAAAAAAGAATGATGGACACACAAGATGAGTTGCTTGTTCAGATTTTGTATGCTGCTGCATGCATGCACGAAGATCAACTCAGACTAACAACACACTATCCTCACACACAAGTTTCAGAATGCATTGCGGTTGATGGATTTTCAAACATTTTTTGTGAACTGTAACAAACTTGCCATTTCTGTGTAACAAACTTGTCATTTAAACATTAAGTTTAAATTAAAATAAAATTAAAAGTGAGTAATTTCTCTTTCTTTATTACCATACACAATGTTTTTCATATTTGTGCATTCAAACAGCTCTACTTAATTAACCAGTCAGAATTAGATCCATGTTCATATGAACTTCTTTTTTCTCATTATGACCAATGGTATCCCCTCACAAACTATTGACATTGACTCCTGACACACCATGCATTAAATGGATCTTAATGGGAGGGTGTGTAGGCCAACTTTATCTGGCTCAGGGCAAGTACCAATGGCTGGCTGTTGTGAACATAGTAATGAAATTTTGCATTCCGCAAAACATGGAAAATTTCTTGACTAGCTACAGAATTATTAACATCTAAGGAGGACTCTTCTGCACTGAGCTGATTAATGCATAGAGGTACCATCTGCAATACTGGTGAAAAACCCAGCATCCTCTCCACAGGGTGTATGTCTGGGTTTCTTAAGATTCTCAAACTCAACAGTGAACATTTCCCAAAGTGATGGTAAGTGACTGGCATTTGTAATGAAGACACAACTGTCTTTCTGTGAGCTCAGATCTGAATTTTCAAATATTATTTTGAAGAATTTTAGGCTTAAAAGGATAAATCAGTACACAAATATGCAAAACAACTGCCAATTCATATCAAGTGCAGCTGCACCCCATAGTTTTTTATGCATATTATTTCCCTGTAAGATGACTAACAACACTGTGTGTATTAATTCTTCATAACAATCGATGAAGTCATTTTCTCCCCCAGGTATACGATAGCTACATAAAACTTAATCAGCTGGTTTATCTATATCTGACTAGTTAAGAAGCAGTTGTCACAGTGCCATCTGACTAACTTATATCATTGGGTAAGTGTGGACCTGTCAGTTGGTGATGTCACAGAGGTATGAGATGGATATGCGGACCCACCAGGGTTTCCAGCTTATGGGAGTTCTGTCCCCCACCCCACCAAACTCTGCCTTCAGCAGTGAGTGAAGCAGCACATACACTTAATGCATGCTTAAATTTTAAATTTCATAAAGTAACAAATTTATAAAGAGACCAAACACTGAATAATAAACATTGGTCAGAAAATACAATATACGGGAATGCAACAGAAAGTAACATTTACATCGCATTCCTGAAAATGATCGCGTTTTGGGGTTATGGCTGTGTTGCCAACACTTCAGACTACTATGCTGCCTCCATGCTCATCGCTGAACTCCCATTCCACCAGCGGCCCTTCCCCCTAAGTGACCACCATTTTGCCACCTGGCAAAAGTAACTTAACTGTATCATCAAACAAATAACTTTGACTCTGAAGAAAGAAAGAGCACATTCTCGACAGCGCTGGCTGCACTGCCCACTTCCACATGGTACCAATATCCAAAAACACAATTAATACCATTAGTGCTGCTGAATCAGTAATGTACATATCACTGTTATGCGGATACTGAGAAAGGTGTTTCATTGAATGAGGCTGTCAGCTGCTAAGATTATAGCATTCCTGGTACATGAATGAAATATGGATGTGAAGCAAGCATAGAATGATACTGAATGGGGAAAAGTGACATGCTCAGAATGTACTTTACTACTGCCACCAGGTGTCAGCCCAATTGCAGTTTTTGATATGATATGATATCAAAAACTGTCCCAGTGCCATTCTGTCCATCACAAGTCCCACACAGACTAGCCTGGGGTCAAACCACAGGTTCCTTGATATGAAAAAAATATGTCCAAATCTTACAGTAAGTATAAAATAGAACAAGCAGTGTTTGTCCTATACTCTCCATATCAAGACTCAAATTACAATCAGTTCCCAAAGGCAACTATTCAGCATTTACGTTTCTGGGTCTTGACCTCACTTGCAGACTATGAATAAATCACGGTATGTGCTGTACTGTGTCTTTTAACCAAAGAAATTCATCAGATTTATAGAAACATAACATTTATCCCACTGGTTAGGGTATTTAAATTTTACCATATGCTTTATGAGAAACATATTATTTTAACAGAAAAAGAAATTATGAAAAAAATTATTTTGTGGAAAATAAAAAAAATTATGCATTATGTCTTACAAATGCTGTAAATATCCCCATTGCCTAATATACAAAATGAATTACTACGGGTGTTTTCCTATATGCATTCCCATGGTTGGGATTCAAAACAGTCTGTCATTAGGTGCTTGGCAGCCAATAAAACAAAGTCATTAAATTTGTTCACATTTATTGCAAGGTGTTCAACACATTTACAAATGTCGGAACTCAAACAGGAACCTACATTACAGGCAGTCCCCACCTTTCATACGTAACTTGTTCCAAAAATGTGCACAAAAGTCAAAATGCATGAAACTCAAGCAAGAGGCTTATATGTTAGAAAGGGGGGGGGTTCTCTTCCCATTGCTTAAAAGTACATAAAAATATTTACAAGCAAAAAACAAAACAGTAGCACCAAAAATTATTGTACATTCATGCATGAATTCAACCAAACTTAAGTGTTATTGTTTCCGCCAGTATATGAGTGAATATCCTCCACACTTCAGATGACTATATAAGGGATGGCCAATGAAACTGATACTTCATAAGCAAATGGTAACATTCACAGTGTTGTTTAAAAAAAAAAAACCCTTCCAAACGTTACGTTATGCCATATCATGCTAACACAAAATATGTATTGCCACCACAATGATCTATTTCAGCCTTCTTCCAGTCATTACTCAAACTCAGACCTTTTCCTTGAATTACTGAAAGACTCATTGCTGTGTTCCTTTTTTTGTGCTGGTCCATAATCCAAAATGTTAATGATCGTTACATTTCCTCCATCACTACACTCAACATTCGAACACAATTTTCAACAAAATATTGCCAGCATAATATACATATTCTTAAAATGTGTCCTTCTCCTTCACAACTGAATGCACAGTCGACCAACTCTAGCTCAATAAGCATCCGATTGAAGCTAAAGCTTCGCCGCTTTCTGCGTGCCTTATAACTTCCATCTTTGCCTCAGAGACTGAAGTGTTGGCTTTACTGACAGATAGCACCAGAACTCAAAATGTTCGTTCATCAGACGTGTACAAAAGTCTGAATTCGGCATACAAATGAATTATGTATAAGAATTTATAATGTACAAAAGCATGGGTTGTAGGGAATTCAAACATCCAGAAGTCCACAATTTCCTGTACTATGCTTTATGACAGAAGGAAGTACACTTTAATAATTCCACTTTATTTTATATCTTGTAACTATTGGCAACAATTATATTTACATACCAGAATGTCATCGTTTAAATTGTAATGCCATTAGTCCCTTGACAGTTACTAACCCATTCTCAGTTATTTACAAATTCCTGGGAGTCTTAAAGTATGTTATTGTACAGTATCTCTCTGCTAAGACTGTGCCCAAATTTTGAGTTTTGGTGCCATGATTAAACCAAATTTAGGCTTTAACGATTGTTTTGTATCTAAAGGGGTCATGCAGTTGAACCAATTCCTTACAAATGTAGGATGTGTACAGGCACTGCCAGCCACATAGTGTAATAACAGGCATTACTTCAGTGTCACTGTCACACAACACTAAGAAAATAACTTTACACTTACCACCACCATGAGTGCAGAAACCCCGGAGGTTCTCCTAATGTTATATTTTTCTCCCATCTTATCTGAAAATGGAGCAGGACAAAACATGTAAATATGAGTTTATTGCAGGAGGGGTATTTTAGCAGAACTTCAACTACAGACTATTGGAAGTGTGCCATGCTTTCTACCAATTTTTCACATTTACAACTCTTTGTTTCGAGTACATTTTAATCAAGATATTCTACATACTAAGTGTAAGTTACGTAGGTTTCATAAATTTAACTTATGTCTATGCATTGGCATGGGGGCCGCGAATGTTTAAATCCTCTAAAAATCCCGGCTGGCTGCGGCAATTCAGTGGTTGTCCCCTCTCTTTCCTGTAGCCGGAGAGAACACGGCGTCCCACGCTAAACCCAGTATTGATTTTTGTACAGGATTCAACCCCTACCACCACCCTACTTCACCCCCTTTCATTCGACTTCGCAACGCCGAACAGTTAACTAACATTAAGGGCTAGCACAATTTTACATATCATGCAACTTTTCCTATAAATTCAACCATTTTGTACTTTTAACTAAGCAAGACGACACTTCAACATTAGCAACTTTTCCCACATCCACGTATTGTCATTAAACTGTTCGTGTAATAATTTTAGATTCCTGCTCTTTCGAATAATGCAGGCATGGAAAGGTCTGTGCCTGAAACCAGGCCTTCTGTGCCAGCATGCGGAACAAAAGTTGTTCAGCAAGCTAACGGCCTAGCACTCCCTGCTTGCAGGGAGCGTTTACACGACGAGATCTCTCACCCCCCCTCCCTCCCAAGTACCCACACACCCCTTTCTATTGTCAAGTGGTCTAACATCTAAAAATGTAATGGAACATTGTGGTTTGCATCCAGGTCTTTCCTACTGTTGATTAGGAGAATCATACTTTCTCCCCAAACGTATCCACACCACGTCCCGTCGGTAACTGGACTAAAATACAAAAAACAAGTGAAAATCTTTGGACTGCAGCCAATTCTTTACCGCTTTCATGCACTAGGGCTGGCGACCGAACGTACATAATTGTTACTTTCAAGCAGCACAGCGCATACTGGCCCTGGGTTCGGCAGTCACTGCGATTTGGATAATGTACTTCAACTTTACTTCATGCTAAGTACAGTTACAAAGCCATATGCTTATGTACACTATATTTAATTGTAACAACATACCTCTGACAGGAAGGTTTGTGCAGCTTTTTGAGCTCCTACGTGTAATAAATATTCGTACACGTATAACGCTAACCTAGAAGGAAACACACGTTCAGTTAATAACAATTTAAAATCTTTACTACTGTAAAACATCATGTATTCTAATTCATCACACTGCACAGTTGAAGCTTTAATAATAAGCTTTCACCAATGTGCAACTAATCTATCATTTTATATACTCTTGAGATAACTGCTGACGCAGTTAAATCCATTTTTAAAGTATTGCTTCAAAGCGTTCCGTTTCGTATTGGTTACACAAAATGCATGACGGCCAATCAACAATGTGTGAGAACTTGAAACAGTCTATGCCTGTTCAGAAGTTGCTTCAGACTGTTCGGAATAACACACTATGGCTCGTAAATATATGGAACCAAACAACAATCTTACTGTATTACTCGCAAGACTTGCTGTGATTAATATCTGATATCAGGAGTCTTTGAAGAAACATTGAAGAAATAAACGCACTTCAGTAAGAAATATTATATTCCGCAAAAGGTTTGGTAAGTTTATATACGACTGGTATATACCTCTTGTAATAGTGTGTAAATTTTCGATTTCCAAACCGGCTATAATCCAACCAGTCAATGCAATTGATACTCGATACGAAAACACATTTGCAGTTATTTACAACGGAAACCCTAGTCAATGTCCAAACGAATAAGCTTTTGCAAGAACATCAATTTTCCAACATGAGTTGACTTAATAAAATATGAACATTATTTATTTTCAAACATTACAATATCCTGCAAGAGACGAGTATTCTGCGTAAACATACAGTAGACCGTAGGAGTACCGGTATCACGTAACAAGCGATGTCCCATGTTTACAAAACAATGTAAACAATTCATACCAAGCCAACACTGTTGGTTTCGTACAAGCAAGACAGTTATCATTTTCGGAGATATCACTTAGATTTACACAGACACATCTCAGCTGTTGAAGCAGTTAGAAGTAACATACATTCCACTTCTGACACACGTTGCGTAACTAAAACGCCATCTTGGGTGTCACATGAAAACATCACACGATGGTCAAATTAACAGAAAAAAAGTCACCAAGTCCACGAAGGCGACACACTGCGTTACAACACTTCTCTTTCAGGTTCACCAAACAGTTGATCGATAAGTAGAAATCACTGCTTCACAAACCACTACTATCACGCCGTATCACTTAGGCATACTTACTTTTCACGTGCTTGAGCATCTGAAGGTACAGCTGAACCTTTACCCTTCGCGTACATATTGTAGACTTCAACTGTCACGCACCTGTCAGACTACCAAGGCCGTCAGTGACCCCGTGACCATGGCAACGTCAAGGGACCTGTCAAACGCGAACTGTTGATTGGCTCTGCTGCTCATTTGGCAGTAGGGAACCTCACTACTATGGTTTGCGTAAGCAAGGAAGATAGACGATCCCCTGCCATTGGCTGAACCATTATAGAGCCCGGCTATTCCATTCATTGCTCTGTCCCCACCGATATGTGCACGATTCCTGTTTAGATTAACAGAAACTGTATTGTAGTTCCCATAATACAATAATAAATTCACATTTTAGGAACTCGAGTCATGTTACTAAGAATGTCTTATATGTGTCTACTAAATAAAAGTGGTTAACATTTCCAAGCACGTGCGAGGACAAATATCAAAGAGTTGATCCACTTGGGGAGTGGTGAAGTAGATACGAACAGCACGGTAGAGAGCTTGAGGCACCTGACCGGGGTTTACTGCACCACCAGAAGTCAATATCACAGATTTTGTCCCAAACTTTGCTATACGGTTTTAATTTTCATAAAACGGAGTCTTGCAAAAAATTCTCGATGAAATTCAGCAAGCAAATATAGTTGTATGCAATAATTGCTTGCAGAATTGATAAAAAACATATTTCTTTTTATTTTCTTTTTGCGAGTTAAGTTTCACTTGCAGTAGGTAATTAATAAACAGCGTCAGTTTAATGACAGGCGCTTAGAGACAGGGCGTGCTGCGAGAAAGCTAAAATGTCGGTGTCATCGAAAATCAGCCTCAGTTTTAATTACATACAATCTGAGACCGGGCCGTGATAGCGTAGTAGGTATAGCGACTCGCTAGGTCCCAGGATCGAATCCCGGTAGGGACGAGATTTTCCGCACCCGTCCAGATCGACCCTGAGGCCCAACCAGCCTCCTGTACAATGGGTACCGGGGGTAAAGCGGCCGGGGCGTGGCGTTGACCACCCATCCCATATAGCTCCGAGGTTAAAGAAAGAGTAGAGCTATACCTCTACTCCCCCTCTGGGCATTCGTGGCCTGTTCTAGGGTGAACTTTACTTTACTTTATAATCTGAGACCGCGTGTATTACCATACACATTACCCTAAAAAAAAAAAAAAAAAAAAAAGAAAAAAATTGGAAATAAATTTAAAAATTAAACTTGGTGTGAAATCAAGAAAAAGTTATTGAAAGAAAA
>Ga0123357_10011603_pt1 | contig 11311 bp, 7 predicted proteins | sample TergutEmb28metaG_FD_89873 | JGI IMG/M metagenome (GOLD analysis project Ga0123357, IMG submission 89873) | Embiratermes neotenicus P4 segment gut microbial communities from Petit-Saut dam, French Guiana - Emb289 P4 | ecosystem: Host-associated > Arthropoda: Insects > Digestive system > Gut ...
ACGCTGGCGCACGAAAAACCGCGGCGTCGTCCACCAATCCCAAAAAAAAAACCCCCCCCCCACCCCCCACCCCCCCCCCCCCCCACACACACACACATCAAAAAACCTACTTTCTTTCCGTCTTACTCTACACAAGCAAGTAAAAAAAGAGTATGTATTTTTCTTGCCTAGTACATACAGAGTAAAGTTTCGAATTGAATACATTAGGCCTAGTTAAGAAATTTTCAAGTAACTTGCTTTTTAAGTAAGTCAGAAAGAAAATTGTGTGGAATGAAAAGCATCCTCTTTATTGAAAATGGTAATTGAATTTACAAGAAACTCCGGGAAACACGAACAGCATACACGCACTCAAGTCCTCACACAAAGTTCCTGATCTTGTAAATAAAGCCACCTTGGTGCAAAATTTTTCTTGGTATGTTTATTTCTTTTCTCTACATGTTTCGGGCAACTATGTTCCCATCATCAGGAGAAATAACTGTATCTATACGACACTTGATGTTTGTCACTCTCTATGGATGACTGTCTGGTATGCAGGGTTCCATTCCACCCTGCATACCAGACAGTCATCTACAGAGAGTGACAAACACCAAGTGTCGAATAGATAAAGTTATTTCTCTTGATGATGGGCACATAGTCGCCCGAAACATGTACACAAAAGAAATAAACATACTAAGAAAAATTGTGCACCAAGTTGTCTTTATTTTCGAGATTATACAAGGATGCACATAAACGAAACATAAAGTTCCCTATGTTTTTGTACGATCTTAACCAAATTGCAAATCCTTGACTGGATTAGCTCAAAGTTCCCAATATCAAATTTCACACATAACCGCTCAGTGGGAGCTGAGTTAATATATTGGGATAAACAGAGAAGCATGACGAAGCTAAAAGGCCGTCTTTGCGACATTATGAAGGAAACTAAGTAAACCGAAGATTGAATATCCCAGGAAATACTCTCATATTGAAATCTGTTATAGGCTGGAATAATTAGTCAAATTTCTGACAAGACTGATAGACCTACATAATTTCGAGTGACATTTTAACCACGAACAAAATTACCTGTAGTGACGCTGCACTTGTAAAGTGCGTTCCTATGCAAATATTTCAGTAAATCTATCGTCTACATTTTAAACTACCATGTCCTGCTCCAAAATAAGCCTCTTAATTTTTCATGGGCTTTTGGCTTTGTAGTCTTTAAAACATTTTGATGTACGGCACTTAACTTGTTTGAAAGGCCAGGATTCTTTAAGTGACTGTGAATTCTTCGGTACTTGTAGCATTGCACCGCTATACTACTGAAATAGACGAAATCACATTTTCTGTATTAAACAAAGAGTAAAAATTAGCAAAGATTTTTTCGAACACTCTTACTATTTTAAAGAGAGATTTATTTCTCAGAGAGTACATACAGTGTGTACAAGGATAAATTACAAAACAGTTCCTTTAACCAATTTGAACAAATATTTACACTACGGTACAAGTGGAACTGGATAATATGTATATAAATATAGGTGCAAATAACGGCAGTGAAAAATTATAAAAAAAAGCACTGCGACTTTCGGTAAGCTAATTAAAACATTATATACTTCATAAGTTTATGTTTATATTTTTTTGTACAGGTTAGTCCCGTCGGCGAGAGTATAATTCCCTATTTTTTTGGGGTGTAAGGGGCAATTGGCGAAACATTTGTCAGTAAGGCCTTGGATGAGAACGGGGTTGGGTTCGATGTTTAGAGAATTGCGCGGGTGGGAACATTATTTCTTCGAGTTACAGACAATTCGTACGTACAGCACATCTGCTAGGACCTAGGCTTGTGGGTTATTTCCTATCATACCTCACGGCCTGAAACGCCTGCGCGCTTGTGTGTGTGTGTGTGTGTGTGGGTGGGTGGGTGCGACACACACACACACACACACACACACATGTACTAATAGAAGGCTATGTTTTTCCTCCCTCCCTGTCATTCAAAGCAAGCGGCCAGTAACACAGCCAGACTTCTTGTCATTTATTTAACAAGCTACAGATAGATAGAAGACTATGGTAGGGCTGAAGCCCTGCTGTGTTACCCACTTGACATGACACAGCGCTGAAGGATTATGTTAGTTGCAAATCCGTTTTCTTGCTGAAGAAGAAATTATTCTCAGTTGCTGCGACGTGCGGTTGGGTAATTGCTTGCCGATGTTTCGAAAGAACTTCCCACTTTTATTTTCAGAATTATGGGTCCATGAATTGACTCATAACCTCTTCTATGAAGGCAGTACTTTTTTCCGAAACTGGGGGAAGAAATTACCGAACCACAGGGCGCAACAACCCAGAAGACATTACAGTATTACTTTATTTAAAAAGTAAAAGAAATGGGAATGTTGTTCAATAGTAAGTCGGTACTTTGTATTCTAAGAATTTGGCTGTTTTCACATTAGGATCTATGTCTTGCTGCAATATTACCGCACGACCTGGGAGACAGAAGGTCATATACTGCGACTGTACAGTCACGTAGCAGTCGTTCATAATTATTCATTTATTTATTTATTTTACAGAAACACTCCAATCGTTATCAAGTTGGAGATTTGCGGAAGGATTTCGTCACGAACGTAGTGTACGGTCTTATTGTTCTTACGAGGTATTGCAGAAATATGAAGTGAATTTTGTTTCGGTTGTAAGGTGTTAGAAGTTTGCAGTAGTGTGTTCCAGAAAACTGATTTTAAATTATTTGATTTTTAATAATACGTGCAAGTTTGATACAATTGTGATTAAGGACTTATATAAGCATCCATTCTCAAGAGGAAGTATGGCTGAGAAACTTCAGATAATAAATGGGTCATGACCTTGCCCCCATTTAAAAATATAAAAAGTATAATCAAAGAGAATAAGGAGTGGAAATTCTTTTTAATAACAAAATATCAGATAAGAACTTTAGTTTTTTTTTCTCTTTTTCGGATAATGACCTTTTTGTGAGATTATGTATACATTGTCTTTACTATTAACATTATCGTCATCTTCGTTACCAGTTATTACCTTCACGTAGTGTTTACAATTATATACCTGAAACAAACCGTTTTTAATATGGTGCCCTATAAAATAATGCAGCTGTCCTGTGGTTACAGTTCATGTCGCATGCCCTTATTACTTTTATCACTTTTGTTTTCAAAATCCACATACTCCGTATTTCTACTGTAAAGTCTTTATATCTTTATATTTGAAAATCTTTTCGGCTTCGCTCTTGATCACATTTTTTATGCTGAAATTGTAATGTCTATTAAGACACATGTTCCTTTTTTATTATCACTTATTACAATATGCAGGTTATTGTTAGGGAGGTTTGGTAAGCTTCCACTTCTTAAATCTATAATATGGTTACCCTACCTTCATGACTTGTTTGTACTTATATTGGTAAATTCTCATACCACTGTGTCTTATCTAATTTTACCAACATCTCCTTGCATATGTTACAGTGTAGTCGAATACGCCTTCTATCGGGTGTATTTTTCTCTTGTGAGTCTTGGGGATGTTGATGTAATGTGGTCAATTTATTATTATTATTATTATTACACTTTTGTTGTTTTTGCTACTTAGGGCAATGTTGCATGACTGTTTTAATTTTTTAAGTGGGATAGAGAGAGACAGAGAGAGAGAGAGAGAGATAGAGAAAGGGATGGTAAAAGGAAGACATTCCCTGTCTTTTCTCATGACCTGAACTCTGGATCTCGTTTTAATTATAATTATAATTATAATTATATCTATCATTTGTAATTAAATATTGTATGCCGTTACCGTAAATATATTCCACCTTGCAGTTACATCAATATTAAAACTGAAGGACAGTCATACAAACGCGAAACATTACATATAATCAGCCTATGTAACAATGGTAACACCCCATGTTCAGAACTCGTTTTCCAACGTGACCAATCCTCACGTCCGAAAAGCAAAACAACATGGTTACTGCACTGATGTATTTCTGAAGGAGGATCAAGTGAGCCTCAAGGGTAGTTTACGTCTGTCACACGTCCAACATGCTGCTGATTTTGAATGCCGCAGGTAGAGATTGCTCTGGGAATACGATCATAGCACAAGCATGGGGTGACAGTGCGGTGGCAAAACATCAGAACAGGGCAACTTGAAAGCATCCGACACCGTCCGCAGTGATTGCGGCGGGAAGAAGGGGAATGCAAAATTTTCCTCTTCTCCTGCATAATTCATTTCCTGTCTGGATAATCTGCCACGCCTCGCCGTGATCCAAGGCGCCGCCCAGCGGAGGAAACGCGAATCTCAAACCATCATTTTCAAATCTCACCTTCTCCTTCTAGCGCCACTTCAAAGTTCTGTCAGCCTCCTTCTATCTTTACCCGCCCCCACAACTTTATTCATGTCACATCGACTCTTAAAAAGTCTCGCTGAAACTGTAACAAAAGACTCCTTCATGACGTCAGACGATTTTCTACCCTCTCTTGCTCTAGCGAGCACAAGTTGTGAAATTTGCGTTTACACCGACATCTACCCGCAGAACATTAAGTTACTCCATCTTTCTGTTCTTGCACCCGAGGCAATGCAAATTCTTCCTTCCACAGTTTCAATTTAATTTACGATTACTTCCATTTCTCGGCACTAGATGGAAACCCACTCCATCACGCGTCACATGCACTCAGCAGTTCTGTGGTGGTTCACCAGATACCACTAGTAGTGCAAAAACATCGAGCGCTTTGCAGTGGTGATACATGGAAGTAATTCAAGTGATGTTATGATCCCCATGATTACCTGTGTGGCCTCTGGCAGCCAGAATATAATTAACGGCGAGATGAAACGGGATCAAAACATAGAGATTATAATTAGTCGTTTAAAAGTTAATAATAATGAAAAGGCAACAAAAATTCATATACTCGTCAATTAACGGAATTTAACAATTTAACAGCAGATTCCAGACACTGCAGTGTATTCCCTGCGTCGAGACTTTTCGACTGTTTTAATCGGAGGACAAAATGAAGACTGACGGTTACAGTGAGGACGGAAAAATTTCCTGTAACACTACACTTGATGGATTGGAAAGCTGCTGTGAATTATCCCTCTTCTTTAGGAGCTTTTCGATTTCCGGCTTCTTCACGTGGAATGTGTGATGTAAAAAGCTCTTCAAATCTCTTTATCACAATAGAAGCCAGTAGCGATTCTTGATCCACAGCTTAGATCACGCGAAACGGTGGAGAATACCTTCCTTTTACCCCTTCCTGTCCCATCCCCTCCCTCTAACTTCCAGGAAACTGTCCTAATTAAAAATAACAACAATGTAATAATAATAACAACAACAATGATAGTGAAAATGTAAATGTCATCACACACAACTCTGTCATTATCAGCAAAAGACACAAATCTAAATTTCTTAACTGATATAATTTTGTTATTTAAAACGAAATTACTCTTTCTTATTGCCCTTTTTTATGGCCTCTATATTAAGCAAATGACGGCAGGGTCATCGCCTTTCTATTATCTGAAGTTTTTCTGACATACTTCTTCTTGAGAATGACTTCTCTACTTAACTCTTATCAAATTTGCATGCACCCATTCTTCACAGTAGGCTTTATTATAGAATCAAATAATTTAAAATCCGTTTTCTGCAGCACACTACTGCAAACTTCTAACACCTTACAACCAAACCAAAATTCACTTCTTATTTCTGCGATACCTCGGAAGAACAATAAGACCGCACACTACGCTTGTGACAAAATTCTTCCGCAAATCTCCAACTGGAAAGCGTTGGGAGTGTTCTGTATATTTAAAAAAAAAAAAAAACTACGTGACTGTACAGTCCCAGTATATGACGATACTGCTGTACAGGTCGTGCGATGCTATTACAGCAAGACAAAGATTCTACTGTGAAAACAGCCATATTCTTAGAATTCTTAGTACCAGCCTTTAGTATTGAATAATATTGTCAATTCCTTTCACATTTTCTGTGATACTGTTATTTATTCATGGAGATTTCGTTTGAGTATTACGACAATTTTTATCGTCCATTCTTGCGTAAGAAATCAGTTATGTACCAACGAGACGTAATAAATAAGAAAAATAAAATAATCAGAAGTAAAATATTCTTAAAAATACGAAAACAGTGACTGGAGTTTTCTGCCGAGTGGTCGTTGAGGTACCAGAAGTGTTATGAGTCAATTCGCGACCTCATTAACCTGAAGATGAAAGCGGAACTTTCTTTCGAAACGCCGGGAAGCAATTACCCAACTCAAGAATGCCTGCTTCCTCGATGCGAAAACAGGTTTGCAACTAACATAACTTTTCAGCGTTGTGTCATCTCCAGGAGGGAATGCGAAATGATCTCAGCTTTATCTTCTTTTCAAGTCTTCTTTCTTTCTCTCTCACTGGTTACAGAAGCGACCAAGTGTCTGGCTGTACTAAGGGTCGAATGAATTGTGTGAGAGAGAGGTGTAGTTTAAATGTATGTTGAGATAACCATTGCCTTTAGTGAGTGTGTTTGTTTGTTTGTGTGTGTGTGTGTGTGTGTGTGTGTGTGTGTGTGCGCGCGCGCGCGCGCTTCATGCGTAAGGTATGGCAGGAGACAGCCCGCATGACAATTTTTACAGATGAACTCTGCAAATTATGTAAAACACGAAATAATAATTTTCGAAAACACGAACTTCAAGTTTTCACTTTTTTTTGGTGAAGAATGTAGTAATTCTTTTAGTTCATTGGTATGGCGGTACAGCGAATTCGACACTGATTTAATTATGCCAGACTAACACCAGAAAAAAGCAGAATTGTGTAGTGGTACCATCTTCTACATGTATTCCGGACGTACCTGGGCCGAATTTCATTAAGACTACAATCACTTCCTTCCAGATCCTCTCAAATTATAATTTAACAAGCATTTTATCAACCAACGTTCTATGTCTGAAATACTGAGGAAGTCGCAGGAAAACAAAGCAGAAAAAATGCATCATGGTTTGCTTTTCATTTGTATATCCGTGAGACAAAGAATTAAAAACCACGAATATTGCGGTTATGAAGTGTGAATTGTGAGATTCCCTTTAACGTGAAATTTCTAGGATAATTACACCAATCTCATATTATATACAAAAAAACAATGTCAGTAATCAGCCACATTTTCGATAGTAATTAAATCATTTTTGTATGTGTAGACGGTGCAACATATATAAAACCCAAGCCTTTTCTGTCCAGTCCACATGTCCATTAGTATACCGCAATTTTACTTCCATTTCTCCGAGTAACCTCTATCTTAGAGTTGCCCTGTCAAAATTACCTGTGCTGGTACTCTTCCCTAATTCGAGCGACATGTATTGTCCAGCTCAACATTCCTGATCATACCATTCTGAAACAATGTATATATGTGAATTACGATACTTATTCGTACCAAATATTTCAATTAGTAGTATTTTTTATTTGATTCTTTATAATCTCGATGGATATATTTTCCTTCACGATTTTTCTCATTAGAAAACCCGAAAATTTGCTTTCGTCTCTCTTATAATCAACCAGAATTTGCAGTCAAAAAACAAACGGTTTATATGTGTATATGTTTGTATGTGTGTGTGTGTGTCTTACGTGTCCCTTCACCCATCCCTTAATTTTGACGATATATGCAGTATGAAATGCCAGGTGTAACGAAGACCAAATTCTTGTAAACCTCACCTGTTAAACACTGTGCAAATGACCTGTATGTAGAACTGATACGTATTTAAGCCCTCACATAGAGCGTCAGGCCATGTTCTTGGACATGGATAACATGGCATGTCTCTAGATGTCAAACTTCATCAGGATCCGTTCATGAAAGAGGCATTGTTACATTACAATAGGCACAAACAAGACCACGGTGTACTACGCAAATACACATATACACTGTTTCCAACAGTTATTGGTGTCATAATCAGTTCTTACGCCTAATCCCTTGGAACACAATGGTTAATGGGTATAACGTCTGTTTAATTTTCAAATTTGTCCGTTTTGTGCACACAGAGTTCTTACCATAGGATATGTTTCTCACAATTCTGGCAACAGCGATATTTCCCTAAACGATATTAAACGGCAGGTCTCTGTAATGAAAATGGATACATTATTAAATTAAATTCAGACTTCAAATGCTTACATAAATAAGGGCTTGCTACTTTCTTTGTTGCACGATATATTCTGTTACTAATTCGATAAATGTATTCTTTATTGAAGCAACAAATCTTTTTTTTTTTCGTAGACTATACATGTTTCAATACTAAAGGGTCGTTATCAGGAGAAATATAGAGGGAATACGGAGGTTAAAACATTTATAATTCTCACAGATGTGAAAGAGATCCTGTCCTTACACATTGTTTATATTATAATTTTATACTGTTGTATTATATCCGACCCAAGGCAGCCTGGATTATAAACAATGCAAAATTTGTTTGCACATATAGTTGTGCTTACAGTCAATGAATTTTAATCCTGTGTTACGGAATTTGTAAAAGCAATAGAATCCTTCCATATCGATTTTCCGTGATGGAATTCAATTAGTTTCCGTATCATATTTGCGTTTTTGTTGTTTGTCGTTTATAACGGAATACGTCGACCTTCTGTATGTGCGTATTTGTACTATATTATTCCATTTCTCTGGAGATATTAAGAAAAACTATTTATGAATGGTCCGTGTGTAGTTCTCTACACCGTCTTCTTTGTTGATGATTTATTGAGACTGTACTCTTATTGACCATTCCCTGGGGCCAAGTTAGCTTCTAACAAGAATGAGTACGAGGGGTAAAGGTGGCCAGTGAGTTTGGCTGACAACCTTGTCCCATCATCAACTCTGGGTGGAGTTACGTAATAGGGTCATATTTGCGTCCGTTGTTACAAGTGTTGGTAACAACGAAATTTTTGATACTATAGCGTGATAAGAAAACTGCGGATGGCCATTCGCCGATTATTACGTTCAATCCTGCACAGAACGCATGGAAGGCCTACAGCAACAATTTTTTTGTTCCATGGCTAGACAACCCTAATGGGGTTAGCCCTCCTCATTGTTGAAGTATCTAGATTACACTCAGACACGCCGCAATCTGTAGGAATCCTCTGGTCGAGGGATCGGCCAGTCGCAGGAACCTCTTCCTGGCGACACACAACACTCACAACAGACAGACATCCATGTCTCAGCTCCGACGGGATTCAAACTCGCAATGTCACAAACGAACGGCCGGTGACCTACGACTTTCACTGCGCGGCCACCGGCATCGGCTATGGGAAAATATAGTAAGGAATAAAGAAGTTTTTTACATAACTGCAGGTACTTAATTTTTATCACCATCATCATCCGTCACGAGTTAGACCTTAACAGACCTGTTCCGGCCTGTCTAATAGTGTTTTCAAAGGACTTCCAAGGCTTCTTCGTCCATTTGATCTATAATTCAACATTACTACAGACATCTTGATGCTGTTCGTCTTTTTTTTACTTGTCATATACAATTTGTTTTGTATCTTTTACTTTCTCTTCAACTGGTTCTACTTGTAACACTTCAAACATATCTTCATTCCTTTTGTGGTCAAAAATGTGTTCTAAAAATTTCATCTCGACCAATGTTAATCAGTTTTTATCCTTTTATACGAGGGTCCAAATTTCGCTTTTTTTATTGATGAATTTTAAAGACTATGACAACACAGTAATCCGAGGTACAATTCTCTATTGCAGCAAAAATTATCTTTAGAACATCAATAAAACGTACTCTCTCAATAAAGCCTAGTTAACACAGCAATAAAAAAGGACGATATAGAAAACTACATTCGGACCATTCATAAATCTTCTTTCTTAATATCTCCAGTCTAATGGAGTAATAGAAGAAAAATACGAATGTATACAAGTTCGACATATTCTGTTTAATTTTCAAACAACAAAAACAGCAGTATGAACAAGAAAATAATTGAATCCAATTATAGAGAATCGATGTAGAAAGATTCAGTTACCTTCACAGGTCCCATAATATAAGCATCAGAATACTACTAATTAAACTATACAACACAACTGTATGTGAAAGACGTCTTTACATTGTACTTAATCTAGGTTACGTTAGGTGGCAGTTCTAATACAGTAGCAAAACCTGTAATGAAATTTATTGTAAGGAAGTGATTTCTTTGACAAATATCTTAACTTTTGTCCGTTTTGATATTTTTACATTTTCTTGCCTGATAATGACTCTTTAGCATTGAAACGCGTAGCTTTTATGAGAACAAGTATCGTTTTTATAAAAAAGGTTTGCGTTTACTGTATTAGTTTAATATATTGAATAAGGGAAAACGGACATGTCCTCTGCTAATATTCTTTCTTCCCTGCGTTTATAATCCACAGAATTTTAACTACTTTCAAACAAACTTCACGGGTTTAAGGCGTTTATTTGGCAACCAGGTCAATTGACAAATTCCTTTGTGTTCATTAAGATTAATCTAAATTACGAATTTTCTTAAGCATATTGTCTTGGAACGTCAAGGAAAATAAGCTACTCGATCACTTGAGACAAGGCTAATCTGAAGTGATATATATTATTAGTTTGCTCAAGATACGTCAATTCATTAGGAAATTCCTCGAATGATCTTATCTGGAAATATATACACTCTTGTAAACAATTAGTAATTCTTCCACTGAGAGATATATTTGTATTGAGCAATCAAAGAAGATTTGTCAGAAATAGCCTTAGGGATTTAGATAGGCCTCTACGAGCCAAAGATAAGATGCTCAACTTATTTTTTAAATATCTTATTACAAGTGGAAAAACACAGATAATAATCGATAAATTTAATGGTCTGAAGCCACTTCAGGAAGAAAGAATGTAATAGAATATGTGCAATGAAGGTGGAATATTATTGGAATGCATTTGATGAAAATTAAATTATAAGAACCATTAGGCCTATACAGAAACTATCATAATAAGAATAGAACATAATTGTGTGTTGTCAATTCGTTCTTTTGAAGCAATGTGACCTAGTGGACATGCCACTGAAAATAAAGACTACCACTCAGAATAGGCGAATATATATTCTGAAAATATGACCAGCCTCGTGGTCTAGTGGTCAGAGTCTCTGACTACTAATCCTGAGGTCCTGGGTTCGATTCCCGTTTCTACCGTGGGAATTTTCCCTGAAGGGTAGGCTTTCCGCGGTGACCATGGTCTGGGTAGGTTAGTAGAAATTAGGTTTAAGGGCCCTCCTGGCACTACATCCTCCTATATCACCACTCACATCATCGGGACTACGTAACCGCGCCTCATGGGTGTCCCAATCGCAGAAGTCGGTTACACTTCTGCCATGCCCAGGAGGGAAGACCACGAAGTCCGTAAAG
>Ga0123357_10011604_pt1 | contig 11310 bp, 8 predicted proteins | sample TergutEmb28metaG_FD_89873 | JGI IMG/M metagenome (GOLD analysis project Ga0123357, IMG submission 89873) | Embiratermes neotenicus P4 segment gut microbial communities from Petit-Saut dam, French Guiana - Emb289 P4 | ecosystem: Host-associated > Arthropoda: Insects > Digestive system > Gut ...
AAAAAAAAAAGAAACCAAAAAAAAACCCACAAAAAGAAAAAACACCTAAAACAAAACCAACAAAAACGCCCCCCCCCCCCCCCCCACCCGCAACAGACACATCTGTAATTGATATAATTTTTTTACAAAGAGTGGTTTATGAGCTGGACAATTTTTTTTTATGGACAAAGCATATGTGGACACATTAATAATCAGAACAGTAGCATACAGAGTACTGAAAATAAATGTACACTGCATGGAAATCCTCTGCACCCTCAATGATTTGTTCTTGGTGTACAGTGTCTGGAAAATGAATTGTGGGACCCTTGTTCTTTGAACAGACAATTACTGTGGAAAATGATCCACATCTTTTGACTCAATTCATTGCCCTGCTGGAAGAGAATAAACAGGAATGCTGGTTTCAGCAACACTGGGGGTGATCACCCAGATTGCAAAAACAACAGCAGCTTGATCCCCAGACGTCAAGCCACCTGACTTCTATCTATGGAGATTTTTTAAGAAAAGAGTCTACAGCAATAACCCAAGATGCCTGGAGTACCTAAAACATAACAATGAATAGGCTGTTGCCAGAAATGAACAACAAACTCAACAAGCTGTAAAAGACAGTGAGAAAAGTTTGAATTTTCAGCACTTGCTGTTATCAAACATTACCACATTCCTAGTATCTTCGAAAAATAAAAATAAAATAAGTGTTTTACAGCAGTGAGTTGCATGTTATATAGTACACCCAGTATGCACACAGAAATACAACAAATTATAAAAAATAAAACTAACCAGGATTATAACTTGCTGAAAAATGGCACTCATCCTAAAATCATAAACAATTGGCATATGATGCAACAAATTATAAAAAATAAAACTAACCAGGATTATAACTTGCTGAAAAATGGCACTCATCCCTAAAACAAACAATTAGCATATGGCCTTAGCAGCATCAACATGCCTAGCTTAAGGAGAGTACCTTACATTAACAAGGAGTTCTGAGCAGAACTCAAAAACATACTTTCCTGTTGCATGTATTTATATCTCCACACATTATCAGTACTGTTAGTGATGTTTAATCCCACTTTGTGTAAAACTTATTACCCAACTACAGATTTTGCACATGACCAGTTTCTGGATATGACCCCAAAGTTTCATATCACTGATATATTTGTAATTATCGCTTCACTCACAAGCATTATTTCCCATACCTAGTTTCATATTCTTAACTCCAATGGTACAGTAATTGTCAACATCAAACAATCTATTTTTGTACAGCAATCACGTGCATGATTTACAGTCTACAAAAATATTACCTTAAAAAGAGTTACTGATTTTTCCAAGATCTATTACTGTATATCATTTCAAGCCCCTATATAAGTGAGGCTAATGTCACTAATACATCGCAAATTTGCAAATTTGTGTTGTTGTTATTGACTGCAGGTAATTAATAGGTAAGGATTGGGGTATCCTCACATGGTGTAAAATTTGTGAATATTGGTTGGTCAACTGGCTCAGAAGTTGAAATAGTGTAGCAATCATACAGGATAGTAATCTCATCAGGCTACATTCTTCCTTTCTAGGAAGAAAGTGGCTAAACCAAGACAAGTCAGTGATTCAGATGACACTCACAGTCCAACAGTATCTATGACAGAGTAACATTTTATTTTGTCCTTTAAAGCACTAAACAAAAGAAACACAGCATGAAGATACTGTCATCTGAAATAAAAACACTGTTAAGGTTAAACAAGTGAATAAAATGCATGTGAAAGGGGGGGGGGGCAATGGCAACATATATGTTGTTCAGCAACATATTTGGAAGATAATTTCACAATGCATTTCATCCTGACTGTCACTTACCTGGTGGTGCCAGCTCATTTTCCACGCGTGGTAATGGAACTGGAAAAGACAAAAATTAAAATACATTAATGTTAGCAAAAATAATTAATGAAGGAGGACTTCAAGGACATGCTAAACTTTGTGTAGCAAGGAGGTCATATCATTAGAGGAATTAAAGCTATAACAAACTCGCAAGTTCCTTCCCTTTAGGGACAAACACACACCAGGCAAACAGGAAACTTCAATGCAACAAGAACTTCCAAGACATTTAGCCGGACCAAGTTGAACATATGGAACTGGAATGAGGCACATAAACTGAGAAAATTACAAAGTATTCACCACACAACTTGCAGGTTTCATGCTGCACAAATGTCTAACTTCCTGTATTTCCATGTCTCTTTGTGATTTGTCTGTTTTTCTTTGTTTAGTTTGTTGTTGTTGTTGCTGCTGCTGCTGCTGCAATGTCAGAATAGGCCAATAACACCAGTAACTTTGTTTCTATACAATTCAGCAGGATGCAGAGCCACATGACAAAAACCACCCATACTGTGTCCAGATGGGCAAAAATAGATTTGGCATGGGAAGAATTTCACATGACATGGAGGCGTCTTGTATGTGTATGTGTTCTAATTAAAACGCACAACAGAAATGAGATACAGAACGGGCCAATTAACATAACATAAAATAATACATTATTACTTGTTCCTTAATACATTTTAGAATTTAAATCACTTCTCATACTGGATAATTATTAATTTCACTGAACTGACATAACCCTACTGATGGCAATCTAATACTGCAAGTATTAAGAAATAATTAGCCAGGTGATTTCTCACAAGCTGCACCCTCAATTATTTCTGCCATCCACCATCTTTCTCATCTAAAATAGTAAATGCAGTATGATTTACTGTGAAGCATTTGTCTGTGTGAATCTGGCTTCCTGTATGACAAACATATTACTAGAAAAAAAAGATCATGAAGACAATGCAAACAGCAACAGTGAAGAGGGAGAGACTATAATATGAGAATACGTTGGCATTTTTCTTGACTATTTGGAACACCAGAGGTTTGAACCTGGTGATGGTGTTATACACAGCATCTTACTTGAGCATGTTCACACTCTGCTGGACTACACAGGTCAGCAGAGGTATGAATATGGTAATATTACAACTTCAGGAAAAATTGTTATAACAAGTTGAAACAAGATACAAAACAAATTTACAAACTATTTGTGAAACTAAATAATATGTACAGACCAAAAATGTAAATTATGAATAAGTAATCTGTGACGTATTATAAGAACAGAAGAGAAAATATCCATGTTTTGCAATTATTCATGCATCTATTCCCCTTTGAAAGCCCACATATTTGGGAACTGAGTGTGTATCATTATCCATTTTTAATACTATGCAACAACAAAGATTCGCCTCAGTAGTTTTGGGCAAATGTAACTGTGTACAGTTTTGTGCATATGTAATTGTGTATCTTGCAGAACTTGAAAGTGTGCAAAAATATGCACCCCCAAATGCTCTGTAACCCAACACAAAGCCATACTGCACTTTCTCACAAACAACTACTGGAGTTATTATGTGGGATTGAACTTGCACTGCAGACTGCAGAAAAAAATTTACACAAAATAAAATGAGTTTTGTCTTATCACTATGAACTCAGACCTAAAACATACAACAGTAATACTTGTAATGATATGAACATCTGAACTAAAATACCATCAGCAATTGGCCAATATTTAGGCTCTGCTGGCCATAGTCCACCACATGCTTCAACATCTGCTGCTATTAGTTCAACCCACCACATTCCCCAGCATGCTTCTGTGGGTCCTTTCAGCTGCTCATTCAAGTACAAACAGAACAAAGTGTTATCACACCAGCAACATCCAGAGTTAACTATACCACTCCAACTTTCAAGCTTCAACCAAATTCCAATAAATGATCTCAAATGTACTCATTATTCAATACACAAACACACACACACACACACACACACCCTGTCAAACAATATTAAAATTATTACAACCAACTGCAAAGTAATGAGCTTTGACAAGGTTACTGGCTTTCACATACATACCATGCTCCTTGATATTATCAAAGTTTTTTCCCCCAAATGATGCACAATTGAACAGTCCTAAAAACAATTTTAAATTTACATTAAAGTTGACATTAAAAAGCTCCTACATGTTTTGGTGTAAACACAATCTTCAGGGAGCGCACTATTTGAGCTTGCCGAAGTCACAGTTGCTAAATTCAATTAAAATACATCAATGTAGTTAATTCAGTGGTGTGGCTGCATACATTATTATTGGGTATTTGTTACTGTGTGTATGTACGTATGTATGTATGCACATATGTATGCATGTATGTGTGTGTATGTATGTATGTACTCTAATAAGCACCCAATAATAATATATGCAGCCACACCACTGAATTAACCACATCAATGTAGATTAACTGATTTTAACGACTGTAACTTTGGCAAGATCAAATAGTGCACTCCTGCTGTTTACACCAAAACATATAGGAGCATTTTAATGTAAATTTAAAATTGTTTTTAAGACTATTCAATTATGCATCAGTTGGTGAAAAAAAAACTTTGATAAGGTTACTGGCATTCATGAATACACTTCACATGTTTTCCCTGGGCTCGTCCACTCCCATGTCAGACGTTAACTATCTCTGAAGATGGTTGACCTTCACCGGAACATTCAGGAGTGTGTATGTGGATAAAAATAATCTTCACAAAGCTCATTAGTACAAAACTGATCATGCTGGTTAGAATAATGACCTACGCATCATATAGCTTACAATGAACATGCTTATTCAGCTTCTAATGATCAACCTGTAGAACTTTCTGATTATCATAAATGAAACACACGAGTCCACATTCTAATGATAGTTAACAGATTTTGAACAATGTCAATGCACAACTCTTGGAACACAAACAAGCTGTCAAATAGTACCAGTTTATTTTCCACACTACAGCTAATACTGTCACTAACATTACCACATAATAAAGCAAGACACACCCATACACACACACGGGCACACACTCAACATTCTTAAGTCTGCCTAACCTTAATGTTTATATAGTAATTACAGTGATCGAAGTTCTTAGAATGAGGTGACAGCTGTGTAACGTAACAAAGACATTACTAGCAACAAAAGCACAGACTTTGGAGCATAAATAATATATCACCGCAAACAACTCAAGTCTCATTTGTTTACAAAATTATGTCCGTTGCAATTATTGCTATGCCGACCTCCTCGTAACAGGTGAAACACCCATGTTAGGACCTACTTACCTTTTTCGGGAGAAAAATTACTCAGTTGTTCGTCATCGCGTGACACTTGTGTGATGATGGACGATGCGTCCATTTAAACATTTGTTTCTTATCCTGTTATTGTGCTCAATTTTGGAAAAGTAAATGAGAAACACCATAAAAAAAATTCTTGAATTTCAAAATGGCAGATGATCTTTCACTCCTCTCGACTTGTTGTGGTAATGACTACGTACATCAACATGAGAATAAAAGCACATGATAAGTAATAACAATTAATTAAAATCTAACACAGGATTCTCCGAGTGTTATCATAATATTCTAATGTACACGTGTTCAACTACACTGATTTCAGACATCGGTTTCCAGAATTAGCGATACGTTGACAATGTGAACTGAATATGCGCATTAAGATTATATTCAATTATAAATCAATTTTAAAAATAATTATTTCCTGTAGCAGAAATTATTCACCTACAAAAAATGCGTGCATGAATGTTTATTCATTTGAATTATTCATTTACTGGAATGACTATTTTATACGGAGACACACCAACACCAACATTGGGGTCGATCGTCTTCTAATTTCTTTGCTTTGTACCATGCCATTCGCAGCCGATATGTTGGTGTTTGGTGTGTGATAAAGGACGATACGTATGTAAATTACAATACGGCCTACACTTCCAACCAAAGTTAACTTAATACTCCAATGGAAAGCAGAAAACTAAGACTTTGGTTTCTAGAAACCAAGGTCACTATAATGGACCAGAGTTATCACTATGTTCTCATAATTGCAACACATCCGTGCTCGACCATACGTTGTGTTTAACTTCGCTTCCACAACCTAGTTTTTCCATGGATATAACTTCTTCCTTGATGCTTCTGCTCTCTACTTTGGTTAGAGGATTTTGTTGCCAGTACATAGACGAATTTTCGTACTTGGCAAGAATGTAACAACCCATGGAATTGATCCCTTGCGTCTCAATCAACCGAGACAACACTTTTATTTGCACATAACAGTGTAAGCACATATTATAGAACGATTGGCTGTTGCTTAAAAAGCACAGATGATATTTAAAAGGGTTAGTTGTTATAATTCCCTCTGACGGACAGAATCTTGTACCTAATCATTGGCAATATTGCGATGAATAATTTCCGCTGTCTCCCATGTGGGTCACTCTTGTACTGGGCCTGGAAAATGAATACCTTCACGTGCATTGACAGTTACAAAACTCAGAAGTTTTGCGATGTTGATACTCGTCTGCCGGGAACAGAACTTTTTGGTTAGAAATGAATAATTAAACCATATCGAAATAGTGGTAATAATATGATGTTACCGCAACGAAACATTCATAAATATACGACTACTTCTGAAGATGGGAAGACTAGCAGCCAGCTTCGTTGGATATTGCTAGGATATGACATTCGGGTATACTCGATGTACGAACTTTGAGGTCAGTGTTCCTGGTCACTGCGTGGAGGTTGCAAAAGTTAGGGAAAAATTGGCAGTAAGTAAAAACAACACAAAAGTTTGACGTGGTACGCTATAATCTCAGGAAGCTGAGCTGGGGGTTAAATAACAGTATCAGGTAAGATCTCAACCTCGCTTGCAACAATGAAAAAAATGATAAAAAGGACATAAATAGGACTGGGGAAAACATTAAAAAGAATATTAAATCCTCAGTTAAAGAGAGTCTAGGTTTATTAATTGAAGAAGTATAAACCAAGATTTGATGAAGAATGTTTAAAACTTGTAGATCGAAGGAAGTAGGTTAAAATGCAGTTGGTTGCGGGATCCAAAACAAAGAAATGTAGATAATCTAAACAATGTAAGACGTAAAGTTAGTAGATGTTTCAGAAAAAAAGTAGGAATATCCAGAAGTTAAAATTGATGAACTTGGGACTATCAGTAAGATTAAAGATATCATGCATTTTTTTAGAGGCATTAGTGATTTTAAGAAGGGTTACCAGCTAGAACTAATACAGTAAAGATGAGAATGATGAATTAGTTAAAGATTCCCCCAGTATTTTGGACAGGAGGTAGACTCATTTCTCTCAGTCATTGAATGTAAATGGGGTTAATGACTATATGCAGACTGAAATACTGGCATCAGTAACAAAGAATTTTCATGCCTGATTCCAGTGCCTATAGAGGTTGATACGAATACCGGAAAGATAAAAAAGACACAAATCACCAGGTACGGATCCAATTCCAGCAGAAGTCATTAGCAGGAAGTTTGGCAATTCATTATGACATCTGTAAACTTATTAATTCTATTTGGAATCAGGAGGAATTGCCCCAAAAAATGGAAGGAGTTGATCATTTTACCCATTTATAAGAAGGACGATAAAATAGACTGTAGTAATTAAAGAGGCATATCACTTATATAAAGTACATACAAAATTTTATCAAACGTCATGCTGTGAAGGAGAACTCCACGTGCAAAGGAAATAAAACAAGATTTCAAATATGTATTTGATCATATTTAGTAATCCTCTTTGGATATAATAGAACTCGTCACCGCCACCATCTTCTTCAGTCTCCCTCTCTGTATAAAAATATTAGGGTAACAATAGGAACACAATTTGTTTGTATCTTTTCATATTTGCAATCCACTTTCTTCGGCACGATAGATTTTATTAACGTCATCCTCCTTCTCCAACTGTATAAGCGATGTCTGGTGCACTCAAGAAATTAGTAGCATGTTTTTTTTTCAATATCTCTGCTATGCAATATTAAATGATCATGCGTAAATATGAACTTATACAAAAATCCAAGATCCACTCCCGGATATTGGAATAAAAATAAAAACAACCTTCATATTATTCGTCTTACACATTCAAAGAATGAACACACGTCATCTACATAACCTCCTCAAACAACGAGCTGCAGTCGACACCACCGCCGCCATCGCTCATGCGCGTACCAGTGTTTAACACCCCACCCCCCACCACCCGGCCAATACATCAGCACATACTTATGAACATAAACCTCACATCCTTAACTAACGCAATCCTTAAACTCACACAAGGTCCATCCCCGCCTAAACTAATCCTACCCAATCCTCCTTAACATAACCACATCCACTTCTTTAACCTCAATTCCCCGTGGCGGGGTCCGTGATCGGTATCAAGGTTGGATTCCGTTGCGAGGTCAAGTTTGGGTACAAGGGCGGTTTCCCTCCCAACTTCAGGCTTACGTTAGCTAAGGATGGGGATGGCGTGCTATTTTGAGACTTCCACTTAAAATGAACGTAGCTGCCCTGTTTGAATCCAACCTCTACTTCACTACTACTGTTTACGTTGTTTGTGTTAAATTTTTGTGTCGTGCCCGACCGCTGTTATGTGTTCACCCATTTCAGGTCACAATTCACACTTTTCTTAGTGGTAATCACCATTTCAAAAAGTAGTTACCTATATTTTTGCTCTTAATCGAAATTTAAACTTTCCAATTCGCGTTACTAAAACGCGTAATCAAAAATGTGAGTGGAAATTTATAAAGGTAGTAAATATATTTCAAATCTGTGGAATATTTAAAACTTTTCTTTATAAAAAAAGGTTTAAGGTTATGGATGGTGTCTAACCTCTAAATTCAAAGGAGAATTAAGAGATTAGAGATCCCGCCTCCCGTTTGTGAAAGCGTATTTTACTGCGTTCCTGTAATTAAAATGACTTTACTAGGAGCACAAAGCACTGTTCCTACACAAAACAACTGTTAATGTATTGTGCTTTCAGAATAGATGTACTACTTTGCTATCAGTATTTTCAAAATCCTGTGCTAGTTCAAAGTCACCCTTGTCCCAACTTCCAGTATCCCTAATAAGGTTAGCTTACACCCGCGAACACCCTTGAAACAGTCTTCGATGGTGTTCGATTACGACTTAATCTGTCCTTGTACGTCACGCATTTTTCCATATATCCTTATATTCCAGGTTTGAAATCTCATGTCCCTTACCCGTTTCTTAGGTCATCCCGAAGACCGTGTTCCTGGTTTGCATTCCTAACAGGTTGCGGTAATACTCGTATTTCGCTTTGGATATCGAAATACAAAGCAAATTATTTCCAGTGTGTACAGTGATGTCAGTAATAAAGGATGGCGGCGTAATTTAAACGGAACACATCGGGAAATTTTTCAGTATAAATGGGGCGAAGTTGTTTCAACGTGGCATAAATGGGCGCAGAGTGGTGTTGCGGGTGGAGCTAGTGGTGGTAGGATGATCCTACACATCCATAGCCCGCGGTGAGGGAGGAAGGACTTCCTGACGGGGTGCACGGGTCCTTCTCACCAGTCAACACGTCTGACGATGTGGACCGACTATGAAGGGTCCAGGCATCGTGAGCGGCCCATAGCCCCGAAACATGTACTCAGGAAGGCTGAATATGTATTCCGTCTGTGTGTTGTCTGATAGCGGCTAATAATATCAGTAATGACGGCGGAAATGCCTACAAACAAAAAGTACGAAACGCAGTAGACGTACTGATATTCGCGCACAAATTATTCCGCTGACGAATGACGATAAAACGTGGAAACAGACGTAGAGGGGATCACAGCGGCACGCCTTACTTGGACCGAGATCACGAAGAGTAACCGAGAACTAGTCTAAATGATAACCGACTTCCCGATCGAATGGTACGTTCTCTAAGGAAGGAGAATAAGGAGATTACGGCTTTTAACAGAGAGATAGCCAACAAGGTAACCAAAGTCCTTCTCGATGTAAAACGTATGGTATTATCGTATATTTATTGTTGTAGTACATAACTTTCAAACACCGCCTTACTTGGAAGGGAAGCACGGATCAGAACAGAGAGCTAGCCTAAGCGATACTGACGTTTGTGTCGATTTGTTGGTTCCATTGGGAAGGGAAACGCGTTTTGTAACTGAGAGATAGCTAATACCGTAACCGAAATCCGTCTAGATTTCCTGGTTCTCCTGTAAAAGCATATTTTACTATTATGCGTTTCGTAGAGTAATACATAATTTAAAGAGCGCCTTACTTTGAAGGACAGCACGGACAATAAGACAGCTAGCTTAATTGATAGCCGACGAAGGTCTGGATTGGTTGGTTCCGTTAGGAAGGGGAACAGTTTTTGTAACAGTGAACCAGACAACATGGTAACCAAAGTGTCTTTGACTCGTTCGCCTGTTGGGGTAGGTCGGGGCAGGCACACAGGACGACGGCCAATAGCTGTCGTCTGCTCCCGTCAAGGTACACTGGATGAACTGTGGCCGACCAACAATACTGTTCAACTATCCGTTTTCATCTCACTTTAATGTACTGCCGATATTTTGGAGTAGTAAATAAGTAACATGAAGCTGAAATTTTTGGCAGGAAGATGTGCTTCATGATTACTTCTCACCAAATATTAATGCGGCGATGAAAGATATTTGGGACTAACTGAAATTAACAAGAGGCTACAATGATAAAACAACCCATTCAGAACACACCATCATTTTCTTTTCCTTCCATTTGTTTCGTCAAGTTGCCCAGTTCCGTAGGCAGGCATGGATCCAGACGTGGAACGCAACGATAACCGTTTGACCGGACGGGCTTACAACGCTGGGAGGTGGGCACGATATTTTACGCAGTGTGCCACGTATGTCGCTGCTGTAGTTCAATGTTTCCCCAGTCCTCCAAGTGTGGCGCTGCAATTAAGTCACTTTGCAAAAAAATCACTCGTGAAAATACCTGAAGGGAGTACACTGTATAGGCGTTAAGGTGTATAATATACTTCACTTTTAGGATGTACTACCGAATCCTGGACACAAGATGGCCGCCAGCACTGCCACGGATGTAATGTGGTCTCCGCATATCCGCGAAAGTGTTGGCGGGAGCGGGTGGGGGTGACGTCATGGAGGGGTTGACGTCACGAAGGGTGGGATGGTGACGTCATGGAAAGGAAGCACAAGCGGAGTACACAGTCCTGAAGGAGACGCTCTCTCCTGTGATCAGCTGTCGCGGTCAGAGGAAGACGGCACATCGCCCAAGTTCCAGTCTGTGTAAGCGACGAGGAATTGCAGGAACGGTGAAAATCGTTGCGCCTAACACCTTGCCGCGAACATACGGGGTGTCCCAGAAAGAATGTGCGGGACTTCGGGAGAGTGTTCCTTATGTTAAACTATATCGATATAACCCAAAACACCTATGTCCAAAGTAGAACGGTTACGGAGATAATAGCCAGAGAAAAGTGTGGTCTGC
>Ga0123357_10011605_pt1 | contig 11310 bp, 3 predicted proteins | sample TergutEmb28metaG_FD_89873 | JGI IMG/M metagenome (GOLD analysis project Ga0123357, IMG submission 89873) | Embiratermes neotenicus P4 segment gut microbial communities from Petit-Saut dam, French Guiana - Emb289 P4 | ecosystem: Host-associated > Arthropoda: Insects > Digestive system > Gut ...
CGGGCACTTGTGAATACGGTGATGAACCTTCGGGTTCCATAAAGTGCGGGGAATTTCTTGACTAGCTGCAGAACCAGTTAGCTTCTCAAGAAGGACTCTGCTCCATGGAGTAAGTAAGTAATAAACTAAATTCCCTCGCATTTTTTTTCGCAAGAACAAAGTTCTCTGGCTAAACGAGAACTTGGTTGCATTAGATATACAACATAAAATATGCTCTGACAGTATCATCCTTGTTTCTGTTATTAAATTGGTGTCTTCATTTGTATTTTCCAATAAAATGAACTATAAAATTTAACCAACTCAGGTAAATAATATTACAGCAGTTTAAAAATTTTAGTCACTGTTTTACTTTAAAATATAAAATTCCAGAAATCACTATAGTCTAGAGACTGGTACCATTTTTGACCTCAGATCGAACACAAAGAAACAGCAACTTACTCTGTAATGCCTGTTATGCAAAACCACTCTTCTTGTCAGTAAGCAAAAAAGCAGTCATAGCTTTGTAGTTACTACATGTACCACCACATTTAACACCCAGAAAATCTGCATTTTCTGAACACAGTGTATTTATGTGGTTCTCGGAAAAAAAACAATGAATATTTGTCTGTATGTGATTAGTTGATACTTACGAATAAAATGTAATTCTCATAATAAACAGTGACTGTTTCCCCGTACAGCATTAAATAATGTTTACATGTTTAACATGATTCTAGAATAAAATATTATTTCCCTACATGGCATTAAATAAGTGGTCTTTATAATGAAGACTGCATGGTTTTACTGTGAGGAATGAGCTGATTATTTTTTGAGTAAAATTACTTTCAGTCTTTAGGTACAGCTGAACTCAGTTAATATGACCCCAGTTTCTGTGACACCTTGTCTACAGCATTATACATTCAGTGGTAACAATTAGTTACTCCTAAGGCATGTGTTTTTCTTCCTTGCTTAGTATGACATAGACAACAGCATCTACCTCAGATATAATGACATTGCCACTCATCAGTTACAACATAATTTTCAAAGAAGTGGGCTATCTTGAAAATTCAACCATTTCCTCAACCTGGACAAGATGTCTACACCTTTACACAGCTACATAAATTTCAGGACTGGAAAATGACAATACTAGCAGCAATTCACTTTGTAAATAAAGCTGCCCTCTATGTTTCTACTCCTGCAGTTAATTGGGGATTGGTAATGTGAAAACATGGCTACAGTCATGTAAAAAAGGATGGTTGTTAGCAGCACAGAAAAAGTTAAATTGATATAACAATTAGAAAATGCATAAAAGAGAGCTGATGCGTGCCACGAATTTGGTCTCGTAAATTCTACGATCAAAATGATTGGTTAAAACAGAACCAAAATTATTAGTGCATGCAAGGAACAGATCAAGAAAAAAGTTATTTTAAAAACCTGAATGAAGTGATGTCAACAAGATGCAAGATTGAACTGATGACAATGCGCCAATGAGCAGTCCTATTCTCATGATAATTTTTTCTTCCTAAATTGTAATTTTCAGCTAATGTATTTTTACTGTAAATCTGTATATAAATTTTCAATTACAGAAAAGCGATTTTTATTATTTCTATATTTTAATTGTAATTTAAATTTCAAATATATTATAGTGTTAACATTAAGTAATGTTATAACATCACAATTTATTCGGTCCCTTCAATGACATTATAACTGATTTTGACTGTACTATAAAACATCATATGCAATGAAAGGATAGGGTCCAACTAATCAGCTGTTTACAACTCAACATTACATGAAGAATCCCACTGAAACTACTTGCTCACTTGAAAAGTTTTTTCTTTGTGATTATGATATATTTCTCCTTCTACCTTTCAAATGTTTTATAGCACACACTTTCTGAAACAGATGTGCACATCCCATCATCGTTCATTCCAACAATACAGTCTGTCCCTATAAGAAACAGGATTATAGTAAGGGAGTTCCCAAAACATAAAATATAAATATTAATATTTTCCATATTTTCCAAGCATTAGACGATTATTAGTACATCCAACAAACTGACTATAAGTGTACTCTGTTGGACTCATTAGTAATACAATATACACCTTCAAAAACCCCATAATTTTCATCTGATTTGACTTAATTTGATACCAGTGCCACAGCCCATCTACATGCATTTGTATGTCACATTCTTATCCCTTGCAGTATACAAGAGTCTGGTTGAAGGACGTTCTAGTTGTCATAAAGGTCTGAGATTAAAGTCCAAGATGAAGTTACATGAAAATCATGTTTAACTGTCAGCTTCAACACAAGCTCTACCAAGTATTTCCTATAATACATAACATAAACTTTCACAAGCAGTATTTTCCTCCTAAAAATTTAATACAGTCAGAATTATCACAAATGGATGATACATGTTCGGACATTACATTTTACAAATTTTATGGCATGAAACAAATATTCAGCCCCATTAATGCCAAAGTCTGATGACTGGGGGACAGTTTCATCCACCTCCCACCCACATAATCTATTTCCCTGATAACTTTTATTTATAACTGTCTATATTCAATTTTATTACTATGTGTTTGAAAATAAACTGATATGGTCCATGTTCAAAATGTATTAAGAAAGCAATGGGGTGGAGAACACAGGAGGTCCTTTACAACCAGCAACATTTCAACACAAGAAATGGCACACCGGACTCCTCAAGCAAGTAGGTATTGAAAAATGATCATTTACAGACCAGCTGTTTCAAAATTTTTGTGCATTATTACATTTATGAAATAAACATTTTATGAGATAAGCACTGTGTATTTAACATTTATATGAAAAGCAAGACACATCACTGATGCAGAGATAAGCCTGCTTTCAAATTAGGTCATCTCTTCGCACACCATCATTCAGTCAAATCTGTTTTACAGTGGTTTCATAACAATCTAAAATTAAACTAAAACCTTTCCAGGCCAAACAGAAAACTCACCATTATATCAGCAAGTGGCTTGAAAGGGTCTGCCTCAACAACGTCACTATCACCACCATCATCCACTTCTCCATTGCAAATTCCATTTGCTGTAATACCATCTGCCACACCTTCATCCCTTTCCTCTCTCGCTTTGCGTATTCTCTCAAGACGTTCCTTCTTCTCTTGTTCTTCCTGTTTCCTTTGCACAGCCACACCTCTTTCCACTCTACTGTTCAGATTACTGTAATCTCTAATTATGCAGTTCATCAACCACCTAGATGTAAACACAGACACACACACACACAGAATATTGTAGTACCAACACAGATAATGCCAATAATGACATCATTAGAGAATTACAAACTTGTGGTCATTTCTAGAATTGCTACACAAAAGAAAGAAAGAAGAAGATGCAGTGTACACTTAATTAAAATGTTACAATACAGGTAAGGATGGTTGTCACAAACATTCTGGTGTACACATACTACTCACCTAAAACCATTTTGAATGGCTAGGTCCTGCTTCCTACGGTATTTTTTTACTGCTGCAGCTGAACACATCTCCACTAGAGTGGGACAACGATACTGATTCACCACAGCCTCAACATTGAGCTGTTCCACAATATCCACTTCATCTAGGGCACCTTCACAGTCCTGTTTATTTGCTAAACTGCAAAAACATGTGTGAAAGAAATAAGTAAAAAACCAAGATGCACTGCAAGTGGCAAGTTAATTTTAATACCTTAAAAATTACAAGTAACAATGATTTTGTTTGGTCAGGTAACTACAAATAAAATCCAAATTAAATGACCACTTGAAAAATTTATCTCACAACTTCAGACAGAGCTTGAGCTGAAACCTACCAGTTGCTCTGGAAAATCTATTCTCTGCACGTCACACAGTATATGTTATTCAGGTATTTTGGTACTTACACACATAACCAATATGTAGTACAAATTCCCGTCGTGAATGCACAATTTCATTTCTGAAAGCATAGCTAACGTTATGTCTATTAACTTAAAAAGTCAGTGACTTGTGTCAGCCATAGTTCCTCTTATATAGTACATTTTTTCCTCATACAGTGCTACCTCCCAAAGTCTTTTCCACCGGTCAACAAGCAACTGTGCCAATGTTTTTATAACATACACAGCAATCTAGAGGCATTACTATTCTTTTGTATGTTCATAAGTGATCCACATCTATCATTAACCTTTTAAAACCTACTGGTTGCTGTATGTACCACTTGTCTTTACATTCAAAAATTCTACATTTTTCCCACAGAATATTCATATCTTTTGTATGTGTCTCAGGAAAAACATCAAAGTTTTCCCTATACAACCCTCAATGACCAGCTTTTGAAACCGAGGAGGCTAGTGTTTACTGCGGTAGGACCTGGGCCTTTAAATAAAATAGACTATGTTTCATCCTTAAATAACACCAGTCAACAGAACATATGATGCTTGTTTAATTAACACCCAGTCAGGGACTGTTGTGGGAAAAGTAGCTGAGGCCAATGAAAACAGTCCCCATGAGTGATGAGGCAGGTAGCACTGGCCAATGATCCCTTCTATTAAGATCTCTTTGGGGTGTTGGTGGACCCATTGCCCCACCATGACACCAAGGAACTAATCTACATCCAAGAAATTTGCATTTAAATGCATCAAACAGTTGCTGCTTGTTCTAACAAACCCACTCTGTTGGATACTGACAGGTGTTGTGCCATGCATGCCTTAACATAATCACTTATGTTTGGCGACATTCTTTATTCCTTGGGTTGCCACTGTTATGAAATATGACCTAGATTTTAATTACATTAACATGTGCCCATATCTTTTTTTCTTTAATGCACTGCCACAAAGAACACAATTGACAGCCCAAAACAGTTAATTTTAACATACCAAACAAGTATACATGTTTCTGACCTTCCTTCATCAATTTAAATTCATTTGTCTAAGCCATCTATTTCCTAGACAAGTATTCTGATGCAATGTGACATAACTTCCCCCAAGAATTATACCTATTCCATTTAAAGATGAGATGACATTTAGTATACACTTTAAAATAACCTCAGAAGAATAGTGTTGTACCATTATCATAGATCAAGAAATATTTCAAGGTATGTAAGATTAAACTTGAGAAATCACATGTTCTGCCTGACAATCATTTTCCTTTGCACTGTATTTTCACATTCTTGCTGTTTACAACTCCCAATTATGCAGGTGCACCACTATCTGAAATGTCCTTCAGTTCTTAAGAGGAGCTTTTTTGTTATGACTACATAAATATGTCTTCCCCAACACAGATCTGTATAATTATAATCCTGTGTCTATTTATGTTGCCTCTTTTGAGAAATGAGTTACCATCAACATGATCTTCAGAAACGATACACAAAACTAATTAAAATAAATAAATTAGATGCAATGTGAGTACTCGTTCAGAACTGGCACTTTCATTTTCCTCAGTTTTTGGAAACTATGTGACACACACACTAAATCTTGCTTTATTAAAACACTATGTCGCTGTAAAGATTGGATCTCCTCACAATAATTTTTTTTAAGACCTGAGAATTATTTTTTTACAATAAAGTCATTGTGTAATATGCAGGTTTATGTCACTATAAGATACAATATATATGCTATTTCTCTTCAACAAGACCCTTGTTACCAAGCAAGCTGTGTAAAGCTGTAACGTTTCTGACTTGTATTTGGGAAACAGTATCACAACAAAACTTCTCTGAGGCAAGATTCTACAAACTGCTAAAGTAACGTGCTTTTATTTAACAGTTAACACTAAAACAATTTCAATAACTCAATACATATTTTTATACAGCGTATATAAGATTACTTACAGCAGCACTGGCTTTCCAGCTAATTTTTCATGTGCCAGAAGGTTTTCCAACATACTACGACCTTCCTCCAACCTTGATGTGTCACTTGCATCCACTACAAAAATTATACCATGGACCTACAAATAAATGTTTCCACATCATAAAAATGAAATGAACAGTCATTCCAAAATTTCAGACTCATTCATCACTTGAACACAAAGTGATTTACATACATCCACATAATACCGATGCCAAATTCCTCTAATCTGGGGGCCTCCTCCCAAATCATATATGACAACATTGTAGCCCCGATGAGTCAGAGTAAATGAAGAAAATCCAACTGTTGGTACAACCGTATCAAGTGGCTCTGAAAAGTGGGAATATGTGTACATACAGGTGTAAATTTTGCACTTAATGAGCATGACTGGTATTTGCAGATTTTACTTACCACCTATAAGATTCTTTGCTGTTGTCGTCTTCCCTGCGTTATCTAAACCAACCAACAGCAACACAATGTTCCTGTTCAAGTAAAATGATTTTACCAGTTAAAATTGCCATTCCTATTATAAATGTACATCAGTAAGCATAAAATATCTGTCTGTCGAAATGCAAGGGAAACTTACTTGTGATGGTTTTTGGATGCAGTTTTTAATCCAAATGGATGACAACAGTTACCCATAATTACATATCAATATACGCTCACACTGTACCTTCCGCGCTTTTCATTAGACATGGTTAATTACTGAAATTCGCATTTAAAGACGCTGATGGACGAATCAACACTATTCACACCAACCACACGACTCCATGACATAAACACCACAGAGAATACCCCACATTTCAGCAACGTGCGATAATTAATGTGAACGAGATGACACCTACGTCATTGACATCACAGAGAGCCCACATTTAAGCAACCTGCAAAAGATAAGACGTCAGCGTAGTGCGCTGATTGCTCATCTCTGTAATGTGTTGTGTGACAAAGAAATAAGGAAACTTGATGTACGCATATTATAAAAATAACTGTAATTGTTATTAACTGTTAAGGCTGAGTAACATCATCAGTTAGTGACCACGAATATTCTTTCTTCTCGGGAGCAGAAGTGACCGTTCGTAGTCCTTGCCTGTTACCGATATGCAGTGTTTGTGAACCGTTCCGGAAGGTTTGGAATATATTGCACTTATTGGACAATTCTGTTTGAGTCCCTTTATTTTTTTTATTGTGCCGTATTTCTTGGAGCCGTGTATTGTACCACGTATTGCCTCAAATAATGAATGGTGGCGAACATGTTCCTAACTCTTGCCGCGTAATTATGCCACTGCTTAACACGAGTGTTCTAGTGATTATATTCAAGGCACTGAAGTGTTGGCGTGGCTACACCTTAGTTTCGTTTTAACATCCCAAATAAGATGGTCATATCTCATAAACAAATTACATAACATGAATGAAACCGTTGCAGACGTCTTACATACCTCGTATAACGATCATGAATTTCATACATGCAAATTAGGAGTAAGGTATTTGTGTCAATATCAGGAAAGAACCACGCAAATACGAATTTATAGTTACACGTGATTTTTTAAAAGAGGTTGCAGCAGTTTTTGTCCTCTTGTCATCTCAGTGTAGTATTGTTAAATCCAAGGTTAAATGAATAGAAAACGCACACCCCCCAACACCTGTTAACTATTAATTTTTCAGGAACATATGGAAATAATAATGTCATGTAATCGAATATGTGCCGTCGTGTGCGCGTTCCTGTTTTCTCGTCTGATCATATTCCAAGAGTTGACATGGACGACAGTACTCTGATTGTTGCGTGACACAGCCTCATTTCCAACCATGGCAGATAACCTTACTTTTCTTATTTTCATTTTGCGGCGGTGAACCGTACTAGTCACTAAAATGAAATCGTAGAGCGTAGTGTTTGTGTATGCTGTTGAATACTCTAAGTGTTTCTACAACAAAAATGAAACACCAGTCTAACCTCTATGTATGTTGGCAACCATACATCGAGTTCTGTCATGACTGTTGAAACTCAAGGCACAATCTTACATCTTTTTATGTTTTTTGTATATTCACAACTGTCTGGAAATGTGGTTTGCATTCTGTAACACAGAAGAGCATGCACTTTAAAGTATGATTACCATATTATGTTTACTCGAACTTATTACTCTTGCTACAGAATTGTTCCAGTTAATGGAAGAATAATTATAAAATTATATCTTACATAAGAAATAAGTGTATTGTCATTCTGTGTCAGGCATAGAATTCAGTAGAATATTGATAAGGGGCTGAAATGTTGTAACAAGACAGTTCAGAGCAAAAAATTTTCTCCAAGACTGAAGTGCATTCATCTTTCTCCAAAGACGGCGTATGTTAAATTTGCAATGTAGAACCATTAATTGTAAAATCATATCTTACATAATAAATAAGTTTATCATCTATTCTGTGTCAGGCATAGAATTTAGTAGAATATTGAGGGGCTGAAATACTGTAACAAGGCAATTCAGAGCGGAAAGTTTTCTCCAAGGCTGAAGTGCATTCATGTTTCACAAAGACATTGTGTTAAATTGTCAGTGTGGAGGGCACATTTGTCACTAAAGTTCCATTTATGTTGCATTTGTTCTATTTTAATTTTCAGTTGACAGAATTGCTGTAAAGAGTGATGTCACACATGATCAAAACAATGTGGGCTGGATTTAGAAATCCCATTAGAAATATGATCACAAACCGAAATATCTCACAGACTTTCCCAAGAAGTGAGAAAACACCAGTGAATGTCTCATCAGAGCCTGTGACAAAACAGGTTACATCACCCAGTAAGTTTATTACAACAAAACCACAACAGTTTTAAGGTTGGACATCCCCATTGTGCTTATCAGATCAAAGGTTATGTAAGAAAGTAGTCTACACTGTTTTCTTACAAAACCATGACAGTTGTAACTTATACTAATAGTACTGACAGGAATTTTTGTATGAATCTCAAACTGCAACCACTGTTCTGGTTGAAGTGCAATGTGTGTCACCTCCTGTCACGTTCTAGAATTGTTCTTGATTTCAGAGGAGTGCTCCTGGTTTCATTTCCAGAAATCATGATAGGTACATTTCCTCATTCTTAAAAATAATCAGTACAATCTTAGAATATGTTTCACCATAATGTTGTATTGACAGTTTTTATAACAAGTATTATAGGTGAATAAACAAATTGATGTTTTCAATATAATATTGGTGATATTGCTTTGGGACACGATCCCCTCCTGTACACTCGCTTACTCCATTGTATGTAAATTGATTCGACTTAATATTTGTCCATGGTGATAGCAGTCAGTGTAGGTGACACATTTAGAGTGATACGTTTATTTTGAGCCCAAAGTTGACAACAAAAGTAAGATTATACAGTGCATTGTCCTTGCACATGCCACAAAGGCACACAGGGGAAGCAAAGGTATAACTTCACTCATTCTTAACCTTTCCACTGGATGGAGTTGAGTCATATGCTTCAGGCTCTAGCCATTTTATACCTTAAAAAAGAGGCCCAGGTAACCATCAGAGGCTGGGTAGGTCCCGGGGCAGATGTAGACATTTTTGAGAAGAAAAACACTGTGCTTCTCCCAGGAATCAAATGCAAGATCCAGAACACAGCCTAGTCACTCTACTGACTGTGGCTGGAGATGTGTTAAAATTAAGATCCTACTTGTATAAAGCAATTTCTGGATTTCTGCAGCTTCTTAATTATTTTAACACTTTGACCTGATACTTCATTGTCAGTACAAGCAACATGTGGGAGACGAGAGGATTTCTGTGCCACCTGAAGGTAACTTGACTCTCTCCTCATGTTGCAATGTGGCCAGCAAACCTGTTTTTATAGTGTGTTCATTTAAACAGTATACATCAGTCTTAACAGGACTGCATCTGTACACAGGATTGAAGAAATACAATCAATACCTGTTTAAATGCAAATATAATAGTGTATTGCAACTTTGTATGTGCATATGAATTATGATAACTAAACACACTGTTGTTAATAATAATTTTAATTCTCCAGGTTTTAATCATTCTTCTTCTATGGCGCTACAACTCTGATAGAGTCTTGACCTCAACAATATCCTTCCATTTTAGGTGGTCCTGTACTTGTTCTGCCCACGTCATAAGCTTCATATTCTTCAGATCATTCCTGACGTCATCTTCCCATTGAGACTTGGGCCTTCCAACTGGTCTTCCTGTGAATGGTTTCCATTTATGTATTCTTTCTACTATGCTAGTTTCAGGCATTCTATTTGTGTGTCCAAACCAACTCAATTGTTGGGCTTTAACATAATTTATTATGTTCTGGTGTTTAATTAATTCATCCAACTCCTTATTGGTTATAATTCCTCAAATTTGGCTTCCTTAGTTGGCCCAAATATTTTCCTTAATATTTTCCTCTCAAACACAGGATTTTTGTATAGTACTTTCTTTGAGGACCCATGTCCAGGCTTTAATTAGTATTCATATTGTAAGAGCTGGAATTTTTAGTGATGATACACACTAGTGCTTTACACATCTTGTTTATTTGGTTTCTCCCTGAAGATGGCCCAGAAGGAGCCAAAACATGTACGAGAAAGTAATATGTAATATTAATAATAATAATAATACTAATAATAATGTATGAAAACTTACTACAAGTATATTTTATTGGACTTATATTATGAGTAGTTATTAATAAACCTATTGGTGTAAATTGTCAGATAGATGCTGCAGTCTGTGACTTGAATCCCTTACATGGATTTTTGCAAGTACTCCCCCAGTTTGAATTTGGTGGGTATTTTGTTTAAACCACAGCACAGTTACTCTCATGCATAATCTTCCCCAGAGATAGTTGTGTACAAGACACTGATGTGACTATCCACCCCCCAATCATCTTCCCGTCGCTTTCAGAGCTATGTAACCTGTGGTTAGAAACATTATCATTAATGTACCTTACAATCAGTCAACAAAATATACTCATGCATGCCATATGTATGGCATTTAATAGATATGAATCCAATACTAATACTCAGTTATTCCCAAAACAGGCTCTCATTTGCAGTCAGTATTAAGGTGCATATTTTACACTGCCCTTAGCAAAACTTCATGTGTGGGTATAGTGCATCTTGGTTGGCACACACATCAATAAATTTTTTATATGTTAAATTACTGTCATTTCAAACAGACTTGTAAATGACATCCAACTTCTGACCAAATAATCAGCTTATTTCCAATGTAGCTCAGCAGCAGTGTGTTTATCTATCTCCTGGTAAATGCTACAGTAAAGCAAAACTGATACACTGCTATTAAGGCACGTTATCACAAAACAGGAATACAAAGAATGGGCAAGTTCATTTACTAACTTGATCAGGGATAGACTGTTGGTTTTCTTATACTGTACTGTCTACAACACTCATTATAGTGACTAACTATGGGTTGGACATCCAAGAATGGGATTTGATTCCCAGCATTGGCAACAGATTTTCCTCTTCTCAAAGTGCCCATATCAGCCCTATGCACCCCCCCCCCCCCCCCCCCCCCC
>Ga0123357_10011606_pt1 | contig 11310 bp, 3 predicted proteins | sample TergutEmb28metaG_FD_89873 | JGI IMG/M metagenome (GOLD analysis project Ga0123357, IMG submission 89873) | Embiratermes neotenicus P4 segment gut microbial communities from Petit-Saut dam, French Guiana - Emb289 P4 | ecosystem: Host-associated > Arthropoda: Insects > Digestive system > Gut ...
ACTTGATGTCACTTGCTTTATTATTTCTTTATATAATGCTCAACATGTTTCGGATGTTAATACATCCATCCTCAGGAGCTTGCGACTTATGTGTTGAGTTATTACGTGGGTTACATTGATCTGGTTCGGTGTGTGTTGGAGTTACGTTGTGGTATGGCTGTGGTGGTGTGGTATCCTTATGCAGGTTGAAGTAATACTCACATATACTACTAGTAGTGCTTCAGCCTGAATACGGATACCACACCACCACAACCATACCACAACGTAACTTCAACATACATCGAACCAGATCAATGTAACCCACGAAATAACTCAGCACATAAGTCGCAAGCTCCTGAGGATGGATGTATTAACATCCGAAACATGTTGAGCATTATATAAAGAAGTAATAAAGCAAGTGACATCAAGTTGGTCTCTCTTTACTCAACGTGAAAATGATTTTATTATTGTCTGAATGTCCCATAAAGTAACCTACGTAAAAGGCTTTACGCCCTAAGCTTCGTTTTCAGTGTACTTATTTACGTTAGTTCATCTGTAACGGTTTCACGTAGAAGAAACAGGTAAGGTATTGGAATTAAAAAAAAATCGACCTGTATAATCATGCAGTCGTTGTGTTTCTGATGAAGTAGGCCTATTCTCCTTCTGCTTTGTCAGGGGGAAATGGAGAAATCGCAATGTGACTCTATCTCAGATATTAAGCTTTGCTGTCAGATTGTCACTATTTGAAGGGAACAAAAAATACAGGCTGGACAGTCGAGGAACAATACTTCGATTTCCGTCAGGGGCAGATAATTTTTAGTTTCCTTCGCAAAATTGCAAAAAGCGACTATTAGCTTCGTAATGTCTGCCTGTCTGTCCTTCCGTCCGTCCGTCCGTGTGTCTTTTGTGTTGTTCCGTAAGGAACAACTCGGCTTCTATTGAAAGGATTTCCACGAATTTTTATAATTGATTATTTTTCGAAAATAAGGCGAGAAAACTGAAGATCCATTATAATCTGACAAAGATGGCCGGTACCTTGTAGGAAGACTTATGCAGATTTATGGTAAAATCTCACTCAATTCTTCTTAGAATTATAAATGTTTCAGATGAATGTTGTAGAGAACATCGAAACACACATTTTGTGTACAATAGCATTTTCTCCGAAATCTTTCCTTTTCTGAGATAAAATGAAAAAAATACTAGAGCCAGACAGGCTACAGATGGCAATAAGGAGCATGCGCAATGCATGCTGGATAGCTAAGGCTACACACACACACACACACCCTTAAAGTATATAATACCTGTTGCTCTTCCACGGCACCAATGGTTACGCGAACGTGCCTCAGTGTTACTTTTATGCGCACGTTGCCTGCCTTGTTCTTTTCTCCAAAGCATCCACACTAGCTCTGGAGACCATCCAGAATTTTTTACTCAATGTATACCGCGACCGCTTTACCCGGTGTAAAGAGACCAAGGCGTGAAGCTGACCAATAGTGGCAAGGTTAGGAATGGGTTAACCTTTTAAAGCCTAACGGTTACTTTACGTAACACCAGGTTTAAAATTTAAAAATTCTGAGTTGTGATTACATTACATTTATGTGTTGTGTATGGCTCTCAGAACAAACAGTAACTTTTGTCTTTTACACTATTAACAGACTAGTTGTTATAACCGAAATGGAGAGTGATTACTGCTCGGTACGTACTGAGTCCTTTTATAACACGGATATGTCTCGTACTTGAAAGATGAAACTACACTTCCACTCTTCCATGCATTTTTATCGCTTGCACCTAGACAGCTTTACCTAGTTAATTTGAATGTTAAGCTTAATGCAATATGCATTCTTCTCAACAGAATTCTAATAACATTAGATATGTGAAGTACGTCTGATAAAGATTCATGTCGGGCGGTATCAAGTACAGAACTACAGAATTTGCCCTACAGGAACAGGCTCAATCTTTACGTCCTTGAAGGCCATTGGAACCTAAAATTATATACTTTTCGCTATGGAATACAAGCCTCAATTCGGACAGATTTAAATACAGACGAATAATTTTAATTAGAAATGGCATACAATTGTGAGCCTTGCTCTATCACAGGAGGAGTAAAAGTGTCGGCTTGTCAACAGGCGTCTCTCTATAACACATTTGTTTCTCTTGGTTCGACTGATTACAGTAATTCTCTTTCGCAGGTTTATGCTGGGACGGTGGATCTTCCATCCTCTCTTCTGTTCTGTGGTGATAGTAATGCAACACGTGTCAGTTGTAGTCTCAGTGTACACTCTGACAGCCATAGGCATCGACAGGTGAGTAATATAAATTACACAACTTGTGTTTGCCAGCCAGAAAAATTTCTAAAACATATTATCTTAATATAAGACGCCGATATTTCTGGCACTGTCTCAGGCTAAGAACCCAACAAATTGTAATTAATGTTGTTATTGTCAATGTTACTGTTACTCCTACTATTAAAACCAATTATCCGACTGGCTTAATTAATTCTAAAATATAAAAAACCTTAAATAAAGTATCACGAAATTGAAATAAAGTGAAATGCCAACTTGGGGCAACAAGGTAATTTTATTGATGTATTCTTAGCTCGACATGTTTCGAGTACATACGCCCATCATCAGGAGCATTAGATGTTAAGTTGCAGCATATAGTTTTCTGCACCGAGTTTCTGGATGGGTTGTGGTCTTCAGAGCCGCTGCGTAGGTCGTGTTTACGGTGCAGATGGTGCCGTGCGAGATGCAAGGCACCATCCGCACCGTACACACGACCAAATGCTGCAATTCAACATCTAATGCTCCTGATGATGGACGTATGTACCCGAAACATGTCGAGCTAAGAATACATCAATAAAATTACCTAGTTTCACCAAATTGTCATTTCACTTTATTTCATGAGGAAGATGCACGGTCAAACAACCCTCAAGTATCACGAAATTGTATATTTTGAAGTTTCGCACAATGAACTAATTCTGCATATCTATGTGATTTTCTAGATCTTCTTCGCTATAAAATATGTTTATTATTTCAAGAAATTCACGTAATTCAACAAATAGGTTTAGTGCAATAGAGTGCCTTCATCCTGGTGGTGGTCATTTGGGTCGAAACAAAATACATTTCGAATTTACATGCGATAACTGTGCTGAATTTGATGTAATAGCACAATAGTATCGAACTCTACGTTAATAAACTGTACAGGATGGCGATAGGAATTTTTGTACTACATTATAGGTATTAAGTGTTTCTACAATATGGATAAATAAGTCTTAGGAAATCAACAAATTTGTACGTTATTATGCCTTCACATGATAAGCCATTTTTTTTAGCTAAGTAGACTTACAGCTATTTTACGTGTGCAGAAGAGTATTCTGTTTGCGGTGAAGTAGAACGGGACACTTCGGATTGTCCCTTCCGTAGAAAGCAGTAGGTAATAAGAAAATAGACAGGCTTGCATTAACATTCTGAAAATTAAACTTAATGTGTATTACGTGGAAATGTTCAGCTTTTACTACGCAGAAGATAGTCTGTTTACTTTAAAAAGACCGATCTGTAAATGTTGTATAAGGAAATGATCACCGTTCATTGTAGGGTTTATACTTATCGTGCAGGAACATGGTCGGGACAAAGTGGAGGGTTCTAAATTGCTAAACCTGGCGGTAAATAGGGTAACCACTGGGATTTACCTGGCTAAAGAAATTTTGATAGAACTTACTCGAGCCGCTGTTTGAAGATAATACTGCCCGTATTAACCGCGGTACCACAGTGGTTAAGGTGCTGTGCTACAAATCGGAAAGTCGCTGGTTCGATCCCAGCTGATGTCAGTGGATTTTTCATTGACATAAAATCCTTCCGATCGCACTATGGCCCTGGGGTCGACTCAGCCTCTAACAGAAATGAGTACGAGGAGTATTTCCTGGGGGTAAAGACGGCCGGTGCGTAAGGCTGACAACCCTACCACCATCCTGTGCCGTTGTCACGAAATCTGGGAACCTTAACTTCCTGGCACCCTCTGGCCACTCCAGGCCTGCAACGGGACTGCTTTGCTTTACTGCCCGTATTATTGTGACTACACAGAGAAAAAAGCATTAACATTTGCCACTGCTCTTACTGAAGATATCGGGGTTCCAAAGTATTCAGAATTGTATGTAATAAAACAATTCCTATTATTGTTCATTATCTCTTAACCATTTAATGAACAAACTCTTTATTCTTATCTATGTTAGTCTATAAACTCCTCACACATCAGTATAAACATACTGCAGAGACTCGCCAGTTACTGTCGTCACACGAAACAGTGTAGGCAGTCTCCATACTTAGGCACATTTTCCAATTACCGTAAAAGAAATTCGTTACATATTTTTTACAGTTTTCAAAATAACTCTTTTATTAGGGAACTTCTTTTTAGCGGAACTAGTGTCCCTCCCACATCACCAGACCTCACGGTGCCTAACGTCGTTACAGTTGGTCACAGATAGTTTAAAACATATTACAGACTGTAGAGGTATACAATAAACAGTAACTACCCAAGTTACACAGTCTGCGTTGATAACACATAATCAATACCAATCTACACAGCAGGGCTTTTGCGTGCTGAATTAGGATTATGTGACTACTAGACTCGTCCCGGTCATATTTCGGGGTTATAGCAATATTCAGACTCTAATCCACGGAGTTTGTAACTGTGAATTTCACAGATAAATGTTGAAATAATCTGTTGTTATGTGTTACAGCCCGTGATATTTTATATCAAAGCTTCAGAGAATACAGACAGGTCTTCTTTTACGCCATGGTTACGTTAGCTGAAAAACGTCGCGCAAATCGAACACAGAATTCCCATTTAAGAGGAGCGTATTTCTTGGGGCGTTAAGGGGATTGAGAGCCTCATCCTATGTAGTGACTACACATTATAGTGGACATACGGACCTGTCGAGTATATACAAGCCGTATATACATACATTTCTCTACAGTATACATATATTTCCTTGCAATATATTAATTCTTCTCTTCTTCAACTTCTTCTTCTTCTTCTTCTTCTTCTTCTTCTTCTTATTGTTATTATTCTTATCCTTCAATCTTTTGATTGGTTGGCAGCTTTCCATCTGGAAATGTTGCAAGCCATTCTTTTCATTGCCGTATAGCTGTCAGCTAATTCTTGTCTAATGTAATAATAATTTTAGAGACTCATATCCATAGTTTTTGGTACGGTTCATTACAATAGAACTATGTAAGTTCTCCTACACTAACAAACACTTTAGTTCTTGACTTTACATTTTCTGCAATTCTTTCAGCATTATCACGAGGTGTACGTACCCTACTCGGAGTGAATCTAATATTAAGGCATATTTCAACAATTCGTTCACGTTTTTCAAGTCAGCTTACTACTTCTTATTTTTCTTCAGTACTGGTTGCTCTCACGGGGACCGCGGTGGCACAGTGGTTAAAGTGCTGTGCTACAAATCGGAACGTCACTTGTTCGATCCCAGCTGGTGTCACTGGAATTTTTCATTGACATAATCCTTCCGATTGCACTATAGCCCTGGGGTCGACTCAGCCTCTAACAGAAATGAGTACCAGGAGCATTTCCTGGGGGTAAAGGCGGCCGTTGCGTAAGGCTGACAACCTACCACCATCCTGTGCCGTTGTCACGAAATCTGGGAACCTTTACTTCCTGGAACCCTCTGGGCCTGTCCAGACCTTTAATGGGACTATTTTACCTTTTACCTTTTATTGATTGTTCTCAATCATTTTAGTGACAAAAGCCAACACTGCTGAAGGAGGAACAATAACGAAACCTGCCTGTATTCGTGCATTGAATTGGAACGTATATCAGCAGCAGACAGATTGATATGTTTTGTCGGCAAATTACGAGGCTACAATTCTGAAGGCAAATTACACAAGTAGAAAAAAACTACTTTATGAGTTATTTGTGACAGTCAAAGTGGTTGCTGTAGGAAAATCAACTTCCTCTATTGCGTCTGGATAACTTTTTAACTTCCACTACATCCAGCGTTTGTATTTAGGGACCATAATAATGCAGAAATTCCCAGACGTACCTTGATAGAAACTTTAGCTGTTTGATGTTATCCGTTCTGCATGAAGAAAGAGATGGCAGAACTTATATTTCAACGTATCATGTGTATTGAAGACAGCTTATCCGTAAATAATTTGAAGAAAATTCCCTCTGTGGAACTGTTTATATCTTGGAAAATATTTTGAAGCTGGAACTCGAAAAAGAAATTTAATTGAAACTGTGCCGCAAGTATTTTTATACAACTTATGGAAATCCTATTAAGTTTTTAACTGTAAAATTGTTAGTAAAACTGGAAAATTAAAATTAAAGCACATTCCATTTTCAGCTCATCCGCGCATACACAAGGCAGCAATGAAAAGGAATGAAATGTAGAACATATCTTGAAGAAAAGGATACACGGAAAAAAATTTTGCTTCTCAGAGACACCAACATATTAGAGAATGAATTTCATGAAATGGTCCTCATTTTGTTGAAAAAACGTGGCTAAAGTTCGATTGCGATATATTCAGTATGAAATCAAAAGTTGTATACCGTTGTTCCTCATTGTGCGGTCCGCGAGTTGAAGGTGACCATACTTAGTAGAACATAGCCTTTAGGTGTTTCTGATCTTAGTGTTGTCATGAATAGGCCTAATAAGAAAAATATTGCTTTTGTAATAAGTTCTTAAGTTGATCTAATCAAGCTTTTACAGTACGCGCGCGTGTGTGTGTGTTATTTGTAAATATTTCATTAAATGAGATCAGGAATTTCCCTGAGAAATCCACTAGTTGGGATCTTTTGGGAAGGGTGTACGTAGGTTTCATGAGGTCTTATAAGGGCTTCATGTAACCAGAAAATTTGAGAAACACTGCAGTACTTGACATTACACTGGTTAAAACACAAAATTCTGCACACTGAGCTAAAAATTTGTGACGGGGAATGTAGTGATCCACACACACACACACACACACACACACACACACACACATACACACACATACACACATATACACACAAATACACACACATACGCAAACACATCCACATACACACACATACACACATATACACACATACACACACATACGCACACATACACCACACATACACACACATACACACATATACACACACACATACACACATATACTCACACATACACACATACCCACACATACACAATACCACACACATACACACACATACACACATGCACGTACACATACACACACACACACATATACACATACACACATACCACACACACATACATACATACATACATACATACACACATACCACACACACATATACACATACACACATGCCACACACACATACATACATACATACATACATACACACATACCACACACACATATACACATACACACATACCACACACACATACATACACACATACATACATACACACATACCACACACACATATACACATACACACATACCACACACACATACATACATACACACATACCACACACACATACACACATACACACATACCACACATACATACATACATACATACATACATACACAATACCACACACATACACACATATACACACACACACACATATACACATACACACATACCACACACACACATACGTACAAATACACGGTATTTAGTTAAAAAGAAATTGCTTATAAGAATATGTAAAACATACTACTCTAAGAGCTAAGCGTTGGAATGTAGGTTTATTAGATCAATACAATGCTGTTGTAGCCGGTAGTCTAGATTTCGAAAACCTACACGTGCCAACCCAATATGGCACTCAGTTTAATTGGTACTTTATATAAATTCATTAGTGAATTCTTATAACAATTCACCTTTAGGGACTCACATTGAAACAAGAAAGGGAAAACATTGGCTTCAGTTTGGCATAACAGCATGCGCAATAAAGTACAAGCAATATATTTCAAATTTGTCTCTGTCAGACAGACGTTTAGTTTCTGAAGTTGGGAACCACTCCATGTTGCGAAACCTGTCGGCTATTGGCAGTCTTAAATCGGTTAGAGGAATAACACTAGTAACATGTTACAGGAAGACGCTAGGGCGCCATATTCCAACTTGATATTACTATTTGACACAAACAATCAGCTTAAGACCAGCTGACAAATCAGAAAAAAGAAGGACTGTGTCTCATTAGCCAATCAGTATCCAGTATATTTTTTTATTTCTCGCTGTGGCAGAGAAATTGGCGTGTGTGGTAAAAAGGAAAGACATCCTTCCTCTATTTTGCCTTTCGAAAAAGAAGTGGCGTGTTTTCGTACGCTCCGAGAGTGTTAAATGAATAACAAATTCCGACTTAACAAATGTATTTACTAACAAAAAGAATTACATATCAGCAGTGAAGTGACACTGTGAAACTGTAATATTAAATTAATAAATAAACGATTATCTTGCCGGTGGATTAATATTTATTAAACAAAACAAAATTAATATATTAATGACAAAAGTGAAGCAGCAACATTGTCACATATCTTGATTCAAGCTACAATAAATTATACAGTGTAAACTCAAAAACTTTAGTGCTTTTATAGAGTGACAAGATCAGTCAATTCTCGAAGTTAGGTCGTAGATGGTTTCAAGACCGGCGACATGAATGGAGACGACGTAAGACGAAACACGTTTTCCCATAAAATTAATGTTAAAATTGGGAGGGTCGTTTCAGACGACCTATTTTGACAGAGAAAAAATATGCACGGACGCTTATGAAAAATTAAAAAAAAAATTATAAATAACAATTTATGGATAAGGCACCACCCTCTTCAATTGTAGGGGGTAATGTGTAACGTCATCTCCGGTTTTAAATAATCTAGGTGGTAATATACGATTCCCTGAATATGACTTGAAGAAATCACACAAATTTGTGGGACAAATATCTCTTCTATTTCTGGATCTCCTAATACCAAGCAAACATCCTTGCAGTTATTCGTCTAGTTGCTGCCTCTCGCTGCTTGTTCGAATCGATGTTCGCAAACACGCTGATGCCAGCTTCAATGAATCTAAGCTCCTCAGTGTAATGAAGCCAGGTTCATCAGCTTTCTGAGCTTATTCTAGGAGGTCTTTGATGCCGAAAACCAACAGGATCTTCTAGCGGTAACGCCTGATGACGGTAAATCAGAAATTCAAAGCTAAATTAAACATCGGGCTTTCGAATTTGGTCGGTTGGCCTAAGGTCCAAATATGTGAGAGCGGGTCGAAGTTGGTCGAGATGATGTAAGTCGGGGGATGATTAAACTGTAGGCTTGTATATTTGCCAGTCACGGTGGTCGGGCGTGTCAGCGTTTCTATAGGCATAGACACATATGTTTACAGGAGTGGGAGTCAGTTTATTGGACAATAAATCTATTCAATAACAGTAACTAAGATGACAGTGTATGTATAGTGTAAAATTGACCTGCGTTCGTGTAACCATTGTTACCGTGGATACTATTACTACCTGAAGCTAATGACAGTGTTTCCCGCTAGATTTGATGGTGTACTTACTCGTTCTGGCCGAAATTCATCTGTTAGTATTAACAAATAAGGTCACGATCAAGTAGCCAACATCATCCTTCAAGCACGGTCTAGAAAATTTGAATTATTAAAGTGAAAACCAACAGGATATATATATATATATATATATATATACGATCCACAATCTGTGTTAGAGAATTCATATTATGGACTATCTTGTGTAAGTACATTATCCACCTAATGCGCTTCGTAACACGTACAACACATATGGCATACATAAACTCCTACTTGTTTCGGCACCGATGTCATTTTCAGGGCGTTATTACAACAAAAGTGTCCAACCCAACCTGCCAATATATTTACGTAATGTAAACCAACAAAATGCTAACTTTTTAAATTAATGTTTTAATTCAGTTCTTTGTGTCTTATACACGTTCCGAACACCATGTGTTCATCATCAGGAAGACCATTTGTACATGCAGTTATCTGGTATATTTTTCATGCATTTATGTAAGCAGTCGAGCAGGTGGAAGGATGAGCATAAAAAACTGCATGTACAAATAGTCTACCTGATAATGAACACATGATGTTCGAAACATGTAGAAGACACAAAGAACTGAATTAAAACATTAATTTAAAAAGTTTGCATTTTGTTGGTTAGCAGTACATAATTATATCACAATGCACGGTACAAAACACACAAAGCTCTGTCAATAAATGTTTTGCTCATTATTCTAACCATAATCAAAACGCTTGATTGTTAAAAATACATAATATTGATTGTAATGATGGTTTACAGAATTCTGATGTACTACAGTGTATTAATCATAAGCCGCATCGGTTTTTAGTTCTTAGTTACAATATCCTGTTGTTATATATTAGTAGGCCGATAACAAGCCACCACAGTTATCAGCTCTTAGTTGCAGTAATACATGTGGGTGGCGTATACAAGCATCGACTTTGATTCCGCATCACCTAAATCGATATCGTTCAGATATGCTGTGCGAGGTGTTTAATAGAGGGTGGTACATTGTAAACTGTATCAATATAAAACACCAGAATATTGTAACTAAGAACTAAAACCGAGGCGACTTATCATTAATATATCGTAATATATCAGAACTTTGCACACCAAAATTATGATCAATTCTATGTATTTTAACAATCAGGCGTTTTAATTATGGTCATAAGAAATATGCTTGATTCGTCTATCTCCTTCTGATTTCCGAGGTTTGGTGTTTGGTTTTATAACATTTCTTGTTTGTAGTGATGAACGAGGAACTGGCCTGCTGCATCAACCACCAACCTGGAAGGCCAGGTGATTTTTGGTAAAGGATTCCTTCCTCTAACCCTTGATAAATCAATATCAAACTGCCGGGCAACAGTACTAGTTTCGGTCCAAACCGGGTATTTATTTCCCCGGTACCCAACATATTTGGTGAGCGTTCCCCTATCCGCCACATGCGTAGGCGCCCGATGGGAGACTAGCAATTTCTCACGGGAACCAGATCAATAGAGAAACAGAGAGGAATGGCGTTTGGTTTCTGGAAGACAGCGACAGCTGTTAAAAAACCGGAGAGATAGATAGAAAGACAGATCGACAGACAGATAGATAGATGGAAGGATGGATGGATGGATGGATGGATTGATGGATGGATGGATAGGTGGATGGATGGATGGATGGATTGATGGATGGATGGATGGATTGATGGATGGATGGATAGGTGGATGGATGGATGGATGGATGGATGGATGGATGGATGGATGGATGGATGGATGGATGGATGGATGGATGGATGGATGGATGGATGGATGGATGGATGGATG
>Ga0123357_10011607_pt1 | contig 11310 bp, 9 predicted proteins | sample TergutEmb28metaG_FD_89873 | JGI IMG/M metagenome (GOLD analysis project Ga0123357, IMG submission 89873) | Embiratermes neotenicus P4 segment gut microbial communities from Petit-Saut dam, French Guiana - Emb289 P4 | ecosystem: Host-associated > Arthropoda: Insects > Digestive system > Gut ...
CCAAACCGTTCAACTTTGGATATAGGTGTTTTGGGTTATATCGGTATAGTATAACATAAGGAACACCCTCCCGAAGTCTGGTCCGTTCCTCCTGTTACACCCCGTATATATATATATATATCTGATAATACAGTTGTGTTAAGACAGTAATACCCTTGCATAATTGTTGTTTACTTTTGGTTAACCAACACAACGAGGATGACTCACCTTGAAGGGATTTAAAGGACTACAGGAACTAACCCTGTGCAGACAAACACTGCAACTGAATACAAAGTCAGATACTACGTACATTGGACTTATTCTGGACAAGGGATCAACATGGAACATATAGCTGAAATATGTGACCTTAGAGGCACATCTGGCAAAACTTGGAATATGAAACCCTAAGTGATGTACTATACATACACAATGGTAATAAGACCCATGTTGACCTATGGCTCCATAGTTTGGTGGCCAATGATTAGATACAAGGTCAATGAGGTGGAACTCAGGAGATTACAGAGATTAGCCACTTTAGCTATCACAGAAACAATGAGGATTGCCCCAACCGTTGCCATGGAGGTCCTCCTGGGACTTCCTCCTCTTCATGTGATGACTGAGGCAGATGCCCCAGTAGGAATTTACAGACTGATGTGTACCCAACAGTGGAGATTGACATCCACCAATTTCGGTCATGCTGGAAAATCTCAAGACATGGAGCATGAACACATCTTACAGATTGGGAATGACAGGATGAAGCCCACATATACATAACCAAACTGTTCACAGTCAAGTTTAACTGACAAGTGTCACTGGCAGAACAGGCTGAAATAGGATATTACAGAGGGCCTCATCTGGTACACAGACAGGTCCAAGGCCAATAGAGGCAGTCGTGCTAGGGTGTATACATGGTGCTTGAGAACAGGTCAGCCTTGGGCTCCATACCACAGTATCCCTGGTTGAAATACATGCCATTAAGGGTTGTATAATGTAGAAGATAAAAGGGCAAAACAGGTGGGAACATCTATTTTCTTTCCAACAGTCAAGCGACCATTAAGGCCCTTGACAGTTTCCAGACAATTCTGAATTTGTCTGGTAATGCCATCAATCGCTGGTGAAACTGGCAGAACATAGCAGGATCCAACTGATAATGGTGCCAAGACACAGAGGGATTGATGGAAATGAAACAACTCGTCAGTTAGGCAAGGCTCCTCACATCCACTTGCAGGGCCTAAGCCTGCCCTCAGCATATATGAGGAGGTTTACAGGAAGTGAACAAGGGCTGGATAATCAGATAACATGAAGAATATTGGCAGTCCATGTGTGGACAAAGGCAAGCTAAGGACTTTCTCAAAAGACCTTCTGCTAAAAGAGCTGAGGAATTACTCAAGTTAGCAGAAATCAGCTAAGAGAAATGATGGGGCTTCTGACAGGGCATTGCCACTTCAAGGGACATCTATTTAAAGTAGGGCTGGTGCCAGTCCTGAGTGTGATAAATGCAAACAGGCATTTGCAACACCCTCACATGTTCTTTATGACTGTGAGGCACTGGCAGTATTAAGATTAGGCACCTGGGTCATCATTTCTTGAAATGGGGTGACTTTGCCAACATCTCCATCAGCAATGTACTGCACTGTGTTCAAAATGTCGGGCTGCTGAATGATTAAGCAAAGGGTTGCACACAATATCACAAATGGTAGAAGTGCAAGGGTCATTGTGATGCCTAACATAAACTAATCTATTCTATTCTACTCTACTGTCTTACACAGCACTTCAGTAAGTCCTTTACAAACCCCAGTGATATCACCTTTCATAATGAGACAGAAGACTACGCACTTGATTCCGAATGCAATATTTTTTGAACCAAAAACAAACCTGACTATAATGAGAATTTGGATTAAAACAATTTTTTATACCACATGAACTCTTGTTAGGCAGCCAGGTTAATGCAGTCAGTCTAGCAACTCCCTATGAGTTTGACAGTTCAGGGATGGAACTCAGGTGTGGGCAAGAATTTTCAGAAACATTCAGACTGGCCCCAAGGCCTGCCCTGCCTCCTGTACAGTGGGTACAAGGTCTTGTTACTGGGGCTAGAGCAGCCAAGCTGTGGTGGTGACCAACCATCCCTTCTAGCACCAGGGTCGAGTATGGGTAGAGATATAACTGTACTTACCCCCTGTACCTGCTTGGCACATAACAGGACTTACAAATTCCTTCTGTAACAGACTTTCACTGTTACCTTCTTCCTGCTTTGGGAACCATCATAGCAAATTCAGACAGTCCACAGACAGGCAAACATACAAACATCATATTTAAATAATATTATACCAGTAACTCATAACAAATGAAGCATTTAAAAAGTAATGCAATTCCAGTACTGACTTACTTTAAATTTCGCAATTATCTGTACAATCAGGGGCACATATTCCTGAATGCTTCGAATGTCACTGCCTTTTAGAAGACCTTCTGATGCCTGTGGAATGTAAGGAAGAAGTTCTTCCTCCAAACACACTACCATCCTATGGAGGAATTGCCGAACTCCACTTTGCAGTATCTGTGATTGTGTTGGAATCTAAAAATAAAATCAATTGCACCACTTTAGTATGTATGAATGTAAGCATTCTGAAACTGTCAAGACACATCCACTACAACTATCCATCTCTCTTGCATACCCAGTTCCTACATCGGTCCATCCCTCTTACATAACCAGTGCTTACATCTCTCCACCTCTCTTTTATAACCAATGCCTACACCCATCCTTCCTTCTTACATAACCAGTGCCTACATCTCTCCAGCCCCCTCACATAAACAGTACCTAAGTCCTCCACACAGCCTTCCCGAACACCACTCACTTGAATACATACAGATAAAGCAGCTCAGAAATACTGGTAAGTCTCATGATAGTGTTGCTAGCAGGTAGTCAAGTTGAATGCAAGGTGGCAACCAGAGGATACACACGTAACTCTGCAGTTCATTTCTCAATGGCAATACACATAATTTCAGCTTACATAGTGCAAATAAAATGTTTATTATAACAGATGGCTTACAAGTATGTGGAAAGACCAGTAAGAATGAAAAAGACTCTTTTATAAAATGTATTGGTTACCCTTCAAAAACATTTTCCTTTGCATGACGTACGCTTACGCCATGTATATGACAAATTTTAATTACATGCAAATCAAAATGTGCACTGAGGACTGTGCCCTCTCAGTTCATCACAGTATCTGTATTATGACAATCAGATAATATCACAGGTCTCAATACTCTGAATCACCATAACCGCAAGGAAAACTGGATATTCAAAATTACTTTACAGCCCCAAGCACTATGAATTAAGGCTGATTTACAAACTCTGAGAACTCCCCTACCACAAATCAATTTGACCAGTTCCAGCCAGCTGTTTGTCTTACACAAATGGTTTCTCTTCTGGAAGTAAATAATATTCATGTCATAACAGATGACACACAAAGCAACAACATCCATACCTTGTCAGGTGGGCCAGTAACAGAACTGTCCTCAATGAACACTGCACACCCCCACCTCCTCCCAAAAACCCCCTATTTTCTAATCAGAAAATATAAGGAAACCTGGGAGTTTTGAGGTTTTCACAGCAATGTAATTGAGGATTCTGGCCTTGTAGGATGTGACACTGTGTCACTAAGTGGTTCCCAATGTCTCAAAGGAATGCGTTGCATTCATCTTCAAAGTTTTGGTCCATCGGTCTTACACCCTTGAATATGAAGGGCACCCATTACTTGCAGACATCAGGAAACACTCACCCAGCAATGCAGTGTCATATTCCAGAAGATCAGAATCACCCACGTGAAAACCTCTATGATGAACTACGCAATAATACACTGCAGTATGGTGGAGACAACTACCAAGCTAAAAATGTAACTTTAACAGTCTTGTTTCCGCACTTAGTAGTAGAAGAAAACTGCTGAGAACAAGGTTTGAGACTACATTACAACTGTTAAGGCTGTTTCTGGCACATCTAACAGAAATGTGTAGGTATGTTGTAGTGCAGTAGCTACTGCATCTCAAGGGACTACTAATCATGTTATTCTTAATGTTACAGTAAATTAAGTCTTCATAGCATACCGGAGTGGTATATATATCATTTAACTTACCACATGTGAAACAGCCCATCCTGATACATGAAACAGACAACAAAACTGTAAGAGATAAAGCACGCTAATACTGTCCAGCAGTAGCAGCTGCTTCCAGTCATGATGGATGTTAGATGACCTGCGATGGTGCCGTGATGTTTTGCATCATCTGTGCACTGTTAAGCTGTCTTGGAGATCAAAGACAATGGTACAGCTTACCACTCCGTACTTCCCTCACTCTGCTCGCTGTTCCCATGCAGTATGCACAAAGCCCATTACTGCTTAAATACCATTTATTAAATTTAAATGTGCATGCAAAGTGCATCAGATCAGTCAAAGAAACTGTCCTTACTTCTGATGGGGCAGCGCAAATTAAATGTGTTGAAAAAATCTCATGGGCCATGATCAGTTTACATGATACAGATGTGTAGTTAGCTACATTACCTGCAAGCAACGAAGGAAAACTTTTGTGGCCTCAACAAATACAGGCACACAACAACAAGACTTCATTGTCTGATGGTTTGTGAAAGCCTTGCTGGCACGGCTAGTCACAGCCATAGCATGGCACAGGTACTGAGCCAACAGCTCCTGCTGTTGTTCATCCACTTCCACTAGCAACTGTGACACCGCAGACTTGAACTTGTCCATCACAGGAATCAGCAAGTTGGACATAAGCATACCCTTTTGCTGAAAACACAAAACAATAAACATCCTTTTGTTTGCTTTGAAAACAACCCAATTTTAAAATTAGCCCAAAATGCTAATTATAAAACACACCAGCAGGAAACAGGGAAAATATCCCCGCCATCAAGGACTGTAATGGACGGATCATCACAGACGCGATAGAAAAGGCCAATACGTTTAACTTCTATTATTCGACAGTATTCAGCAATGAGGGCAATATTCTTCATATACAGAGTGAAAAGTGAAAGTTGCCACTACATGCTTCTCATGTAGCCCTCCCGACTTAAATTTAGTAGTAACCAACTTCATGTTTGTTTACATGTAAAATAACCACTGCCACCGGGTAACAACCCAATTGCAGTAATAAATATTATTATTATCACACACATTTACCAAATCAGACTGGACCTCTTTATAATCACCGAAAACATTCTTTGTTCAAGAACTGTAAACTTGCACTAAATTGCGCAAAATGATGGACTACAATGGTGCACAAAGTTTACACATATAATGTTGATGTCCATGACTACATAAGAACTTACAGGGCGTTTTTTCCTTTCTTAAACAGAAACTGTCCATCCAATATTATCCAATATCAGTATAATAATGAAATTTGTCCATCCAATGTTTCGCTATCATTTGGCCACACACCCAGTCTCGGGAGATTTAACAGTTGGTAAAGGCAGTGAGAAAAGATTCACTGCGATAAGAACCTTTAGAAAGTCTAATAAAAACTCACCAGTGCTACACCAGATAAAGAAAACAACTGCAGAAGATATATTTAATGACAAAAAAATTGGTGTTTGTATGCAATAAGTGCATGCTGTGAGATTTCAACAAACACCAAATAGTAAACGAGTCCCACTGTTGTACTAAGTGCATTACAAAAGGAGGCAAATTTTCAGCATTTGCTGTATCACTGGTGTGTTTTTATTCGACTCTCTGCAACACTCTTTACAAATATACGCAGCTAATAGTGAGCTACAGAGAGAACACCGTTCCCCCTATAAACACAAAATTTATTGTAGAGTGTGAGACTTTAATGGTCCCTGAACTTCAAGGCCATATTTTATATTTCTTCACCTTTCTTTTGGGAAAGCATACCAATTTTGGTAGTGGTAATCTGCAGAACGCACCACAGTGTTAACATGAGTATTAAAGGCACAAGCAATCAAAACAAAACATTAAACAGGCTTTATACAGACAGGGGCATTGCTAGCAGCTTCCAGCTGTCTACTTCATAATTGCAATAATTCAAAGCTAAAGAGCTAAAACAGAAGAACCAAGTACCTGAGCACCAAATGCCCCTGACACTATCATCACTGCTGCAGCCTCATACAAATACAGCTGGTCATCTTCACTAATGAGACTTGAACCATTTTCTGGGGGAATCAGAACCAGTAGATACTGCAGAGGACCTAGAACTTCCTTAATATACGGCTGTATCAGTGTCCTGGAAACAATTTTGTACAATCAGTAAACTGCATGGGACACAATTATTCATGCTTCAAGTCCAATGCACTTCACACAGTGATCATTAAATTAGAGATATGAGTCACATTTTGCTCTTAACCATTCAGCCAATGTAATGTGGGGTCACTTTTACTACCCTAAAGAAAAGCACAAACTTTTCAGCTGTGCCTGCCTGCCATAAATGGAGAACGTAATTGACACTACATATAGGTGTTACTACTTATAGAACAATTATAAACTAGTACAAAAATTAAAGTTGCATTCCAGGCTGAAACATGGGTCTCAGCAGAAACAGTGACATCTCTAGCCACCATTTCTTAAACAACCATGGGAAAGGAGCAATAAGTGTGGGGGAAAAACAGTTGCAGGAATTCATTAAATATGTCAGAAACATGAGAAAACAAAAAATAAAAATTATACACTCCACTTAGGACTGTAAAAATAACAGACAGTGTCTCTGTACAAGTAACTTCTTAGGTGTTCTTTACAAAGTAAAAAAAAAACTTCATGTGGCAGCCACATCCATCCAACTGTGACCTACTAACAGTGATTAAATGACCTGCCAGACTTTGATGAAAATTGGTAAAGGAGTTCTTTACAAAAAGTTGTCAGCAGGTGTGACTGTTCTGCAATCTGGCACAGTGAAAGCCAACGGGTGTAAATGAATTTACATCCATATTTTCCATATATCACCTGCTTTAGGTGAAATATGGAGCAAGAGATAAGAATATAATGCTGTTGGGCATTCACAAGTGTCATAAAAATCAGCATGGGGAACACTACACTTTTCTTATATGTATAAATGAAATTACATTTATGAGCATGGCCAAAAGACTTGTCTGTGTCTGTATCTTCTCCTCACCCCTGCCATTCTGTGTTACATCTATAATGTTAATTACCAGTAGGCTTGGCTACCACTCACTACCTTGTGTTTCAAAATCATCACATTACTTTCACTATTTTGTTTTTCTCAAAAAACAATCATTTTGGGAACACTGTGGACCAGGACCAAAAATTCTGAATAAATGCAGTATAATAACCCTGCAGAAAATAATGAATCCAATATAATTACAAGCTGTTTAATGGGAAATATTTGGGATCAGAAGGAATGAAAGATAATGATGTGAAAACAATACATGTGAGCGTAGGACAGAGGTCTCACTGTGTTCTGGACCAGTAAGTCACCAATACGTTAGCCTTCATTGGATATACTGTGCTTCTATGTTAGTACCTGACCTCTTAAAAACACAAAAACCTCCATCTTGAACCCAAAAAAGTTGCCACATCTCAAATTCTACAACAGTAAAATCTCATTAATTTATCTGATAACCTAAAAGTACTATTTCAGTCACTGTGAGTTCTTGTTACAGAATATGTGACTTTGGTACTTTAATAACAATAGTAACAACTAAACCCCCTTGATACAAAACAAGTAATTTGAAATTATTGCCCAAAAGTGGTTTCCATTATTTTCAATAGCTGGTGCACCCTTTCAATTTCACAAGCAACAAACAAACCAGTCATCATGAGCTATGGGGCCAACTACTGCCACTGAGAGCTCACAGAATGAGCAAAATAAAATAGTGAGGGATTACAGATGTAGCTACAATCACCATGTCCTGGCAATGTCAATATTGGATTGTATAATTAGTTTACACATACCAATCACAAAAGTATTAAATTTCAAAAATGTGCACTATTGCTAATCAATCAAAAATTGTTTATTAAATCACAAGAACCACCCCTTACCTTACAGCTGTATGCTACATTCATGTATATTATCATGGAAGACAGCATCACAAAACTAGGTCCCTGACTCCGTCCATGACACATATATTCAAACCTGTTGTTCCTTCTGTAGTGTGCAGGGTTACTGCTGCTATTACCTCAACCAGACAGGATATGAACTTACAGGCTTTGCAAGACAAACACCAAGGTCTGACACCGTCTCAGTTGCAACATGTAAGAATGTTACATACTTAAGTTCAATCATATTCTGAATGCCTAAATTGCACAACTGAGAACTATAACTGCTATGGCAACCCCTTCAGAGTTTCTTTCAACTATGCAAAAGAACTTCCAGAAACAAATACCAATTTACGTGTACTTTCACAATGCCAGTAAAGTACCAGTGATAAACAATGACAACTGTACTCCATGTGCATGGGGAATTTTGAGTTATGCACATGTGGATGACTGCACTGAAAATCATGTTCTCCAGTTCACTGTAGTGTCAGTACTATGTTCAAGACGTTACAGCATCAGCAACACAACCATGATAAAAACTGGATAATTGAAAATTACTTTAGAGTCATAGCACTGTGAATTAAGGAGATCATATTTCTTTTGAGAATTTCTCTCCTTCCACATGTCCATGTTCCCAGCTCTATACCATTCTTTGCCTTGCATGAACTGTTTCCCTTCTGACAGGAAATAAAATTGTTGTAATGAGAAATAAAGCACCACCATCTCCATTTTGTTGGGTGGGGACAGAAAGACATTTGTCCCCAGTGAGGACCAGCACAAAAATCTGGAAATAAGAATTTATTATTTAACAAATCTCCCCCTCAATAATTCTCTGCTATATGTCCAGCAACTGACATTCTCTTTCACTTCACACTCACTGACAATATCATTTATAGCCTAACTTAACAGAAACGAACTGCTACAGGAGTTGAGTTCCAATACTTGCCTGAGGCACTTGACAAAACGTGAAAATAAATAAGCGCAGCGGCTGCGCACAAGTGGACTACTGTTCCTCATGCCACGTTGATCAAGGAAGGCTGTTAAAACACTAGGAATGTGCTCTGGTTCTGTGGTAAAGAACTTCTCATAACGTACAACAGTCTCCACATACTGCAGAGTGACAGCTGGGTGTGGGTGGTGACTCACATCACAGGTAACCAACACACGCATCATCGCCTGCATGGCCGACACTTTAGTCTGAAACATTACAGTTCTCATTTCTGAGGATAATCCAAACAGATACATTTTCAAAACGAGAACAAGATATTCAATTTGCATAATTTCCTTCCTTAGGAGTCTCATATTCATCAAAATGTAGTAAGATTATATGATGAGGGGATGACAAATCTGATCTCCAAATAATATTGTTTGGGCAATTAAAGTAAGAAATGTAGGATGGCCATTAAATGTAGAATAAATGGTAAAAAATAAGTTAAACACGTAACATTATTTGGAAAAGCTTCAGGATAGAAGCCACTTGGAACAACCACACACAGATGGGAAGGAAACTCCATGGTGTAAATCTTATCTGAACAGTTAATCAAGCAGTTGACTGAGACATTCCTGGCTTTCGTGGAATCCAAGAAACGATTACAATGTTCAGAAAAGACAACCACTAGACCCTATTCCACATTCCCCCCACCGCCCACCCACCAACCTACCTCCTTGCTATCCTCCCACTTGAACCTCACTCTGTACAGCAGTTTCTTCCATGACAACTGTGCAACCAAATATTTGCATGCATTTCTTATCTCCTGCCATCCACTTCTTCCACCTCCGTATGATCACCCTAGCAATACTGGGTAAAGGAAAGACAGTACAAAAATGTCTTTTTGAAAATGGGTTTGCCAATATATGGACTCAAATCAACTAGTTGTAGATAATAATCTATATTCAGTATCATCAGATTACACCAACTGAATGTAGATGGTTGAAGCAAAAGATTATGTCTGTCATACATACAATGCATAGTCACTATGAAACACTACCCATTGTTACATTCTTACATGGCCTAGAATGACTCTGTTCACAAATTTCTAATATGTATGTGCTGATAAATCAACAGTACTTTGGTACATAAACTTTTTCTATAGATCAGAAAGTGTTAATTATCAGTAGCACTCACTGGTAAGGGACAGGTTTGTGGCAAACATTTAAGACAGTTTGTTACAATGTCCAGAAGAGTCTCTACTTGCCACAGTGGATGGACATGTACATGACACAACATATTTTCTGGTGTTATTGTTACTGTATGTATCATGTACATACAGAAGGACTTGTAACTGCAACATAGTTATATAAACAAAATTGCAAGAGAGTTATAAGTTTAATTTCTTTTTACCAATCACACGATATGAGCACCTGACATGAATACAGCCATCAGCATTACATTATCCAGCTTTTCACTTAGTGGACACAACGAACCAGCCTTCTATTCTGTATGTACCAGAGACACCCTGCCCAGGGGTGAACCCATTATCCTTTAAATGATCTACTTTTGCAGATGCAAATTAAAGTTAGAAAAACACCCCTACAAATTCATTTTACATACTGAGGCAACAAGGAAATGTACTACACTTTTAAAACGTGCTGCATAATCTCCATTTTGTTTTCCACAAAGTGAAATTTACTTAACAATTTTGTCTTTCCCTGTTAAAAATAATATATTTTTCAAAAACTATGTGTTAAAATTTAAACACCAACCCAGATGTTTGAAGATTATAAAACCCTTCATGTTACAGAAACAGGCATTTATTATGTCTTTCCTTAAAAATAAGACAGTTTACTTCAAATACCTCATCACCAGTGAAATGGTTGCCACCAGATGCTGGAATAGCTTCACCCATCAGGTATAGCAAATATATTGCGATCTCCACATCTTGGAATGAGGCAGTTCTCCATTCACTCAGAGTGTTAGTTGTAAACTTCCGTACATACTCAATCACCAAATCTTTATTCACTCCTGCCAAATTGTCAAACAACACCTTCAACTGCTTTCTGAAAAATACAGTAAGGAAAAAATGTACCAACAGCATAAGTGACGATTAGCAATTTCACACTACCACCACTCACTTCGCTGGTGGCACCGAAATGCAAAACTTCAATGTGCAATGTACTTCCCTGAATATAAGATCAGAATTCTTTTTTGTAATTCATCATCCGAAAAACTGGTGGTGACCTTATAATCACAAATGTTAACTAAACTAAAAACTAAACTCCGTGGCTTTAGTCCGCGAGCGAACTATACCGACAGAGCGGCCGCCGCCGGTAGGCGAAGTTAGTGCCAACTTTTGCGGATAGAGGGGTGTCACGTGGTTAG
>Ga0123357_10011609_pt1 | contig 11310 bp, 7 predicted proteins | sample TergutEmb28metaG_FD_89873 | JGI IMG/M metagenome (GOLD analysis project Ga0123357, IMG submission 89873) | Embiratermes neotenicus P4 segment gut microbial communities from Petit-Saut dam, French Guiana - Emb289 P4 | ecosystem: Host-associated > Arthropoda: Insects > Digestive system > Gut ...
ACTATGACTTGAGGTATGTGGGGTGTAAGTGAGTAAAGAATTCGGTAGAGTGTTTTGTATGAGTAGTATGAAAGAAAAAAAAAATTTTTTTGTTTTTTTTTTTTTTGGGGGGGGGGGGGGGGGGGGGGCAGACTTCTCACTTATGTGTAATACTGTGTTTGTTACTCAGTTATAAGTACCATTGATTCAACATAAGTAGGAGTTATTCCTGGAACTTGGTTTATGTATTACCTTTCTGCTTGCCTGCTTTCCTTCCATCTTGTGAAGCAAAGGAGACTTATGATATCACTGTGCTTGTGTGTGTGTGTGTGCGTGCATGCGTGAGCTTGCACACTTGCATATTATTCAAATGTTGAACGTATAGACTGATTTTCACAGTTGTGGTTGTAGTGCTATATCATTAGATGCTGCCTAAACCTTGTGTGTAATTTTTTAACTTCCTGCAGTCAGTAATAAAATATGCTGGTGTCATTAGTGCCACCCAGTGTAGGATCCTGATGTTTTGAATGCATTAAAATCCTCAAAAATGTTCAGCTTTAGTAAGGTTAGTGTTTTACAGAATTTAATATAACATGGCAGTAATGCGGAATGTGCATTTAGTTCCCATTTTATGGTGTTAACTTATTAACTGTTGGGCTTGTGAAGTCTTGTCTTGAGATGCATTACAAATATAAGTATAAATATCATACAAAACAAATTATATTAATATGCTAAGAGCTTTAAAAATGGTAACTATTTAGAACATCAAGATTGTATCTGGTAAGTGTAAAGTAGATGGATTCTGTGCTTGTGGATATTATGTGGAGAATTGAATCACCAACTTGTACAGTTACTAATTTGTAGTTCCTGTCCCCTCATCACATTGATTGATGCATATTAAGAAACATGTGTGTACTCCATACTTCTGAGGATAGCAGTCATACAGTTTTGTATGAAACCTAGCCAGCTTTATACCAGATGTGCATTCTTCCTTATATAACATGCATCTTTGTTGTCACTGGTTTTCAAAGAATAGTCTTGTTTGAGAAGGTATTCTATGTTGGGAGGTACGAAGTTCTTGGAGTGGTGTTGCTGACAATTCAAGTGTTTTGGAATCAGACACTGTGTTACTGGGTGAGTAGCTCCATACATTTTGAAAGATCATGATGCCTTCATTTGGAAGGTCAAGCTGGCTATTGAACTCTTAGACCCTGAAGCTGAAGAGGCTGTGATCCTTCACAGTGTTAGAAAGTACCTACCCAGTGAGACATCATCTGTTTTCAAAGAACTAATCTTTGGAAGGCATAGCAAAGACACACATTAACAAGTACAGGGAAATATGAATGACTGTAATTTTTAGAGCATTTCTACACTTGCATCATTTCCATTTTGGGAGAGTGAAAATATGTTGTATACCATAATATTATTAAGCTGAAATACAGTAATCCCAAATAAGGGAGAGATTTTGTGTTTTCATGGCAGTGGGATATAACACAATGTAGACAGGCAGATAAGTACCAGCATTCTGCAGAAACCTGCTGACTCCATCTGCCTCCACCTTATTCTGCCCTGAAAAGCGAACCAGCAGGTTCCTATAGAGCATTGGTACTTATCTGCCAGTCTACATAATGCTATCCAGACAACTGTGTGGTGGTGGTGGTGGTGGTGGTGGTGGTGGTGGTGGTGGTGGTGGTGATCATCATAATCATTATTGTCGTCTTTGACATCATAATCATTGTCGTCATAATCATCAGCAGCAGCAGCATTGTAAATGTTCTGATTAACGTAAAAGATGAAATTAATTTTTCTTTGGTTTTACAAATTTTATTGACTTCTGAAATTATGTTTTTGTAAATAGAATTAATATGGGATTTAATGGTAGTCACAATTAAATATAATTTGTAAGCTGTGAAATGTAGATATTTTTAATATATCACAATCTAGTTGGAGGTTTACTACTGGTTAATTTAAAATTAAAGTACATGGTCTTGTGTTTTTACTTAGTTGTAATGGCTCATGGTGAGAACAAAATGTAGATTTCCTGTAACAATATACTTTTATAATGTCAATTTCTTGGCTTTCTTAAGAGGGTTACTGTTTTGTGAAGATGATTTCATTTGACAAAGTTGAGACCCTTTCTAGATTTTGAGCTTCATTGTTTTAATTCATATATTCTGTACACATATGTGTGTGTGTGTGTGTGTATGTTGGCCAACTAACACATCTGTAACAAGCAGTGTGTAAATATGCTTTAATTTGCTGTTGTACATATGTTAATTGCACTGTGCCAAAGCTTAACATAGCTTCGCTTAATTTAGCAAGGAATAACAGGGCTTAGCTTTTGTGTATTTAAATGCACCAGTTACCTTTCTCATTATGCTAAATGTAATGTTTGTGTTTGTGTGTCTTTGTTTCAGCAAAAGTGAGGTTGAAAGAGAAACCTACCCTGGCTGATGGGAAACTCCAAGAGAGAGAACTGGATATAGTACAACAATTAGAAGGAGAAATACGGGTTGCTGTAGAAACATTGCATCTAGAACGAGATAATGAAGCAAAGTATGTAAACTATTTCTGGACTGCTTGTAAATGCATCAGACAATGAGGGCTGAAGTTGGTATTGGATTAGAGGATTAACGTGACATTAAATGAAATGGCATCATTGTATGAAGTAACTGGAAGATGTTGAGAATTGACAGAAATACATTTGGCTTTGCAGGATTTGCAGCTCCTTGATCTGTCCTCTTTGAACACTGAAGCCTTCCCATGTAGAGATAATCAGCATTATTTTTACACAGATTAGTGATTACTTGAAAGTGCTGTAGTGGTTTAATTCAAATTAAAAGCATGTATATTAGTTCAATTATAGTTAGTAACTCATTGGAGAAAATTGCATAATGAGGAGCTTTATGAATGGTGCTCACCGAATACTAGTTAGGTGATGGAAACAAGGAGAATGGGATGGAAGGGAATGTGGCTTGTATCAGGGAGAAGAGAAATACATACAGGGGTTTGGTAGGAAACCTGGAGGAACATTACCACTTAGAAGACTGAGGCATAGATGGGAGTATGTAATGTGGGTATGTAATAAGGACCAACAAAATGCACACTTCTTACATTAATGATTTAATTAATTATAGTGTCTTTGACGTGTTTAGGACATCCAAATGTTCATCCTCGGGAAGGCATGCATATCAACAGTCTGGTCAATGTCAGGATGTCACATCCTGACATTGACCAGACTGCTGACATGCATGCATGCAAGAAATACCGTAAAACTGCCTATACAAGTCTTCCCGATGATGAACATTTGGATGTTCAAAACATGTCAAAGACAATATAATTGATTAAATAATTAATGTAAGAAGTGTGCATTTTGTTGGTCCTTATTACATATGTGTATCACAATGCACGGTTCAAAAATTAAAATTTCAGTGGGTCTTAAAAGAAATAAGATGGCAGGGCATGGACTGGCTTCATGTGGTTCAGCCTAGGGATTGATGGCAGGCTGTTGTGAATGTCATAATGAACCTTGGGGTTTCATAAAATGTGGGGCATTTCTTGACCAGCTGCAGAGCTAGTAACTTTTCAAGAAGGACTTTGCTGCACAGAATTAGTCAGTCAGTCAGGTAGTCAGTCATGCAGCTCATTAGCTCATTGTACTCACCATTATTACTGATGTACTTCAAACTTACTTTTCCACTCTCTTATTAAAATATATCATTACAAACATACTACAGTATGCAGACTGACTGTGTGTCAGGACCCATAGTGTTTGATAAATTGTATAAATATTCCATGTAGGATTTCTGTCTCCTTTACAGAAGTTAAAATTAATGGAGCTAACCCCTCCTGCATTATGTGCCTTCATGGTGCATACATGGAGACTTTTTCATTTATCCCATACAGGTATTGATAATGAGAAGAATGACAATGGGATGGTTGTTCTTTATGAGTTTGTCAGATATTCTTTGCTACTCATCATTCCATCAGTATTTCACATGTATCTGTGCTGATGTTTTTCATGATAATGATTATGATGATGATGATGATAAGAAGAAGAAGAATGAGAACAAGAATAAGGACTGGTGCATTGAGTCTGCTTGAGTCTGAAATGCCAGTGTACTTCCACTTATTTAAAAAGTGAAGCCATCAGCCTAGGATGTTAGCTTACCTTCATTTAATGTTTGAGTTTAATGAAAGCTAAGTTTGTGGTAATTCAAAAGAAAATAACCTGGTATCAACTAAACATGGTTTTGTAATTAGAAGAGAACAATCCTTTATTGGAGCAGGGGATTTTTCTCTGCTCCATAACATCCAGACCAGTTGAGGGGTCCACCCAGCCCACCAAAGTATTGAGGGTTCTTCCTCTAGAAGTAAGGTGGCCGGAATGTGAAACTATTTCCCTCCATCTAGTTCTGAAATTAAGAATGAATGTTGCTGTAATTGCTCTGAGGAAGAGCCTACCTTTACATCGTGGGTGGAAAAAAGGATATTAATCATGGTTCTTTCTACAGGGTCTTGCTTTTGTCACAGCATTCAGCATGGCAGGTTTAGTGCATAGAAAGCCTGCAGCCACTGGGACATCCATGACATCTCAAGTGCTCAGGACAGCAATAAAAAAATGCACTGTAGTAAAATTGCATAACTTGTTCTTTGAATGCTTCAGTTTGAAACATTTTGCAGTTTGGGTTGCACACTTAGTAAAATACCTTCTTCATTGCTTTTTTTTTTTTAGGTGTCAAGCTATGGAAAGATTGGTGCAGTTAGTTATTCAAGAAGAAGATATGGACACTGAAGTTATTTCTCTCTTGGGCTCATGCCTATGTGCTGTTTTAAAAGAACAGTTGGAAGGAAAAGTTTTTCCAGAAGAAGTTAATGATGAGTAAGCATGTTCATTTTGTGTACTTAGGGCTTAAGATAGATCAGATTTAATAGGGTGGTATACATCTATATTCCTGTAAAGTGTCTCACAATATGTCTTTAGAAATGCAACCCACACTACAGAGTGACATTTCTGTATGAGTTCATTTGGAACATTTTTAACCAAATGTAAGACTGGCCCTGGGGCCCTCCCAGCCTCCTGTCAAATCAGTACCAGATATTCCCAGTGGTGAAGCTGCTGGTGTGTGGTGTTAAACACCCACCCACATGTAGAGCTGGGGTTAAAGGAAGGGTAGAGGTATACCTCTACTACCCCTCTGGGCATTCATGGCCTCTTCTAGGGTGAACTCTACCCCAGTATAAGCAAATATAAAATATAAAGTTTTTCCAGTATTTTTGAAATTGAAACTGTTGTTTTTACCTGAATATAAAAGTCTTCCTAATCCATCATTTGGGAAACAGGGAGGTTGCGTCATGATTATTCACAAGATTAAACAAGCTCTTGTGTAGGTAGTTTACTGACAAGTGAAGATTTTAAGAGGAGGGGGGGGAGTCATCTCATAATCAAGTTAACCTTTTGACGCTGGAATTAAATCCCTCTGAGCAACGCTGCCTGCCGGAATTTTTTACTGGGGATTTTAGATTTTAATGCTTACTCATAGAAAAAAAAAAGCATATCTCGTAGACTTTTCCTTCAAATCTAATGAAGTAAAATTTTGCTGTCTGCTTATGAATAAATGTTCAACTATTTTTATAATAAATTTAGGCCTGTGAATCGCATGCATTTTATAAAATGTGGTGTAAATAGTTCATTACTCACATAATTCTGGTTGCTGCAGAAGGTCTGTGGCACCTTGGATCACTGTTTTATCACAACACACATTATTCACAATGAGGGTGATTTACAAATTTACTTTTGTATGATATTCCTCGAAACAAGGCACCACGCACAGGCCCACGTCACATCTGGCGCACTTATAGACTGTGTGCTTTCTTTGGCCGCGAGAAGAACACCGATGACAGCGGAGATGGGTTGAAGATTTCGCTGGCCAGTGTTTGTTATAACAACTCTCGAGTTGCAAAACATTTGTTGTAGCCGCACTTGGTCTTCCAACCAATCTGGGGGTGGGGCGATCTTGGCTCTTTCCAGCTTCCTCAATCAAATTCCTCACCAGAAGGAGCCTGAAATCTCGGTGGGTATATTTAGCCCCACCTGAAGATAACAGTATCCAACTGTTGAGTACTGTTAGGTCCAGAAGGTGGAAAAAAAACTTTGTGGTGTGCTTGAAGGTACGTCGACTCATCGAATAGTTGTTAGCCATACAATCAGAATTGTCAACCTAACCCATGTGCCGGTTGTAATGTTCCATGATGTGAGGTTTCATGGGGCGGTTGCTGTCGTCACAAAAATTTCCTTCTGCTGGTGGTGGGCCCATGTTAGTCGGCATGTAAACTTCTCGTCTGTCCTTCCAAACTAATGCGGTCAAACCTCCCCTAGTCGTCACCCTTATGTCACCCCTTTTCAGTTTCAGTTGTTTTGGTCCAAAGTCACTGGGCATGTCTCTTTTGTTGGGCTGCAGTGTCCCACAAGAATTTATTTTATGTCTGTCCAGATCATCAAAAAGTCTTGGGGACCAAAAGGAATTGTCCATAAATATTTTATGTCCTAAGCCTTCAACTCTGCTAGTCAAATGTCTAACAGTTGCGCGTGTTGCAGTCATGTCGTCAGTGGCGGAGCGTGAGTCTCTACCCAAGTACACTCTCATGTCATACGTATACCCTGATTCATCGCAAAGTTCGTGAATTTTGATGCCGAAACATTTTCTTTTCTTTGGAATGTACTGCCTTAAGATAACCCTTCCCCTGAATTTTACAATTACCTCGTCCACTGCCAAATGCTCTGAGGGGTTATAGAATTTAGCATAAGCCTCATTCAGCTTGTCAAAGACAGTCCTTAGTTTCCATAATCGGTTATATTCTTCGCCTTCTTCAGCCTCTGTGAATTGTCTGCAAAATGCAGAAAACACAGTATGTGTAAAAATCTGTCTCGTGCCATGGTCTCACCGTAAAACGGATTGTGTAGCTGTCTCGACCAGTAGTCATGTAGTGTGTCTTTCAATTCGTGTCCCATCTGCAGAGCTAAGGCAACGAAAGTCATCATGTCTGGCAACGTAATGTCAGGCGGTCGGCGTCTAGGTCTGGCTTGTCTGTCTAAGTGTTGCTGGTAGTACACATTGGTCTGTTAAACCAGCAGATGAAAAATTTCTGTGGAAAACAACATCAACACAGGCAGTGGTGAGCTGTCTTTGTTGATGTGTGGAGCCTCACTTTTTTTCACACCTTTTGCTGGATGGAAAAAAGGATGAATATTTGTGTTCCTTCCTTGAGGCGGTCCCCAGGTTGGTAATCCACCACTTGTTACAGCCTGTGTTTTGATTTCTGCTGAGGCTTGCTGCTGCTGCTGTTGTTGGTGGTGGCGGTGGTAGTGGTGGTGTTGTTGCTGTTGTTGTTGTTGTTGTTGTTGTTGTTGTTGTTGTTGTTGTTGTTGTTGTTGATCCTCTTCTTCCTCCTCTTCAAAATTGTTTTCAAAATCGCTAGCCTCAGAACCTGATTCAGAGTCAGTGTCAGCAACCAGAATTTCACTGATAGCATCCTCATCAAGTGTTATTTTTTCCTGGCCATTGCGATAGACACCTACAACATTCTGCCTTGTTTACCCTCCTCTGCAGGACTGGCACAGTTCAGGAACCTAATGAGGCTTAGATATGAACGTTTTCTATAGTGACAGCAAAACAGATCTAAAGCTATGATGTAACTGCGTATGAATTTCCAGCTATTTGTGGGTGCCGAAGACGACGTTACTAGATTGACGGCTGTATGTTGCATGTTACTACCCCACAATCCCTACAGATTGCCCCAGCACTACAAGAGGCATGTCTGTGAGCCCTTCTGTAGCTGTAAACATTGAGTATTGTGGATATCTCCAATTTTTGGGCCTTAGTTTTGTCTTAATTATATGGGTACAGTACGCCACTGACAACCTTTCTGGTCAACAACTAGAGTTTGCTTCATAGGCCAGTGTTGATATTTCAACCCACAGTGAACCCCAGAGCAAGCGATAGTGAAAACAAGCGTGTCAGAACTGTATTAGTCAGCTGGAAAAAAGACACAGTTACGAGAAGTGTCGACATATATATGGGTGTTTGCGGAGGGGTTTAGGAAGTGGAGGGGGTACATTCTGGCCCTTGAATGAAAGCATAGCAATCCACAGCTGTTAACCAAATAGGAGTGAACAAAATTCCTCCAAACTTCAATACACTGTTTGCAGCTACTTTAGTGGCCATTTGGCTATTTAAAGGGCTCACTGCACAGCCACTTTAGTGGCCATTCGGCGTTAAAGGGTTAATGCAGTAATGTGAAGTATAGACAACAGTTCGGGGGTTGCTCTTGTTTATATTTGTCTGTATCTTTGTCTCTTGTCTGTGCTTGATATCTGTCTCTTTCCATTTCAGTATTCATTATGTGTTCATGGTAACTCTCCCCTTACTTACTGAACTCCTGGCTTCTGTTACTAAGAAGGGCAGCTAGCAGTTCCACAGTACTTTCTCAGGGATGGTACAAGGGGGATGTTAATATGTCTCTTGTGATTTCCAGCTGTTCTTTAAGCAGGGACAAACATTTGCTATCTTTGTAGAACTGCTCCAGGTTTTATGGCAGAATTGTTGTAGTTCATATTTATTATAAGGTGGTGTAATTCACGTACACAAAATTTAATCATGGTGCTGGTCATGGAGTGCTACTATGCAGATGGCATTGAGTAATACAAGAAGTATAGTAATGAGGTTGGAGAATATTTGCAGGAGCTGTCCTCTGTAGACCTGTTAGAATCAACTAAAAAAAACTAAAACTAAACTCCGTGGCTTTAGTCTGCGAGTGAACCATACCGACAGATGTTGGTATGGTTAGAATCAACTGCACTCCTTATTCGGGGTACAACACTTGTTTGCTGCAAGTATGACTCTCCTGACTGCATTCCAACAGGCAAGTCTGTCTGAGTGCTTAGTCCCATAGCAAAGTTACTCTTACAAGGGTTAAAAGGCGGTTTACCATAACTGCAGGGCAAGGTTCAGCTAATGTTTTCCACCAGCCATTAAGGCAGCCTGGATGCTTAACATGACTTGCAGCCCCTAAACTCACTAAACTCAGAAATACAAAGAAATAAACATAGTATCCCCTCTCATTCCTGATCCAAGTGGCTGTGTGGTGTGAGGCATCTTTCTGGATTGCTGGGATTGTGGGTTTAAATCCAGCCGGGGCGTGGATGGTACAGGTCTCTGCATTGGGTTGCTCACTAGTCCAGAAGAATCCTACTTAGTGTGGTGGTGTGTCTGAGTGTGATTATGAAGCCTTGATAATGAGGATGCCCTGGCCCACTAGGGGCTGTTGTGCTGGGGGGGGAGTCTCTCATCCTTAAAGGCATGCTACCAAACTCAAACTTTGACCTTTGGCAGTTACATTATTTTACTTATCCTAACCCAATTTTTACTGCAGTTTTTTCTATTCTTATATGTGATCATTACCAGATACTGATACAAGTAGCAGCTGTATATACTGTGTATACTGTATTTGTGAATCTCTTTCATTAACTTTCAGAATGCTTGAGGACAGTATAGGTCGCCCACTGTTTGTTATGTTTCGCAATCTAATACAGCTGCCAGAGGATGATCCACGTAGACACCCTATTCTATCTGTACTGGCAGAGATGTTGAGTCATCAGCCAAGAGTAGGATATCTACTTCTGTATTTTCTTAAAGCTTGGTGAGTATTAAAGACATAATTATAGAACAAAATGAACATTTGGAAGGGATGTTTATGTCTGCTGTTAAAGATAGGACATAAGGAATACGTACTGTATATTATTTCTGTCTATTGTCAGAGTACTTAAACTCAGAAGGATTAGATAGGTGGAGTAATAATAGTATGCATGGAGAAAATAAGTATGACATTTTTAAGACATTTTCAAGAAGAAAGACTGCTTTTGAGATTTAGGCATATGTGGAAAAATAGTATTTCAGTGGGTGCAGGAAAATATATATGAGCCAGGATGGCATTATTGGTAGAGCATCTACTTAATGGGCTTGATGATCTGGGTTTTGATTCCTGGTAGGGGCAAAGGTTTTTCTCAACTCCAAAAGTGCCCAGCCTGGTCCTGGGGCCCTCCTGTTCACTGGGTAGTAGGGAGTTTTGCCCCTGGGGGCTAGAGCATATTGTGTGTGAAGTTTACCTCTTAATTTCTCTTAGTGTAGGGTCTCGAGTAGCATAGTTGGTATAGTTACTCAGTACAGGCTATGCCAGGGGTTCAGTCCCAAATGGTGGCAAAGGGTTTTTGTCTTTGCCACAACCTGTCCCAGACCATCTATGGGGGCCCAGTCAGCTTCCTTCAGTGGGTACCAGAGGTAAAGCGGCTGAGACATGGCATTGACCACCCCTTCCCATCTAGTGCTGAGGTTAGGACAGAGTAAAGTTATACCTTTGCTACCCTATCCTGTACCTTAGTGGCACATTACTGAGACAGCTTTATTCCACCTAGTATAAGGTTAAGAACAATTGGAGCTGAGCCTCTAACCCCCTTATATGCATTTGTGGCATGGGTAGGTACAACTGTACCTCTACATTTTGCTTACTTTGGACATCCCATTGCGTTACAATACACATACAGTAGGTTTACAATACACATATCAATATGAAACCAGTGAAATATATCACGAGTAGTGATGATTGCGCATAGATCATTAAGACTGGCTCCGAAAGTGTAAATACACAAATATCAACTACCAATATAATTACAACCAAACTGATAATTTTGGGATAAAATTAATCATCAAATATAATAACTGCCAATTTAACATAAATAGTACCACTCTGGTATTTACTAGACAGGCAACACAATGAAACTCAGCACCATTATATAAACACTATACAAAGTGAGCAAAATTCCAGTCACAATTCAAAATGTATATAAAAAGGAAGGAAACATAACTAACTATATTATCTGACTCCTTCATTTGTTGAAGCTTTGATTCAGTTATCATTGGTTATGCCCAGCATTAACGCACCATGCAGTAAACAAGCTGTATCCTCTGGGTACAACAAGACACAAACCACAAGGTTAAATCTTAAGAAAAGGAACTAACACTGCACATTCTTAACACCAACATTACTTTGCTATTAAATTACTTATCATATATTTTATCAGTTATCACATTTTATATTGACATGTATATTGTAAACCCAAAGACTGAGGTATCGGTCTAACCATACCAAAATGAATCTAGGAGGTGTGTCATCCCCGTTGTGTGTGAATGAGCTTAGGTTGGATTGTAGTCTAACACAACTGTGTCAATATAAGTATATTTATTGACTTATTTTAGTACAACTACATGTTTCGGC
>Ga0123357_10011610_pt1 | contig 11310 bp, 10 predicted proteins | sample TergutEmb28metaG_FD_89873 | JGI IMG/M metagenome (GOLD analysis project Ga0123357, IMG submission 89873) | Embiratermes neotenicus P4 segment gut microbial communities from Petit-Saut dam, French Guiana - Emb289 P4 | ecosystem: Host-associated > Arthropoda: Insects > Digestive system > Gut ...
ATATATCTTGATCTTTAAATTTTTGGATAGCAACCTGGAAGACAAAAGATTCTGCACCGAATGATAGCAAGCACTTCCTGACCTCAATCTGCTCTTAATTTCTTCTGCAATAGAATTTTGATTATACAGGTGTATGTAGCTGAATAAAATCATGATATTCATGTAGCCAAGGTTCCACATCTTTTCTCTCTCCTCCTCCACCAACTCAACATCCTCAAAAATGTTTGTTTGGATCTCCATAAAGAGCCTTTGGAAGCGATTACATTTTGTATGTTAACCACAAATTGAAAACACTAAGGCAATCAGAACCTGATGCAGTCCCATTTCCCTATGCCAAGGTTCAACTGGACACTACTGGGGCAGTGGATTGATAAAAGAGGTTCAATATTTTAGCCATCCAAATATTTGGACCTTTTCCAGCTCCACTTTTATTTCTTGGGGTGCTGATAAGTCCTTAGCCCGACCAGGAAGGAAACAAGCTATTTTTTCTGTCAGAATGGCGTGAATTTCCTTCAGCGCCTTGCCTTGCAGGAAAAGAAACTTGATGACAGCTCGTGTCTCGATTTTGTTGAAATCACGCGCATCCCTGGCATGCTTCTGAGCTTGTTTCCTTCCTGGTTGGGCTAAGGACTTATCAGCATCCTGGTATAACAGCAGCAGTATTAAATGTAAGAATATTACCTGGACCTTAAAAAGTGAAGAATCATGCCTTTCTTTGGAAGCTGATTGTTCCCATGCAGGTATGGGAAGGTGAATATGTAAAAATCAACAGACCTCACATTGAACTTCACCAAAAGGTACAAACTCACAGTTACTTTGTTCCATACATTATTTATAGCTGCAGTATTAGTTGCTACAAAATAACAAAGCTTGAACATTGCACCATGACTCTTGAGTCCCTTGTTTGTTTAAATTCAAGTCCACTATCATCATCATCATCATTCACAATTTATTCCTTATACCAGCAGTCCTCAGAGTTCACAATCACAGCACCATGGGATATGCAATTAGTCAAACACACACAATTTTCTTTACAAGCCTAGCAAAGGGCTTTTGTCACTATACATCCATATTATATATTAGAATAATAAGAATATAATAATATGCATAAAAACAAATAAACAATTAAAACAATGATTAAGCAAGCAGAAGCATAAGATTTCTATAACAGACACACTGTAAAATATGTTAAAAATCTTCACAATGTGTTTTCTTTTTTATTGTAGTTAAAATATTCATCCAATGTATAAAAGATATTGCAGTAAAGAAAGTTCTTAATTAATCATTTACATTCTTCAATATCCCGAAGTTTATCCGTTATAGAGGATGGTAAACTATCAAAAGCTATTAAACCCACATAATAAGTGTTTTTATGACAAATTGCTAAATTTGATGTGGGATAATGGAAATCTGAACCATATCTAGTATTTCTACCAAGAATGTCTAAGTTTCGTATATATCGATCTTTATTATTACAAACAAAACATGGTAGTGAAAAAATATATTGAGAATGAAGAATTAAAATTTGGTAGTAAATAATTTCCTGCGTGACTCTTTTTTTTTCCCCTGGTATTTGTGAATATTATTAAAGATAAAAAAAAAATCTAAATATGTTCAACATAACAAATGCTGGTTTCTGTGTTTCAATTAAAGTAAATTACCAGGAGACTTGCAAGAACTTACCAGCTGCCATCCGTACCCTTACTTCAATGTCTGTCAGAAGTTTTTCTGCAATGGTTTTTATGCTATGCACAAAATTAGCATCGTGTTCATCGTCTAGATTCAGGTATGGAATTACGGCTTTTGCTCCTAACAAGCAGCCGTGCTTTGTCTCCCAAGATGTTTCTGAATCACTAATTAGAAGTATAAGGTTAACTTCAAACTGCAGTCTTTCATTTTCACTGCATGTTGGCAACACCCGCTGCAACTCCCCAACACCTCTATCTCGCTCAAGTTTCATTGAATTACAAAGTAATTCCAATATTTCTGTTGTCATCGCAAATTCCCGTCAACTAATCTAAGTGAAAAACGAACACTTAAAAACCGTACTTATTCCTATCTGACAGGTAGCATATTCGACTGACAAACATCATTCGGCACCAACTACAATGCAACATTAGTCACATAAAACCACCAAAATATGTTTTATCTGCTGATAAATTACCAGCAGTTCTTCTACGTAGGATATCTGTCAATTTCTGTAATCATCATACGTGACTTCCACAACATACACACACAGTACCATCGCCATACAATTTAAACGAGCACATAGAACTCACCCACCAACATGGCAAACATGCGAGTTCGTAGAAACAACACGAACATAAATATATGTGTATAAAAACCGCGTTCGTTTCAGTACACAGCATTAATTATTTCAAACTGCAGTGACAAGCTGAAGTAATAGACTACAATCGCGTTGAGCCTATATGAAACACTGAATTAGCCTTTATTGCGATGGCACTACCACAGCCAGCACAGGATTTTAGAACGGTGTCAGATATTGACGTCACGGTAGAACAACAGTAATACGTTTTATAGACTGTTTTTGTTGACCGAATGTGTGTGGTGGGTTGCATTTTCAATGTGGGACTGTGAATTATGCGTGAAGCATCAAGTTAATTTGGTAAATACAAACAGTTATGTGTAGAATTTTGATTGTAGTTGATCTGAATTGTATTACTGACCTGTGTGCCATCTCATGTACTCAGTGTGTTTATTGTTGATAGCATGGGTGGTCTTTTTGGGCTTGCTGCTTTAGGTGCAATGCCGAGTAAGTTGTTTGTTGCTAATGCCAAATAAATGTACATATCAACGGAATTAACGTATGCTGCTCAGAAATATATTTCAAGTAAAATTGTGTAAGTCCATTGCAACTATGAAGTTAGGTTTAATGTATGTTAGGGAAACCAGTAATATTCTTCCATGTGAGTTATGACAACTTTGAAAATAACGCCCCCTGTTTATGAACTTTGTTATTGTGTTTTTAGTAATGTCACCTGCGTGACTGCAAGCATACAGTCATCTGTTGGAAGCTTATGATGGTGTGGTGCATTTTTAAAAATTTATATGTACATTTCCTAAGCATCAGGTTTTCAAGAATTCTGTTACCACCATAGGCTAGCAACATTTGACGAAAATCTGCATTTGTTTACATGCGAAGAAAGTACTCCTTGTAGTTAGGTTTGGTTTTCATTGACCATAGTGAATGAAAAAGTCTGGACAGACAGTGACTCCTGACATGGCATTTTAAAATTAGGCCATACCCATTTCCAATAGCATACAAAATAAAGTACAGCTAATTAAAATGTAGCTTTATATTATTGATAGCAAGGTTATAGTCGTTTATTTCATTAAAAAAATACTGTTGCGCTTCTAAAATGGGTGAGGATTTATTCCATTCAGATGTTACTGTATATATTCGGTCTATAATACCATGACAAATTAAATGAACAGGAATTTAATTTTTTTACCCTCACATTTTTCAAGCACATATACCCTCTAAAGAATGTTTTTGTAGTTAAATTGCTATTGTAGTTATTTTACTGGATGGAAGGTGTACTGCCTCTTTAATCGTAATTTTTGCACTGGCACAAAAATTATGGCATTTGAAGAACATATGTCACAGGTGTAAAGTGAGGAATAATAATCTGAAAATAAGTACCATATATTTGGGGTTGGTCCTGAAGAGGTTAGAATGATATGCTTGTGAACAATGAATGGATTGTCACTTTTACGGAGTAAGTTTTTATTATTTGTGCATGTGCAGTGGAGTTACAAGTGATCAAGTCCAGCCAGGACATAGGGGTCATGGTGATAAACCTCTTTCTGCAGGTGGGTGACCAAGAAAACTGAATAACATTATGCAGTTTAACCACAGTTCGTTCACAGAAAACAAAGTTTGGACTGAAGCAAGAGAACAAATGAATAAATCATAACTGACACTCCAAAGAAGGCGGTTAAATGTAATGAATTTCACCTGTCCTTCTACACTTTACACATTATCTGTACCTATAGTATTGATTTGACAGTTAAATCAGCTATTAAAAATTTGTTTGTGGTAAGACAAGCCATTGCTGCTGAGTCATTTTCTGTCATGTGTCTGGTCCATAGAAATATTTATAAGAGTGAGTGGGTGAGAAACTGTTGAAAGCAAGACTAGCACTGCCACCTCGTTGACTCATAAGATGTCAGGGTATCAACTAGATTATGTCATGCACATGAGGCATTGGTATACTGTGTGATGTGTGAGAGAATGTAATATAATTTGCGTTTCTTTAAAATAAAATTTATATATAGTACCTCCTTAAAAAATTTCCCATAGATGATATGTACAGAATATCCTGTTAGTGCAGTCCCATGCAAAGGAACAGTTGAAAAAATAATGTTTGAGATCTGAAAGACAAATCAGTGGCAGGCAAAAAGTAAAGGGCACGTAGTAACAGAAGAGGACTGTTATAACACTGGGGCTTGTTGAGAACCTAATATGAAGAGTAATCCTGACTTGTGATTGTTGATTACAAAAGTCCAGAAATTATAGTTCACATTGCAACAGAATGAAACAAAAAACTAACATTGTGAAAGGTCCAGGAGTTGGTGTATAATGGTCTTTCTGTCCTACAATTTCTATTTCTTAGCAACGATGCCCATGATTTAAATTACCTGGATGCATGAACAGCCACAGCAAGTATATATTTGTATATGAGAAACTTGGATGTTAATTAAATGCTTGTACATGTTTTAAAATAGGGTATGGTATGCATTTAGTATTGGGAGTTCAATACAGCCTGTGTTTTATGAGGAATTAGTGCATTCAGAATGTTATGCAGTACTGAATCTGGGGTGCATTTTTAACTTTTTGACTGAAGAAGAAAGAGCATGGACATTTCATACAGGGCAGTGCTATGGTGACCGCAGTTTATCATTCCATGGATGAGTTAAATGGTGTAGGAGTGATTCAACAAGGATTGTGTCCTCACCTTCATACAACTTAAACCTGTGTAACTTTCGTTTGTGGGGTGTTCTAAAGTACAGTTTGTGTAATAATCCGAACTCTTTGCAAGAACTGAAAGAAAGCACTTGGTAAGAAATTTTCATGTGTCCTCATAGTTCTGTGGGTATGTACATAGGTGCGTCAGACACTAAATTTACATTACCCATAAATAAGAGGCAACATTTTAGTGGAGAAAACTGACAATACAAAATGTATGTGTCACTGGTACACTGTTTTTCAGTATAGTTCTGTTGACAGTTTAGACACTTGTCACAATGTGGGAAAAGTTTGCCCATCCTGGAAGCAAATATTAATGTCCCTGTCATGTCAACTGCTTGATAGTAGCACATTTGATGTTTTCACCACAGGTGAAACAGTGTTCTCACAAGTGCTTTTTATAGATAGGAAACAAAAAAATCACTGGGTGCCAAATCCAGGCTCTGTGGGGGATGGTCTGTTTCCCAACTGAGCTTTTACAATAAGCTTTGAGTCTGCTGTGTGCAGTCTGGTGTTCAAATGGAGGAGAATCACATCATTCCTAAGGAGGTTAGGATGTTTTCTCCTGATGGCCTCTTGCAAGCTTTTCAGGATGGTGCAGTACCTGTTCGTGTAAACATGTTCCAGGAAGTCCACCAGCATTACACACAACAAATCCTATAATACAGTGGCCAGCACTTTGTGAGCAGGTGGTATCACTTTGAACATCTTCTTCCAGGATGAGCGGGGGTGTCCACTCGATGGTTGATTCCTTGCTGGTGAGAGAGATGGGATTCATTCCTCATCGCCACTGATGCACTGTTGCAGACATTTGTTTCCCTCAACTGCATAATGTTGTAGGAAACAGACAAGCCATAATTTTTGCCATATTTCTCTTGTTTGTTAATGTACAGACACACCCACTGTGATATACTGCACAGTACTGTAGCATAATTCAAAGTAAGGTGCCATATGCCATACAGGTGCACATCTGTCTGTGTGAATGAGTTCCTTGATGTGTGCAGTGTTGGCTACTGTCATCAAGGAACTTTGTCGTCCGCTTCAATTGTCACCATCACATTGTCCCATGAAAATGTATGGCACCCTTTGGCAACCTGTTGCCTCTACATCACATTGTTGCCATACACTTGCAGGAGTTCTTGTGGGATATCAGTTGCCAACATGTTTAGTGTCTTGGACTTCCAAGTGAGGCCAGTTTCTTTAGAGGGTCACCATGTTGAAATGTGACAGCTGTGTTCCATCTGCACATATGCCTGGAATCACATGACTGTGAACACTAGAGCCCTCTGTCATATATATATGAACAGTATCTGGAATTTCACCAAGTTCAGCATTGTGAATAATAGGACTTGTAACATTTTTTTTTTCTTCCCTCCTAAGATGTATTTATATTTGGAATGTAGGCATAATTTTTCTGTGGTAATATAAGGTGTTTGGTTATTATACAGTGCTCTGGAAAGTTATCAGATTATGTAGTTTGATATGGTTAAGTGAGTGGGGTGCAGAAGGAAGTTGTGGATTGTTTTGGTGTACATTTTTAGTATTATCTTGGAGTGACTGAAGAAAACCATCTTATATTAGAGGCTGAGGCCATTTCAGAATGGGACTGAAGAGGGAGGAGGTAATAGGAGACTGGAGAAAACTGCATAATCAGGAGCTTCATGATTTATACTTAGCACAAAATGTTATTTGGGAGCACAGATCAAGGAGGATGAAATGGGCAGAGATCTGGCACGTATGGAAGAAAAGAGAAATGAATACAACAATATGGTGGTGAAAACTGAAGCAATGATAGGAGCGTAATATTAAAATGGATCTTAAAGATATAGGATTGTCTGGATTTGTTTGGCTCATGATAGGGGAAAGTTAGCTGGCTCTTGTGAAACAGTAACGACTCTTCAGGTGCCATAAAATGCAAGGAATTCCTTGACTCTTTCTTGTTTTTAAGCTTTCGCCGTGTTCTAAATGTAATTTGTTCCTTTTTGGGTAATTCTCCGGCGTCTGAGTTCTAATTGCTGACGTTTTGGAACTCACTGTTAGTTCCATCTTCATAGGCAGATGAATCTGCCTATGAAGATGGAACCGATAGTGAGTTCCGAAACGTCGGCAATCAGAACTCAGACGCCAGGGAATTACCCAAAAAGGAACAAATTACAATTCCTTGACTGCCTAATAAATTATTAGTTTCTTAAGGACTCAGATCCGTTAAGTTGTTAGTACATGTAAGGAATATCTATGCATAGTATGAAGAACTTAGATTCTTTATAATACATAAGGAGAAATGCCACTTCTCCAGTCTAGCAATTCAAGAAATGGTAGTTAGGGTGAAAAAAAGGTGCCTGAGTGTTTGGCCTTGCAATATATGCAAGAAATTACATATTTCTCTTTCAGTGGTCTTGTAATGTTTCAATACAAGGTATTTAATTTTGAAATTATAAAGCTTAATTATGTGTAACGGACGTCCACTTTGCTACAGATTTTGTGATTTTTCTCAGGTATAGATTGGCACACAATCACATCTCTAGTAAAGTTATAATTCTTGCATTTTTTGAAACTAAGGATGTTGACATTGTCACCACCAGAATCACTAATATTGCCATCAAGAGCAACAACAAATGCTTCCTTGTTTCATTTTGGGAAGAATTTCTTATATGTGTAATATACAGGTTTAGGCAGACTTTAATTTATTGAACATAACCGCAAAGATTTGTACTGTTGTTGGGATTGCAATCACTGGCACAGAAACACCTCTTCATTCAGAATTTGCAGGTGTGATGATAATCTATTTCTATGCCACATGTTACATGTCTAGCATCAGTAATTCATTTGTTATCACTTACAAATTGTAAATTAAAGGTACTTAAATTGGCAACTGCATGTAATTTGTATTTTTGTAATGTCATGGAAGCAAACGTTTGGTGTTGTATAGTCTACAGACAGTTACCTTCAACCCTTTGATTCCAGAATTAATTGTATGGTTTTAAGGAGGAGATGAAGGAAAATTATGTTTGACAAATTGCCTTTGCCCTTGAGTGGAGACAGCTGCATGTAACAAAGCTCTATATATCGGCTGAGGGCTGTGTGATAATGTGCCATAATTGACACATTCTGGGCAACAACTTCAGTTTTCCTTCATTTTTCTGAGAATCACACTCTGCAACTACTATAGTTGTCATTAGGCATCACAGGGTAAATGAAAGTTGTTTATATTCTTCAAAGATCTGTTAACATCTTTATTGATTATATTGTCTTCAGGTGTGTGTGTGTGTGCGAGATTATTTGTCATTAAGTTCATTAAAACTATTACGTTGTGTTAAAGTATTTAGGGAGAACTGGGTTTGTAGCTACTTGAATTCTAAAACTATCACAACAGATGAAGTGATCTTTATTAAAAACTGGGCAGTAGTTTTGTGGTATTTGTTGTAGTTTTATATATCTGCAGGTTGGTAGTTTTTGTGAAACTGAATAAACTTTCCATGTTTTGAAGCTGGGGTGCATGCCAAAAGTTTCTGGAGTGGGGCAGTATAAAAACTTTATGCATATCTCGGTTGTGGATTGGTAGTGCCCCTTTGGAGCGTATACACTGGGTCCACTGCCTCAACCACCTTGGAAGCATCTCTGGAACTTTGTTCTGTGATGCTGTCCAGCGCCACCAGTGATTCACCTTGATTGTAAATGGCACAAAAATGCGAAGTTCTGTTACAGCCACACTTACCACACTAATTTACAGTTAATTAACTCTACAGTTCTTAGTGATGCACAGGTGTATTATATCCATTTAGCACTCTGTGCTGGCAGTCTAGAAACACATAATGCGCATCTTGTGCATACATTTGTGGTGGCCTGTGAGACCGTTATACCATTAGACACATAGCAAGTTTATTTAGTGTTCTCAAAATTACCAACTTGCAGACCCAAAGCTGCTAGGGGTATTACAGTACTGCTGGGTAGCTGTGTAGAAGGTAGGGGGCAAATAGATCTGTTGAGAATAATAATAACATACATCACTATACACAAGGCAATTACATTAAAGCTTTTGTTACTTGTTTACAAAATTATTTCTTTATATGTTTAAGCCTGCGCTTTCCTATCATTACAGAATTCAATCATATACAATGTGGGAATTACTGCTGGCTTTACATTTGTATCATACACACATTGAGAGTGTGATATTCTGTAAACTGTTCTGATGAAGAATTATGGTTCAATATGTGGAAAATTTTGTGATACTACTGTGCTTTATGAAATTTTGTATATTGTTTGATATGTGTAATTGCAATGTACTCTGAGAATTACTTAGATAGCTTTATATAAACCCCAATTTGTATGTAGATTTCAGTGGGTGTTATAATTAGCCTGTTGAAATCTTCATGCAAACTGAGATTTTTACAGTCGTGTCTCCAGAACTACTCTTGGCCACAGTTGGCCCTACACAACCTTACCATTGTAAAAGAGGTAGAGTCGTTCCTGTCTCCACCATGATGTAATGTTACAGCTGCACTCATTTCTAACCTTGGAACGAGATGTAGGTGAGTGGTTAACTGTAAGCTGTGACCACTTAACTCCAGTACCCACTGAATAGGAGGCTGAGTGAGTCCCAGAGCTAGTCTGAACGTTTTTGGTGAAGAGAAAAATCTCTGGCCCCCTCCAGGATTCGAACCACAGACCGTTCGGCCCATAGCCTATTTACTGTACCGACGACACCATCTCCTCAGCCTTGCTGTGTAATGTGCTGATTATGAGGGAACTATTGCTAGAATCTCAAGGACCTCGCTTCGCGGAAGTAGTTAACGCAGTATTGGCCTTGAAACGAGTTAGAAGACCTCAAAGACTTAACAAGAATAACCGATATTCAGGCTGAACTTCGGACCCATATTTACGAAGTAAGAGGCAGGAGTGCTAACTGAGCTGAGTGGCTAATGAAGCAATACATTTAGCTCACAAATGGATATATTGTGATTGTTTAAATGTAACGTGTTTAAAGTGACCTTGAAAATGTCAGGACATGTCCTAATTCGTAAAACCATAAGAAGAAGAAGAAGAAGAAGAAGAAGAAGAACTGTCTCTCTTCATGACACGGAACCCATTACCGTGTACTGCTGTTCTCTTTTGGGAACCGTTTTGCACATACGCGTGGTCTACTGGCAACACCACCCAGTGCTTCAGCTGATTGTGCGACTGCAGCTGACGTTGGTTGCACGTGTGACGTCTCAGTTGCTCCGCGACTTTGTGTTAGTGCCGTAAACGGTCGTCGAGACACGTTAACCCTTTGTATTTGTTCATCCATTCGTTCGTTGGCCCTCTTCACGCAATCATTCGTCTTCGTGCCGTGCCAGTAAGGCAACGTATTCGTCATACGATATGGTAAACCGGACATACGAATACAAGTGGGATTTTGGTCAAAAAAATCCTGGATATATACGCAGGTAGGCATAGTGACTCGTGCAGTGAGGAAGATCGTCATGTTGGATCTGAGATTCTGTTGACAGCTTTGGTTATGCAGAAACTAAGCTGCATAATTTGTTTTTTTTTTTAATGTGCACGGCGTCCTTTTGTTTCACGAATTGCTAAGAGAATGAGAATACAGTCCACCACTTGTTCTGGACTGGTTTCTCATTATTTTGGTAATTTTTAAAAAACGACGGTTATGTAATTTGTTCTGAACAAGCCCACCATTAATGCATCATTGCTTATAAGTTTCTAAACGTGTAATTATATATATATATATATATATATGTGTGTGTATATATATATATATATATATATATATATAATGTCCCTTTTCAGTGCCTCTGGCACACATTTTGTAATCATTTAACGTGAGTTTGGAACTTTTTGAATGGGCAAGAATTTTGTATTTGGTTCTTTCCCAAGTCCCACAGGTTTTGGAAGAGGGATTGTAGCATATCACTATAAACGTACTGTGCATATAACCTTGAAAATCAGGTTAATGTATGTGCTGTGCAGAACTGATGTTGGATCTCGTTTTGAAGCACATATTGTAAGCAACATTGTTGTTTTGTATGGGTGTGAAACTTGGTCGCTGACATTGAGGGAGGAACGTAGGCTGAGGGTGTTTGAGAATAGGGTGTTGAGGAGAATATTTGGGCCTAAGAGGGACGAGGTAACAGGGGAACGGAGAAAACTACGTAAGGAGGAGCAGCTTAATGATCTGTACTCCTCACCCAATATTGTGCGGGTTATAAAATCGAGAAGGAGATGGGCGGGGCATGTAGCATGTATGGGGGAGGGGAGAGGCGTGTACAGGGTTTTGGTGGGGAAACCTGAGGGAAGGAGACCACTTGGGAGACCCAGGCGTA
>Ga0123357_10011611_pt1 | contig 11309 bp, 6 predicted proteins | sample TergutEmb28metaG_FD_89873 | JGI IMG/M metagenome (GOLD analysis project Ga0123357, IMG submission 89873) | Embiratermes neotenicus P4 segment gut microbial communities from Petit-Saut dam, French Guiana - Emb289 P4 | ecosystem: Host-associated > Arthropoda: Insects > Digestive system > Gut ...
CCCCTCTAAACGCTCTAAAGCGTTTCTGGTTTAGTACGTAAATTTAAATGTCCCGTGAAAAAACTCGGCTCTTCTGCCCAGGCACTAGCGATTTGAATGGAACGGGGAAAGGGTTAATGTTAGTGACCTTCCCCAGATATCTAATCGGTTCTATAGCAAAACTAAGGTGAATAGTATGCTTTGTCTGGGCATCCATGTACACTGATAGACAAGCAGGTGGGAGATCAGCACCGATGTGAAGGTCTATTACACCAGTTTTTATTAAAAAAGTGGCACTGCAAATATGGTGTTAGTAAATAACGGTCTGCGAAGTGCATGTTACAACAATTCCAAGCAAGTACCTAAATCTGAAGTAAGGCTGTGTAAACATATCTTTCAAATTCACAGTCTCTAAGTCCAAGCTGTTGTCAGACCTCTGAATTTCTGGACACTGTATTACAGAGATCAAGCAGCAGAAAGCAGCCATGGCGTGAGCTAACATAATTTACGTTGTGACAAAACGACCACACACAAATAACAAGGAAATTTCAATGATGGTAATAATGACTCCAAGGGTACATATACAAGATCAGAAATCTTGTAGCATTTGATTTTTGTTGCAAATACTGTATCTACATGGCAATACTTGAAATAAAATATTTATGCTCATGCTGTATACATTATTCACCACTATACACCTCAGTCACATACAGTGTCATTTGAACATGTACATCAGTATATATATACTGATTTACATGTATATATATATATATATCTACATGCACTACTGTGCATTTTGGTATGGTCATACCATTATCAAGTGACTCTGTGGGTTACTTTTTAGCAATGCATTAAAATATGTAAAATACTGTATGAGTACTACATCCCTTTGTGTACAATCACAACCTTGAAAATTCAAAGGTTTCTCATCTTAAATCAGTATCTACATAATGTTTCTTCCTGTACATATAATCCAGTTTAGTTGATAAGCATACTTTAACATTCCAATGTTTAAGAATTATACATTCTGATATTCAGAAAATGCATGAAAATTTTAACATCTTAATTCATGTACTCTCACACAACAGTTTATGTTTTTAATGCACTGCTACTATACAACCCATAAACTCCCCTGAAAATGGTACAGCCCTTGCAAAACATGCAGCCACACAGACTTATACATAACAGTGATGTGAATAGTGGTGAACACGCAGAACACAGTAAGTTATTGGCACACATGACCAAGGAGGCTTTATGATGAAAATTATCATGCTGACTAGTCAAGAAAAATATTAAAAACTGATCCCAGAGAACATAATTGGTATGGTGTCTAGGCTATGGGCTGGAATATCCAGGACAGGATTCCTGACAGACAAGAGACTTTTCTCTTCTCCAGAACATCCAGACCAGCCCTGGGGACCACCCAGCCTCCTATTTAATGGGTATAAGGCTCTTTCCCCAGACATTAAGCAGCCAAGGCTGACTGCTCTACTTTCATCTAATGCTAAGGCGCTGCAATATCTCTACTCCTCCTACATGCCATAATGGCATGCACAGGGACATGTTACTGCTAAACATCAGCTATCACGCTACACATTCTTGATGAAAATTAATATTATCTTGGCACAATACTCACAATGTCTCTTTTGGGGTGATTTATGCCACATGTTTTGGCTACACAAGGCATTCTGATCAGCACACCTAGCATTGCAATGTGTGCCTTGAGCATTAAGCTAAGACAAGAATAGAACATCCTAAACTCTTCACCTTCATAACGAATGGAAATACTGGAAGTTAAAATATTATAAATAGTAGCATACAAGGTGTAATAAAGGACCTACAACTGCATCCAAAATTAACCAAAAACACAATAATGAGTGTAATTAACTTACAAAAAAGAAAATACACCTCAGCAATCAGGGAGTAATGCACTCATTCAAAACGAACCTAAAAAAAGTGAACTGATATAATGATGAACACAGGACAATACACAATATAAATAGGGTGATAGAGAAAATATACATGAGTAAACAAATGAAAATGGGGAATTATAACATTTTATCATTACATCTTATAATTCTTATAATGTAACTTAAATTATAAACTGTTTTAAAGAATTTATACAGACTGATTTGTAAAACTTGAATCCCAATTACCACAAGATAACTAACACTGCATGATCAGTACTACTTTACATGATGAATGGGTTGCCTGGTAACAGTTTAAACACAGCCAACACATGCAGCAGAACACCAAGAAAAAAAATTCATCACTTGTGTCCTCTGTATTAAATTTGTTGGGTCTGTGTATCAAGGTAATGTCTTAATGGTAGAGTCCGCATGTGTGTGTGTGTGTGTGTGTGTGTATGTGTGTGTGCCTGTGTTAAGTGCCAAACTTGTGGCAATACACTTCAAAAGGGATACTATATTATACACATATAATCCTGCCACAAATCCCAATAAACCAACATAATACTATGCCACACTCTGCATTTGCAGAAATGTAAGTTGGTAGCAGTGTTAGTAAACAACACTTCAGTGACTGTGACAATCCATGTATAACAGTCTACCATGATGTTGTCCATAGATTAACCAGTAGCAATGGGATACAATCACAGTGCTTGTATGCATGGTAAGTCCCCAACTTACATGAATAATTCATTCAGAAGGTTTCCTGTAAGTTGAAAACCACAGGCAAGTCCAACAGTGCTTAAATACAATACACTTTTGACATATACAAATTAAGAAAAATGTACTGAAAGCCATTTAAACATAACCACAAAATATAACACACAAATATGTACAATGCAAATGTATGAAAACATTTTATACCATATTATGACTACATACAGCCTGTATGTCTGCTAATAATGACCACATTAGCCAAAAGTGCCTGAACTATTTAACATTAAAAAAAAAGTCTACAGATGCATGTAACTCAAAGCCATACAAGTCAAGGGCTTAGTGTAAAGTAGCTTAAATGATCAGACAATAACGAATCAACATGCCCAAGTCAAGGGCTTAGTGTAAAGTAGCTTAAATGATCAGATAATAATGAACAAACATGCCCAACCATCACATACTAGTTCACTTAAACTTTGTTGGCCCCCGTTAGCAGAGAAACCTGCTCCTCATGTTTAATGGTAGCTTATAAAATATTTGCAGAGTTAACTAAATTACTAATAAAAACACGAGACCACTGCAGTATCCTGAAAGACAGTACAATATTCACTATCTACCAGGTTCATGTATTATGCTGCATAATTCCAGCCTAAGAACTGAACTAGGCTATGTCTGCTCCCTTTTACAAGCATATTCACAATATGTGATTTGAAACCCCCATATTTAGGTTATAAACTAAAAGACCAGTATTTGAATGATGGTCCACTGCTGTCCAACTTTAAAAAAAAACCAGCTCCCCATCTTCATGTTTAATGGTAGTTTAGAAAATATTTGCAGAATTAACTAAATTACTAATAAAAACACGAGATCACTGCAGTACCCTGAAAGACGGTACAATAGATTCACTATCTACCAGGTTCATGTATTATGCTGTTTAATTCCAGCCTAAGAACTGAACTAGTCTATATACGCTCCCTTTTACAAGCATGTTCACAATATATGGTATGAAACCCCCATATTTAGGTTATAAACTAAAAGATCAGTATTTGAATGATGGTCCACTGCTGTCCTACAACTTTCAAAACAATCGCTTTTCATACGAAAACAGGCCATGCACATTTCCTTCTATCTGTGCTGACTGGGTCCTACGTTCAAATTTCAGCTCTCCTGAATACATCATGGAACGAAGAGCTGATAAACTGCGAGCACCTATATCCTGACAGCCATGTCGTAAACCACACTGTAAATAAGGTAAGAATCGTAACACTGATCCCTTATCTACAATGGACCCACTTACACCTTGTGCAACCTTCATTTTGTCATTTTCATTATGAAAGTACCGATTCATTGCAGATCCCTTTGCATCTCTGCGAGACATTGCTTCTAAACTACCCATACCACGGTACTTCTTCACCCGAACACCATCACAAAAAAAATATTCCCCTGGGGCTTCTGATGTGCCTGCCACTAGAGAGCCCATCATCGCCGTTGAGGCACCCAAAGACAGTGCTTTAAGCACATGACCTACTGACTGAATACCGCCATCTGCAATTACAGGTACACCAAAACGACGTGCATATTCTGCTACACGATACACTGCTGTACCCTGAGCACGTCCCACTGCCATGACCTCTTGAGTAATACAAATCGAGCCACTTCCCATTCCAACTCGCAGACCATCCACTCCTGCATCAATCAGATTCTTGGCTTGGGCTGCTGTCACAACATTACCCCCGATCACTTGCAATTCTGGATAGGTCTGCTTGATGTAACGTATCATATTGATCTGATATATTGAATTACCCTGTGATGAATCGAGCAGCACCACATCCACACCTGCTTGTGAAAGCAGCTGAAGTCTGTGTTTGTCTTCTTCACGTGTACCTATTGCTGCACCTACAAGAAGTTGCTTATTCTCATCTTTTGATGCATTTGGGTAGTTGCGCGACTTCTGCAGATCCGTACGAGCTATCAGTGCTACTAATTCATCACGATCATTAATAATCGGCAGTTTCCCTTTCTTTGATTTCTCCAAAATGCTGTTTGCTTCTTGAAGTGTCACATTAGACGAAGCTGTTACCAGATCTTCAAACTTGGTCATTACAGCGTCTAATTTCAGACAGATGTCTTTCACCTGATCTAAAAAATCTATATCGCGGGATGTAACAATGCCAACTAATTTTCCACCTAGTTTCCCACTATCAGTCACTGGAATTCCACAGAATCCATGCTCTTTCTTTACGTTAAACACGTCACTCACAGTATGTTTTGGACTCAGCACAACTGGGTCTCGAATGAAGCCCTGTTTATACTTCTTCACTTTATGCACTTCGTTGGCTTGATACTCTGGTGTGCAATTGTGATGTATCATTCCGATACCTCCACACAGTGCCATTGCTATGGCCATGTCCGATTCAGTGACAGTATCCATTGGTGATGAGACAAGCGGAGCTTTCAAAGTTATCTGCTTTGTGAGAGCAGACGTGAGATCCACTTCATCTGCAGTAAAATCAATGAAGCCAGGCAAAATAATGAAATCATTGTACGTTAAACCATCACCGTTAGCAAATAACTGGGCACCTGTTAATCCGTCCTCCGGAACATAACTAGTACCACCACAAATCAAATAATCAGCCATGGCTAATACAAATCAGTTATTATGTGCTTGTCGCCTCAAACTCTCCACGTGCTGTACCGTAAAAAATGTCTACTAACTACACACACACAGCAACTAACCCGGCCGGCGCGAAAAGACCACAGATATTAGGTATCCGCGACTTTCTACACCAAAGATTACGCCAATAAGGGTGCATGCCAGAGGGTGCGAGAACGCTGACGCCTTCACTGCTCACTTGAAACACACGCAACAGTTTAAGAGATCCATGGCACTCAAAATGGCAACTACTTGAAGTATGCATGGTTATTGAATATTTTTTGTGTACCTCGAAAGTACGAAACAAATATATTAGCGAGGTTTCCGCACGCTTGAATCCAACTGCAATTAATGAACCAAATGTTCACCGATATGTAACTCTGAATGACTGATTATGCGTGAATTTAATTTCGATAACGACTCCTTGTATCGTGTTTGATTTTCGAAATTGCCCAAGTCGGGGATTAGATATATCTTGATTTGCATTATAATGTACTCATTAAGCCTTTTTAATATATTTACAGCCATTCTCATGTGTTTAAAATTAGTAAATCTACAGGATAAAAGCTATACACACAAGCAATTTGAAGTGAACAGAAAAGGTATATAAATTCTGAACACATTACTAAAAGGTACTGAAATTAATGTAAAACAGTTAAAGTCATAAATTGATCCATTAGCCCTGTGATGATTCACAAAATACATTACACACAGGCCACGAGGCTGCACCATGCTGTGCAAAATGCAGATGAGGAAATAGTAGCAAAGCAGGCAGAAAGTGATGTAATTTCCAATCACACATTTCCACAGAGTGATGTTGCTATTTATCTATAACTCTGATACATATTGGAAACGACCTGGAGATGAAGCTTGAAAACTGAGAGCATTATTTCATCACTGTGTGTTGGTAACAAACTGAACACCTATAGAAATGTTTCAGATTGTAATGTAAAAGCATACTAAATGGGTCAACAATTTGTTACATCATGAAATTTTCACAATTCTGATTTGGGAAATCCTTCTAAGGGGGACACTTGTTAAAAGGCAACATACATGTTAAACATACTGGTAAATTTCGGTACTAAATTATTCCAACTTCTTGTTAGTAAAAACTTTCTAAGTGGGGATGCCTTAACCAGGTTTTACTGTATAATGATAAATTGACCAAAATGTTAACACATACTATCTTATGCAATCTTTTAATATCTTGTGTATAATGTTAATTTATGTAATTAGCTGCTGTTGTTGACAAGTATTCTTTTTAACCTGATATTAGTTATACCAATTTGCAAGTTGCCCAGAGATGCTTATTGTACGTGACCTTTTCCATTTCAGTGGTGTGTATCTAAATGGGATGTATGGAAATAAATTTAAATAAATAAATAAACATTATTTCACATTAGCTGATAATAAAAGTAAAAAAAAAAAGAGTTAAAGAACAGCAGTCATGAAATGAAGAAATAAAATTTAATAAAGGTCAAGTAAAAGACAGAAACTATATAAGGAACTTACAAGCAGAGGATAGTTTGGAAATAGTACAGCAGGGTAATTTAAGCAAAATATTAATTACACACACACATGCAGCTTTCAGGTAAGCACAGCAGAGTAATTTAAGCAAAACATATTTATGACAGTGAATTCCACATACATAACAAAAAACAGTAAAATTTTAGATACCGGTAAGTAAATAATAACAGGAGTGGAGAGTTAAGATTGACAAATTCATTATTGCAGTTTAACAGACCAATCTGTTCACTTACATCTAATTTTTAAGTTTCATTTTCACAAAATCATCTTAGATTTAAGATTAGCTCCAATTTTCAGCAATACGTTTTCCTGTACACACAACTCAAAATATGAATTGCCAATGAAGACTACTGAAAATGAACTGTACTTCACAATGAAATCCCATCTGGACAGAACTTCACATAAACACTTCAGGCATATGATACTACTTACCGTATTTCCAGTACAGCCACTCCCTGACTTATTACCATTCCCTCATGACCAACTGAAATTATGGCCAATATTTCCACAAGAAAATTTCAATTCAAGCCACCAACAAAATGTAATTAAAATTTCATTTCCAACTACGCTTTGAATAATATGCAAAAAGTGTTCATTATCACAATGCCCATTAGTGGGACAAAGAAAGACTAATTATTTGAATCCCCTTGACCTGCTGGAGGATGTATGATCCACCTCATTTCATATTTTCAACTTATGACCAATTTGACTTACAACAAGGTGTTCAGAATGTATCCTGTTTGAAAGTTGGGGTGTACCTGTTCCGGCTTTTCATACAGCCACTATCTATGAGAGATCATGGTCAAAAAGAAACCTACCACATTTCATATCTGACCTGCTCACTGAAATAATTACCTTTACAACCACCTTCTAAACAAGCTTTCCTTGTGGTTACACTGCTTTTCATAAAATTTGACTGCAATGTGCATATTAATGCTCAGCAGAAGAGGAAGTTGAACTACAGACACACACACACACACACACAAACACACGTACACAGAGTTATTTGAGAAGACAAGTTGTAGTAACAATAATACAAAAATAATGCATATAGATCATTCATACATTACTTTCTTCTTTCAAAACCAAACATCTCTTTATCTGGCAGATTTTAATATTTGTATCAAATTATGATACCAGCAACCAGTGCTAGAGCAAAGCAACCTGGAAAAGGAAAGCCCAACTGGATACACACTGACAAAGAAAGTTATAGGAAGGTGTTTAAAATACACTACTCCCAGTGATGCATATTAATTTAAGCACAAATATGTGACAATTTTTTAGCAATTTGTTGGCACAAAAGCAACTTTCATTATTCTAGAACACAAAAGTCACAACTAATGACTGTGGAATAACCTACCTTTTGGTACCATCATGACAAGACATAATAACTGAGCATTAGTTGTTTTTGCTATTCTGTGATTAAAAGTCTTGAAGCAAAACTGCGATATAAATTGACTCTTTTGAAAATTAAAACAATTTAATTCCTGTTGGTTACACTTCAACGTTATAGTTCACCATCAGAGAACACCACAGTTAAATTCTACTTAAAGTACAGCCCCATTAAATTTCTCTAATTAAAATGTACATTTTTCCAAACATATGCTACACTGGTGCATGCATCCAACCACATCCTCTCATCTTTCATCTGTCATGTGTCCTATGAGGTGAGCAAAACTACACCATTTTTGCCAGTAGCCTACAGGTATGATTCAGAGAACTCAAAGTCAGATTGACTTGCTCTTGAACTACGTGTATGGACTGACATACCACCACCAAATGCTGAATCAGAAGTGCCTTCTCCAGTTATAAAATCAGCTACAATAAGAGTATCTTTGTTAGCAGTCAAACCTGTGTTGGCAGTAGAATCCTGCTGTAGAGTGGCACCAGGAGGAAGGCGCCCATCAGTTACACCTCCTCGCAAAGCATCACGCTCCTGCAGTCGCATTTTGAGCAATCGAATTTTTTCTTCTTTCTATAAAAGTAAATATAATTCATCAGGGTCAAAATTTGACTTCCTTTCCCCTTGTTTATTGAAGTACAGGAAGGTGGTGAAACACCAGATAAATAAGGTTGGCTTTAACAGCAGTATTTGATTTTAAAGCCAAAAACATGGAATTGAAGGATATAAATACAAGGGTTAGAAGTAATAACATAAAAACTAATACAAGCAGGAAGATATCAGACAATTAAAGATATTTAAAAGTTCACATGTTAAATACCTGCAATTACAACTTACAAAAACCTGACAGTACAGGCCACTTCTTTACCCTAGGTTTTGCATTCAGAACTATTTATTCAGTGTGGATATTTCTAAAAAGCTTTGTTAATGTGAGGAACACCATGACCCCACCAATGATCAGAGCCCATATGAAGTTTTGGGTCTCCCCCACCATCCATCACCCTCCCCTCCTTATTACCATCCTACCATCACTGATAGTAGTCTTTCTCAGAAATGGACTCCTGAACTACAGGAGACTTGCAGATGCTAGTAAGTTTCACATGGCATTGAATGAAGGAATTACTGCAGCTACATAATTTGAAACTCTTCAGTATGCCCTTAAAAACTCAGTAACATTAATATGAGAGCCTACTTTTACCAAAACACTCGAAAATTTGTAGTTCTATAACGCTCCCTCCTAGTACCCTGCAGTCTTCCTGTTGTATTACTCCGTTAGTTGACTATAGGTTTATTTAACAGTACATTTTCCAAAACATAGGCTAGACACAATAGAATGGCCAAATGATTGAAAATGATAAATTTGAAATGCGGTGACAAAAAAACAGTCAACATCTGTTCTGCAGTGTTAAAACCCCATTTCATGTTTCTCTTCAGATGAAGAGATTTAAACACGTCTTCAATTCATGCATAATTTGTAAACATGTAATGAACATTTATAAATATAATGTTTTGCATGTGAAATAAATTCAGATGTATCACAGCTGGTGAACATCAAAATCAACACCATAGAGTGCTTAAATCTGTTACTGTCCAGCATTTCCCAAGCATACTGACCCCTACATAGAAACCTTTTATTAATTTAAACATAACAAAAAAAAAGTTAAGAAAATGTTCATTATTTCACACCTTATGACAATATAAGTATCACAAAAGCCTAATACTGCAGTTTCAGCAAGTGTTGACAGAGATTTTTAACTGCCACTGATAGATGTCATTAGCAGCTACTGGGTAAGCTTAAGGAAACAACAGGATACTGTAAATTGAAAGAGGAAGTACTAGGTCGCATTCTGTGAAGAGCTTGCTGTGGATGAGGCTATGGACCTTTCGTAAGACAAACTACGAAATGAATGATGATGTCAACAAGGTGCAGGCCTTTAATAACCAATGCCCTACACCTCACTGATGAACCCAAAAATCATAATTTAATAGGTCTGTCAGATGACAAAATACGGTAAGTCCTCATTTAATATTGTGGTTACACTGCAGGAAACCACACCGTACACCAATAAAGCATAAAAAAGAGAACTTTTTCCTATAATTAATTAAAATATGTGCAGAGTCTGGCCATTGATGATCCTACCAGCCACCAGCAACAACAATGTTAATAAAAACCTGGGCAATGTACACACACACTCTTGTCAGTAACAGTCATCAACATTACAGCATAACAATGTTATCTGAGGCAGCATCAAATGAGGACCGCCTGTGCATGAAATCTTCCAGTGGCCACATATGTCATGAAGTTCACCTTATGTTTCACAACACTATAACATGAACATGTACAGAAGAGTGGTAGTAGAGCTCCACACACTAACTTCGACACTTGATGAAAGTAAGTGGTCATTTTCAACCTCTGGCCACTTTACCCCTAGGTCAAGAACTCACGATACCCATGCATAGGCTTGGTGGCTTCCAGACCTGGTATTTGTCAAAGGTGAAGTGGAAAATACCTCCCCTCCTAGGAATCAAAACCTGCTTTATCAGGCCATACTGATTACCCTACCTGCCCATATCAATTTTGTTAATTTATATTTATGGTTCTTTTCAAAGCCACATCAGTAGTTCAGACTATATAGCACGAATGTTTGAATTAATGAATGCTGAATTGGCAGTCTGTGGAAGCTGTCACAGCCACATCATTGACACTATCCTAATATTTGACTCAAGGCAGTGGGAAAGACCATGAAAATCTTTAGTCACAATGCATGTTAAGAAATGCAAAAGTTACATCTATGACTTCCCAGACAAAACAACCATGTATAGTCTTTGTACGAAAAACCAAAAATTCAGCAAACAATAATGTGTAGAATCAGACTCTGCAGTTCTGCAGTTTCCTAAAGTACACTTATCAGCACCATATGTCATTACCCTGACCAGAGACAACAAGACAGGCAACGTATGTATAAACATAACGAGGTGCATCTTATGTTTATTGGACTGTGCATCATCTTCATAGTTGAGTAAAGAGAGACCAACTTGATGCCACTTGTTTTATTATTACTTTATTCAGTGCTCAACATGTTTCGGATGTTAATACATCCATCCTCAGGAGCTTGCGACTAATTCG
>Ga0123357_10011613_pt1 | contig 11308 bp, 10 predicted proteins | sample TergutEmb28metaG_FD_89873 | JGI IMG/M metagenome (GOLD analysis project Ga0123357, IMG submission 89873) | Embiratermes neotenicus P4 segment gut microbial communities from Petit-Saut dam, French Guiana - Emb289 P4 | ecosystem: Host-associated > Arthropoda: Insects > Digestive system > Gut ...
CCCCCCCCCCCCCCCCCCCCCCCTCCCAGTGTTCAATTAATACGCTCAATTGAAGTCAAAACGTTGCTTTTATTCAGATTTCTCATTTTCCATGCAATTATTCAGAGTGAAATACTTAAAATGTTTGAGGACAAGAAAATATAGTTTAGAACATAAATGCAAATGAAATTTGTCTCTAGTATGATTGTTCCTTGCAACTGTCTCATTTTATTTGAATTGTCTTGACAGAGCGGTCCTTGCACACCCATTCTGAGCACTGGCAACATTTCCAATCCATTTTTCTGTCCTTAGCTGTTGGACAAATGGAGCACCTTCCATGGGTACAAAATGGTCCAGCTGGATTTTAAAAAACACACCATATGTAAAAAGCAATATATATGTGCCAAATGAGGATTATTTTGTGTCAGTGGGACTTCAGTGAACAAAGAGGAAAATTATTAAGATTGTTACTCTACACCAGCGAGAATTGTTCAAGAAAATTCCATGCCCGGGTACATTTTGTACCCAGTCAGTAAACGAAGGGTTAATACGTGTCACAAAAACCAGATAAATACAGATCATTGACACTAATCTCATTTTTCCAAAACCCATTTTAACATTTTCTTCCTGCTACGTCTGTGTGTCTATCTTTGCTTCTGGCACCCTGACAAAAATTTTTTTCCTCTGGTTCCCTGTCCTGCCAAACTGAAATTTCTTTTCTTAATCATACCACTAAGAGTTAACACATGTTTATTGGTAGTTGTTTACCACAGCACATTATCCTTCGGCATGCTACAAGTTCTGACCATCACAGCAACATTACTTCACTTGATTTTAGTGGCAGTTAAATCAGTCACCTCCCCCTGTGTGAGCTACGTGTGCTGCCCATTATACCAACAATAATTAACTTACATTTCTTGGCAGTTGGCTACTGTGGCATCTCCTCCATTTGTGTTGCATGGACTGTCCATACTATCATTAGTACGTCACTTACGTTTCTTGGCAGTGGTTTGCTGAGGCACCTCCACATCGCCTGCCCCCCTTCCATCTTCATCATCTTTCTCCTCCTTGATTTTCAACTCATCAGAAACTCCAGATGTGGCCGCCTCAAACTCTCGCTGTGTCTGTGCTAGATTCTGGAGCCTGCTGCTGACACGACGCTCTCCATCTCCTTCTCCTCGACTCTTGCTCTCATTTCCAGCCCGTGCCAGAGTCCTCACTTTCTTCCCACGGGCCTTCAAATTACTCTTTGCCCGAAAGACCCTCTTTTTGATTGCCTTCACTTTGGACCTCTTTACAGCCGATGCACCACATTCTGATGGGATAAAGGGATCTGCTTCTATTGCCAGCATCTCGATATCCTTCTTGCTGTCCATAGGCTGCAACACACCACTGTTTGGTATACCTACAACTTTATCAACATTCCAATTTAACTGTAATAGATGTAAACTACTTGTATGTACCTCTTCATCTTGAGCCTTTTCTTCATTCTCCTGAAGAAATTCTTCTCGGATTAATCCAACTTTGGTATCATCTTCATCACCCATATTGACAGCTGCCTCGACCATTGCCCGGAACATAGCCTGTACACGCTGGCAATGCTCTGCATAGCAATCAAATGAGCAAAGCTTTTGTGAGCAGGACTGGCATATTGTGAGTGGCAAATCATCCTGGTTGTGAACCTATCACAAACAGAGAAATAAGTCTCTACAACTTACTCTGCACAACACTTTTAATGATGCCAAATTACTGTGCACACAAGCATTCTGTTTACACAGCTAACCCACAGTACATTATTACTCCTTGCATTTGATTAGTTCAGTACAGCAACCAAAGTCTGCCAGTGCTGTCTGTATTGTGAATTGTATGTCTCATAATTTTCCTGTGTTGCCAGTCATTTATATTGTATATGTAGAGAGGTTACTGAGAACATTCATGATACCACATATTTTATTTTTTTATTTACTTACAGATGTTACGTTTATATTAAAATTAATAAAATAATTATTAAAATAATTCTTCTTAAAATACTTCTCTACTTTTCTACAAAATAATTCTTACATCTCTGGTAAAAACCACAGATAATAATTATATTATTTTTTAAAGTCTTTTGTCAGTATCATAAAGCAGCCCCATAAAAAAGGCAACCTTAATGCAGTGTGTCCTGCATTCTTCGCATTCCCCAGACCTAGCACTATGTAACTATTTTCCTTTTACGAAACTCAAGTTCCAACTGACAGGGGGGGGGGAAACAAGCACTGTGGAAGGCAACTGCCAAGTTCAATGCACAAGATTTCTGTAAATGCTTCAAACAAACAAACAAACTATAATTAACTAACTAACTACACGCAGCAGAATCAATCTTGAAAACCTAGCATTTCCTCAGCTACACAAGAAATTCTCTGAGCTCGCCATTTGTCCCTACCCTATATCACACAAATCTAGTCCATGCCCTCCACTTGCTATTTCCTTAAGATCTATTTTAATATTACAGACCCATCTAGGTCTTTCACATGGTCTCTCCCTCAGCTTTTCCCACCAAAACTCTGTATACACTTCCCCCTCCCCCATATGTTCCACATGCCTCAACCATCTCATACTTCTCGATTTCATCAGCCAAATAATATTTCGTGTGGAGTACAATCACAAAGGACCCCATTATGCAAACTCCTCTGGGCCCCTGGTACCCCATCCCTCTTTGGTAATGGTACAACTAACTGCTAGACCCATGGCATCACTTCATAATGGGACCACTTTGAAGAAAACAGTATGGAGTAAGTGGTAAGTGTAGCAATCATAAATAAAAAACACAATCTGGAAACTGCTTCATCATACTCCTTGTAGCCATCACCCTTGTGTGTTCTGAACTGATATGTAAAGAGGAAAACAAACTGACATGGTGAATGTAAACAAGACACACTAATTTTTTCAAGCAAAGGCTTCCTCATCCCCAATTCATCCTATGTTATATAATGATGCTACTACAAGTATAAAAACTATCCAGCTTCTAATGGAATGTAAATATGGTCATGAATGTGAGTAGACAAAAATCTGGAAGGAAACTGTTGTAACTTATGTCAAGGGACTAGAACAGCACTCACAGTAGACCATCTTTACACGTCCTACCCACAAAATTAGATTATGGCTGTTAACCTAACCAACAAATTAACTGGGGCGCCATGAATACAGAATCAGAACATCACACAAATCCAGTTGGTAGGCAGCACATCAAAGAAAGCTTCAAAGAGACATGAGGGTCTCATACAGGATTAATAATTAGCATCAGATTTATTTCCAGGTTTCAATCATTACTTGTTACTCACATGTTACATATGACTGTTAGCTTTCAAAATAAAAGTTGTTTCATAAATTATGATGCTAATTAATCAAATCCTTATCCCCATTTTACAAGGAAACAGTATCATATCCATGTGTGAGTGTCCTCCCCACTAACCTTTGAACTAACTTACACATTTTCATTAAATCTGCCATGGGCATCATTGTGCAAGAGGCTGTGCCACTTTTATGTGACTATGTCACTTATGTCTAACGTACCAATTTTACAACACATGAGCCAAACGGACACAAGTTACTGCTCATCACACTGTAACCATACCTGCAAATAATGTAACTCATTCAACAAATTCTGTTTAAAATAAATAATATGGTTATTCATTATAGGTTTACAATATCACTTATGCTTCTTTTGCTCACAACATTTATACAGCTTCACTAGTTATTGGCAGACATCCGTATGTGTGTGTGTGTATATATATATATACTGGTGAAGTTGAAATAAATGTTTTTTCTCATGTTCAAAAATGTTTTAATTTACACAACCAATCTGAATTCCAAGACAGGCAATGTATTATTCTATGGCTCCAAAAGATGTCCCATGAATGATGAGGATGACAGTGTTTCAGGTTTTTTCCACTCTGCTGATACCTGAATTCCCTTCAGCCACCCTCTGACTGCTGTCAGCCAGTTTAAGGCACTTTTTTGCTAGAAATAGAGCATGGCTAGACAAATGGAGGGGACAAGATGGACATATTCTGGAGGAAGCAGAACTGCTACCGTGAGATGTGGAGGATGATGATCTATGGGACTTCATTCCACTGTGTTGGTACAGACAAATTGTTGTAATACGTATATTCTATTTTAAATTCTTCTTTGCTTTACCCTTTCATTGACTAAAATAAGAATTTTGTGGGAGGTACGCTGTGAGTGCATGTCATGGAGGGTCATGTACATGATTATCATATTGAAAAGTTGCTCAACAATGAGATTTGAGTTGCTCATGGTGATGAACATGACTACTACCATCTTGTGGAATATGATGTGGCACCATGCAGTATAAAAGAAATTTGTTGGATTTCATATAAACCTGCTCCCTGTATCTTCATGATACAGACCAGAAATGTTGGTAAATTTCCACCACCCTATACGGCTTCACATCCCGAATACTGCAATCCTCTTGTTCCAAGTAATCAAAAGACGGTATAATATACACAATGGGATGGCCTCTCTCATAATCAAAAGATGGACAGGTTATAATTTCATCCAGTCTGTCCATCAATCAATAAACTTAAACGCTCACAGCTCAAAACAAGACGATCATCCTTGTAGTTATTTTATGATTTCATATCAATTTAATTTTTCTCTGAAGGACACCTTGCTCAAGTCCTGTCTGCAACAGGCAGTAAGATCTTTTTTAAGTCTTCCCTAGATACTTGCACAACAGTCTTTTCTATTAGTCTTTAACTGCATTTTCAGATACCTCTTCATGGTTTATCATCAATATATTTCCCCTTTGTTGACATATACTAAATCAATTACTACAGCAGCTTGAAGTAGTTAATGAAACGGTATGTTGCTTTAATTCAGAATCAAGCACAAAACAGATTTGTAATTCTTACCGGAATTCTTTACAACGTGCGAATAAAATTGGTCATGAGTCATCTTTGGTTCTGAAACACCTAAAAAATACAGACCGACTGCCAGAATCCCAGCTACGATTATAATTACAGAATCGAAGCATTGCAACTGAATGTTAAATTGTAACTTTGCAGTTACATGACTTGGAGAAAATGAGTGCGATATGAACATACTCAAACAGGATGTATGAAAACACATGAACTTCCCACTGACATCTAGTGGCTACCTCATTCACGGCACCGTATGTGACTTGAAACTATAAATCCTCACGACTGGCAGCGTGGCCATATACCCCTATATAAGAAACGTACCACTAACAAATTTCTATGAACAGTTTGTAATCCTCGAAATCATTAAATTCAAGGTTGGCTACGGTCTCACATTTAACTCAGTTACCAAAATGGTGACAAACAGCGAGGTTACCATTTTGTATAACAACAAGACTGTCTTCTCACTGAATCCACTCAATAACATGAGTAACACAGACAACACTCAGACACAGCGCAATAAATCTCGTACTTCCAACCCGGTTATACGGTGGAAACATGGCCGCCTTAGCTTGGTCTTTTTGACACATCCTATAGGCTACGGGACGTAGAACTCACCGAAATTGAAAGGTATTTTTGAATCTTCTCTGGCAAAAGAAGATCCTTATTTTCAAACACGCTGCATCCATTTGCCCCAGAATTTGCACACAGTCGACACCAGTTTCTCCATTCTACACTCATTTTTATCTTCCAATTTATTTATCATTTACAAGAATCAAGAATGACACTTTATTAGAAATACACTGTAAAGTTAGTTAATTTCGATGTTATTTTGTTGAACGTCTAGTACAGCCAACATTGTAGCAAGAACTTGCCAGTGCAATGAATTTCATTCACATTATTAGGCACTTATTAAAGCTAATAAACACGGACTGTTAAAGAAATATCAGTAATATTGTAGCGCTTTATTGGGCTTTAAATGGGTGTTAAAATGCACAGCGATAAGAAAGAGATAGAAATGAAGCCTACCCATGTAACATTGGTCACATTGAGAAGTTGAGACAACAGCGCTCTTATGGTTAAATTCGAAAACTCCGTATATTCTGTCGGTGGCTCAATTGGTAGTACAGTCGAATACTCTCTCGATACGTTACAAATGACATGCCTGATAACATGAAAATCAATAACATCAACAGTTCGTAACAAAGTGTAAGCATGTGGAGCTTAAATCTCATAAATGCACACAGACTTCACACTGCCAAGCACTCTGTTCCTTCATGCATTCCATGTGACATGAAAGAGCTGAAGCACAGAAAACGTTCTTGGATACTAACTGCATAGGTGCATGGCTGAAGATTGCGCATTATTTTCCTGTGGAAAGAACATTCTATACTGACAGAGGTACTGCGTGGTTTTCTTCAGTCCACGGAGGAGAATTCAGGATTAATACCTTAAAATAGGTCAGACCGCATTTTCGAACGGCAAATTTTTACGCGTTACTGTGTGTCATTTGACACTTTACATCAGCTGTTAATACACAGCTGCAAGAAATATCCAAATAACAACTAATCCACGAAACGCAATGATTGTAAGAAGAGTTAGAAATTATTCAGCAGGTTTTTGTTTTCTTTCTTAGCATTTAATGACCCGTTATTAATTACAGAGTTCAGTGGTTTCAAAATGTGTTCCGAGAAACCCTGTATTTCTGCAGGAGAATTTCGGTGTTTCCTCACGCCCAGTTCATTTGTAACGAAGCTGGTAAGTATAATTTTGAAATATTTTAATTTCAATTTTTTTTCTTTCCCATCTTTGCGCTTAATCGACGCTGGGGTTATTTTCAATGTAAATCACTAACAACGAAAATTTACTTGCCTAGATATTCCATTTTTAAAATAAAAGCTCTTATTTAAAACGTGCTTATTTAATGTTTGACACAAGAAATTCACTTTTATTTGCGGGGGGTTCTGCGAATAGTCACAAGGATTCCACCGATACCATAAGTATGAAGACCAAAGAAACATACAGAAGCAAATAAGAAAATGATGGTCCCTGCTAACTGGAAACTAGCATAAAGAAGCAAGCAGGCCTGGCCCATGTTAAGGCACACTACTCGTACGTACTGTACATTACCACATGATATGTTATGACCTGGGAGAAAAATGACCTCGTAACCTCTCCACCAGAAGAGCTGGTAAAAAGAATGAGATTCGAGCCTGGTGCTTCCTAACTTCTAACCACTGTCAGGGATGGAAATGGCTTTGCAGAACTACACAAATGCTCAAGCATCAGTTGACAAACCCAAATAATAAGGAAAACTGATTGCGAAAGGAGTTACGATATTGCGGATACACAACAAGTGAGTCGTCACTCAGATCTACATGTTTCGTGTTTGGGAATCGTTTTGAATACTGAAGAAAACATAAAAAAAGATCTGAAACTCGGCTTACAGCCCTGATCACTGGACTTCGATGCTCAGTTGAAACTGTTTTGATTAAAAATATTTTAAATTGATTAATTTTTTTATTAGATTTCGTCACAAGACCATGTACATTAAATAAGCCCTCTGCAAAGCCATGAAGGGAACCGAAGTGACACAGGATTCTATCCTTTATCCTACTCTTGCGAATATGAAAATAAACAAGCTGATTCCACAACAATAAAGAACTCACCAGTCGAATTAAGACGTGCCTATAAGACAGAGTCTTGTTGGATATAAAACAGGCAGGCCGTTTTAGGAAATATATGGAAGATAAATGCAGTAAATACGACATTCGTGTGCGTTTCATTGTCTGAATGGACCGAAGTAAGTCAAAGCAAGATTTGATAGCAATTGTTTCGACTGCCACGTGTGGGTTACGCGCACATGTAAAACTTAATCCCTGCTTAGAAACAACTTCAAAAGCCGTCTGTTCACTTGAAGTTAATGAATCATTTGAATTTGGTCAGAATAGATTGCAGTTCTTGTCAGGGCAGAACATGCAACACTTAAATAACACAACAATCCGAAAGCAATCACGTCACTGCTAAGGTAGAGAGGTCATATAACACACTACACTACAGACACAACCAAATTATATTCATGTTTTCCCAGAAAGTACTCATTATCTTTGTCGCATTTTTTCCTAAATTGATATGTTTGGAATCATTTAGTTTTCGAACTTACCCCACTGTCTCGTTCTTGTAAATGCGAGTAATCACCTAAAATTTGTAAAACACTACTTTTCGGGGAAAGGATCGCTTAGACACACAGGCTAAAACCAAATCAAAATACACTCAATTGTTTCTGATAGGCAAAACTACTCCCAGCCTCAGGGAAAAACATGTCATTTTAACTAATAGAGTATGTTAGCATTATCCCTACTCAGACGGGCAGGTTGTAATAAACAACTGTTGTCTTAAAACTGGGTCACTGACTATAGTGACCTAGTTCCAAATTTGAAAATACATAGTCAGGATTTTATAAAATTGGTAGGATTGAACATTTTTTCAATAAAATTGATCAACATCAAATTCCATTATAACTGTTCAAATCTTCTCGATGTGTTATTTTTGTAAACAGGAAAACAAAGCGATTTTGTTACGTGGCTTACAGGCAGGCGAATGCACATAAAAAGCATGTAGATCAAACACAAAATTGTCATATATTACAAGACAAAGAAATAGACAAGCAACTGAAATGCCACAGTAGGTTATGTAAGTCCTAAACCTGGAAAATCGGTAAGAAATGTTGGTTGTTTATCAGAATTATTAGTTGTCACAGCAGACATACCCGCTCTCTTCCTAACATAATTCGGCGTCCTCGCATCGATGCACAGCGTCTTGTAGACTCATTCCGTCTTTCAGTCTGTGCAAGTGAAACATGCCTAAAACCGCTGAACAAATTTTTACTTAATTTGATGCTCGGGAATCTTCAGAAAAACTGCGAGTTCGTTGCAATTTTCACTTAGATCTTACGACTTTAACGGTCACTGAACCCGAAGACCATCATGTCTGAGAGCAGCGCCTCGAACCTAACTTGCGAAACAATTACCGGAACGAAACATTCTCCCAAGTAATGATGTAAAGACGAACAAAACACACGTTATACGTTCGACACATTTTTCCGTATTTCTTGTGTTCTCAGAAAATTACACAAGGTAAAGTTACGCTACATTGAGGGACCGGGAATTGAACAATGGCCATTCGAACTGATTCGTCGTTGCACGTGGAGAACAGTTCAACTGTTGTGTGCACGGTACAACTGTTGTGTTCACGGTACAACTGTTGTGTGCACTGTACAGCTGTTGTGTTCACGGTACAACTGCTGTGTTCACGGTACAACTGCTGTGTTCACGGTACAACTGTTGTGTTCACGGTACAACTGTTGTGTGCACTGTACAGCTGCTGTGTTCACGGTACAACTGCTGTGTTCACGGTACAACTGTTGTGTTCACGGTACAACTGTTGTGCTCGTGGTACAACTGTTGTGTTCACGGTACAACTGTTGTTTTCACGGTAAAACACTTGTGTTCACGATGCAACTCTTGTGTTCACGGTACAGCTGTTATGTTCATGATGCAACTGTTGTGTTCACGGTACAACGGTTGTGTTCACGGTACAACTGTTGTGTTCGTGGTACAACTGTTGTGTTCGTGGTACAACTGTTGTGTTCACGGTACAACTGTTGTATTTACGATGCAACTCTTGTGTTCCCGGTACAACTGTTGTTTTCACGGTAAAACACTTGTGTTCACTATGCAACTCTTGTGTTCACGGTACAGCTGTTGTGTTCATGATGCAACTGTTGTGTTCATGGTACAACGGTTGTGTTCACGGTACAACTGTTGTGTTCACGGTACAACTGTTGTGTTCGTGGTACAACTGTTGTGTTCAGGTACAACTGTTGCATTTACGATGCAACTCTTGTGTTCCCGGTACAACTGTTGTTTTCACGGTAAAACACTTGTGTTCACGACGCAACTCTTGTGTTCACGGTACAGCTGTTGTGTTCATGATGCAACTCTTGTGTTCATGGTACAACTGTTGTGTGCACTGTACAGCTGCTGTGTTCACGACACAACTATTGTGTTCGTGGTACAACTGTTGTGTTCATGGTACAACTGTTGTGTTCACGATGCAACTCTTGTTTTCCCGGTACAACTGTTGTTTTCACGGTAAAACACTTGTGTTCACGACGCAACTCTTGTGTTCACGGTGCAGCTGTTGTGTTCACTGTGCAACTCTTGTGTTCCCGGTACAAATGTTGTGTTCACGGTACAACTGTTGTGTTCACGGTACAGTTCTTGTGTTCACGGTGCAGATACGATACGTTTTATAGTTTAACGTAGTGCTCCGACTTTTAATCACGCGCCTATTAAAGAGATTATAAATATTTAATTTGTGACGCTGTATCAGTATTGAATGTTCACGCAACACGCAGTGTTGGCTTCTCGCCAATTTGAGTAAATATCAAATAACAGCATTCAGTGACCCAGGAATGTAACGTATTGTGACGGTAAAGAGTGGCATTACACCCCTACGTATTCAGTTTAGTGAACGGCTTTACTTCCACGGATCACCTCAAAGTGAATGTGCCTGTTAAGTGCACACTACAAACTTTCATAGCTATGTTAGGTAAGTATTAGCTAGAAGCGCACGAACTGGCACTCTTGAACATAATCTTTGAACGAGGCCGGAAATCCGGGCCACGAAGTGAGCACGTCCGAAAATGGATTAAGTTTCCAGTGTATGCCACTATAGGTAATCGAAATCACGGATAGGAAGTTTGAAACGATGTTCGGCTGTGGTTGGCCCGGATGGGTGAGACGGTATAGCGACTCGCTACGGGCTGGATGGTTCGGGGATTGAATTCCAGTGGCGGCGAGATTTCCCACACCCTTCCAGACCGGCCCTGGGGCCCACCTAGCCTGCTGTACGATTGTTACCGGGTCTCTTTCTTTGGTGTACAGCGGCCGAGGCGTGGCGCTAACCACCCACCCCTATCTGGCGCCGAGGTTAAAGAAAGGGTACAGCCATACTTCTACTCCCCTCTACATCTTCTTGGCATATTCTAGGGTGAAATTTACCTTTTTACCTTTAGTTTCAAATTTAATCCTGTCTCTATAAATCAAGCACTTGCGGGACAAGGCTCAAAGTAAAATCGTTGGAAGGAAGAATATTATTTTTGAACAGCGCGTAAAAGCTAAAAAATTCACGATATTGAGAATTTGTTCAATGTTAAAGGAATTGATACATATAGCTACCACTTACTTACTTACTCCATGGTGCAGAGTACTTTTTGAGAAGCAGCTAGTCAAGAAATTCCCCGCATTTCACGGAACCCGAAGGTTCATTACCGCACTCACAAGCGTCCGCCACCTGTCTCTATCCTGGGCCAGCCCAATCCAGCCCATATACCCACATCCCAC
>Ga0123357_10011615_pt1 | contig 11308 bp, 4 predicted proteins | sample TergutEmb28metaG_FD_89873 | JGI IMG/M metagenome (GOLD analysis project Ga0123357, IMG submission 89873) | Embiratermes neotenicus P4 segment gut microbial communities from Petit-Saut dam, French Guiana - Emb289 P4 | ecosystem: Host-associated > Arthropoda: Insects > Digestive system > Gut ...
TCGAAACAAGAACACACAACCAATGTAGTGATATAATAGAAAAGTCGCAGGCTCCTGATGATGGATGTATTAATGTCCGAAACATGTAGAGCATAGAAAAAGTGAAATAAAACTTAATAAATTATGACATCAAGTTGGTCTCTTATTCTTCAACTATAATTGTGCTACTTGCAACTGGAGAATGTAGCTCACATGTACATACAACTTGGGAGCGTCTCATATCCTATGTCGCTCAGTCATTTTATTTTCCGTTCTTACATTGTGTAGGGTAATAAGTTTGTCCCGAATTTTCGGAATAACACGCTGACCGTTTCTTCAGGGTGAATGAATTTGCTTCAAATATATGAAGGTGTGACTGAGAGAGAATTATACGTCAGTTACATGATATTTATGCAAGGAGTGTGGCCAAAAACACCAACAGAAAAGGAAGGCTGATAAACTCTGTGTGTAAGTAGTGGATTTGTTTCCGTATGTGTCCGGATAAGCTCTCACATCTTCTTATAGAGAACATCACGAGCAGCTATTGGAATATTTGCTTCAATGCAGAAGGTTGAAACCAGACGTGGCGATGAATTAAAGTATTGTAACCGGAGAGGAGTTTCAAATCCACAAGATTCATAAGTCACAATTGAACACTAACTAACTTTAAACCCTCAGTTCTACTTATTATTGCAGGAGAGATTTCGGAATTTCCGTAGACGTAGGCGTTGAAGTGGCACTTAAATTACGGCGGAGTCTCAAGCAAGTCAACAAATTGCAGACTTATCTAATCTCTCTTAATTTAAGCCCGCGTTCACGGTGGATCACTAATTTACATTATAGTTACAGGAGTTCCGTTCGTCAGTCAACTATATCCATTTCATCAAACCCAGCTCGGAAATTCCGGTATTTGCAAGTGGTTAACACGAGGGATTGAAGTGAAGTAAGATGGTAACATTGATTTTCATAAAACGCACACCTTCAGTTCCTCAGTTGTTCTGCCTGTCTTGTCGAATATGTTCTCCTTCATTTGCCCATCGTAATACTGTAAGGTTTCGTTATTTTTTTCCGTGGCTTGACGGTCCCTCGTGGGCGAGGCTTCACGAGTAAACAAAACCACACTCGGTAGGTCTCCTCTGGACGAGTGCTCAACCCGACGCACAGCCTTTTACCTGACAACACACAACACTCGGAAGATACAGACGTGCATGGCCCGGGCGGGATTGGAACCTGCAATCCCGGCAAGCGAGCGGCCGTAGACCGATGCCTTAAACTGCGCTGCCACCGTGATCAGACTTTACAAAATATTTGTTAAATGCAAACTCCTGACAGAACTGTATGGAGACGTCTTAGAGAAATAGGAATTTCAAGCAAATGACAGACTTTCGGCAGATAAATGTTAATAGTTTGTATGAATTCCAAAATAAATTATTGTGCTCTCCTCTATACTAACTCGCCTTGCGTAGCTACTGCATGCAAGGAAGGTTCAAGTATGCCTATTATAAATGGATGCTGATGATAATGCTATCAGTTGTGTTAATCTAATGATTAAATAACATAGGTAAAATTAGATACAGGGTTGTTACAGACTAAGGTAATAATCTGTTCTTGTAGTTAAACGCAAGGTAAAGGTAAAGCAATCCCATTACAGGCCTGGACAGGCCCTGAGGGTGCGAAGAGGTTGAATCTCCCAGATTTAAAGACAATCGGCACATGATGGTGGTAAGGTCAGCCCAACGCACCGGCCGCCTTTACCCCTTGGGAAATATTCCTGGTACTCATTTATGTTAGAGGCTGAGTCGACATTTTAGATAAATATATACCGAAAAGCACATGTGCACTTTGTAGAAGTTTACTGTAACATATACGGCCACTTAGAAGCGGGCTATTTTGATAAGAGACTGGATGGCCATTTCTAGGGCTGTAAATTTGAAGTTTATTATGATCGAATTTCCCTGATATATATATATATATATATATATTCTCGCGGATGTTTTAGTTCTGTTAACCGCACCTACGGTGTGAGATTTTCTCCTCCATTCATTGCTTTATCCAGATTTCGATTTATTCGGATTCACGCCAATACGTGATTTAATTCGCCTTAGTGTATGGCATTTCACAGTACGTACAGAATGTTCTGGAGGATTTTGAGAAACGTTTGAAATACCTGCATCGTCTATATTTTGATGTACAACTTTTGCATTTCACCTCAGTTACCTGATTTCCACATATCATTCGGTAGCGATCGGTCGGAGTATATCTACAAGTAACATAGATATCTGTATGTTTCTTAGTTCCAGTGTGCATCTTATTCTCACAAGTAATTTGGGGCTGTGTTATACTCCTAAATATAAATTCAGTCGAACCTTTTTGTACTAGTAAAAACGTACAAACCTATAGGTACTGCAAAACAGTAATTATACATTTGCCAAAAGTTGTATCAGAAATTCTTAAAGAAATTCCTCCAGTTTGTTCCCTGTATAAAGCGAAATATACAGAGCAATCGAACATCAAAAATTGAATACAGAATAGTCTTTAAGAGTCAGATATCCGCCCAGCTGATAAAGATATGCCTCAATTGTTATTGAACCTGAAATTTTATTGCAGCGTGTAGAACGGCTAAACGCCGAATACCATTTTAAGTCAGCAGACTTGCCCAGAGCCATTCCATATTCATGTAAGATCTGTTCTTAGGTGCGTTCGTAAAATTGCGAAAAGCGACTATTCGCTTCGTCATATGTGTGTGTGTGTGTGTGTGTCTATCTTTATATCAATCTGCATGGTAAAGCCCGGCTCTGACTGAACGGATTTAGTGACATTTGATATTGGATTGATTTTCTTCGAAAACCTGTCGAGAGAAATCGAGTTGCATTAAAATCTGACAATATTAATGAATACTTTACATGAAAGCCTATATACATTTATGACAATGTCTCAGTGAATTCCTCTTCTAATGGAAAGCATTTCAGGCAGAATTTGGAAAGAAAATCAAAACACACATTTTATGTTCAGTAACTTTTTTTTTTTTTAAATAGAAAATCGTACCCTTTGTGAGACAGTGTGGAGAAATATGGAAGAGCTGGCCACTCCACATATGACAATATGGCGCATGCGCTTAGCGTGTTGGAAAACTAAGGCTACAGATTCACAGTCAAAATATCCTATACTTTCTGCTTTCCCACATCAACAATTGTTACTGTAGCGCACATCAGTGTTATGCTGTACGCACACTGCTTGTCGCGTAACATTATGTTCCCATCGACGCCAAATTTGTTTCGCTGTCTCTTCGTTAATGACTTAATTTCAGTCAGTGAGATTCCCAGTGACATTTAACACCACAAAAACGCAACTGATTTTATTCTGTGCACATTATCTAAGTAGTTTTTGCTAGAGTTGTTGACTTTAACGAATATTATTATTTGCCCCTCCCCGTTCCACGTTATTCTAAGAGTTTAATCGCTACGAACTCACTGAGTTTAACTTTTGACAGGAAAAAAGAAACTTTGCCAAATTTATTTTTCAAACATTATTTTGTGCTAAGTCTAAGTTTCAACGTTAATTTTCGAGCAGCTTGTGTTGTAGAACTTCTTTTCAGTTACAAAAAGTATGTTGAGCTATATTCTTAAATTCCGCTGAAAAGACGCAACAAGATGACACAGCAGTAGCCTGCAGTACTATGTGTAGGCTTCACGCAACGCACTCCTGCCGAAGAAGTTGCAGTATCAGCTCCTGTAACACAATGCAGCTAAAGCTGCTTACTTATCATTGTGTGTGGAGGAAGTAAAGACAATGGGGTACAGTAATTCGGTTTCAAGGCTTCGTTGCAAATAATTCAGTTCAATTCTTCATTTATTTTCTGACTCAACAGCCAAATGACTAGATAGGAGATCAGTGCGATTGCAGAAAGTATTGTAGGAACAACGTTTGTATTTCCATTATTATGATTATATTCGTAATACCAATTTTAGGTATAAAAACAGAATGCTGTATGTGAGAGCCCTGACTGCTGCTAACCTGAAGTTCCATTACTTGGCCCATTTGCTTACGTATATTTTCATTTAACAATGCACGCGTGTATGTGCTCAAAACTTGAAGGACTTCGAAAAATTAATTTCCTAAAATCTGTCATCAGACTTGGTTTGGGCTTATGATCTCGACTGTCTAATAAATTTACATTAAAATCTCTCCTGTGAAGATTTGCGCCAGTCAAATTAACTGACGTGTATTAAAATCCTATATACAGACGGATGTATTGGAAACGTTAAAATATGTCGATGGTTTTAAATTAATTATAGCAATATTCTGTCATGAAATAGATCCTGCAAGTTGTGCCTTTCCTTATTTTTGGATAAAGTACACACTTTTTTCATGTACCTTATGCTCGCTCCTCTTATTCTTGCATTCACTCGCCTGACAATGTTTCTTGAAGGCCACGCAATATGAATTCCTTCATTATGTGTTTCTCCCAGTCCTATTCTTGCCTCTCTCATAGGTATAAATATTCTCTCAAGGATCTTATTTTTCAACAGAGTCACATTTTGATCTTTTCACAGCATGAGAGGTCAAGTTTCGTATGAAACACCGGTCATCCATGTGTCAGTTGTCAAATGCTGACACACAATTTCCATTGTCACGCTTTGAGAGAACGGATATTATAAAATCGCTTCGTAAACGCGGTTGGTGATTATATTTACGCTTTAAAAAAATTGATAGGAAGTGTGAGCGGAACGCAAGATTTTACAAATTGACGCTACATGCCCTTACCCTCTTCTTTGGAGTCCTTCCTTCTTGTGTTTTGTACTTCTCTTCCACTTTCAGCGTTTCATATGAACCTCCGCACGAGAAATTTGTTTCCTAAGTAACGCACGGATGAAGAAGGTTTGACCCGAAACAGTGTGTCCACATCTTTTGTCCTGACGTTGGTATGTATTGGCCCAGACGTAACACAAGACATTAGTTACGTCACAGACGGAAGTGCAAACTTTAACAACTGTAATCGCAGTTTTTAAAAACTTATAAAACGTAATTTTATAAACTTTAAATGTTATGAAGTATACTTTTATGAAAGTTGTATAGAAATGTATAGTTGTATTTGATGATTCATTGTTTTTTATGTCTGCGCCTTAGTATTCGAAGAGATACACTTTTTGGGGCTTTCCCCATCAAAACCCTGTATGCATTTCTCTTATCGGTCTTGATTTTAGCATTTTGATAAGAACTGGTAGGCAGCTTATTTTTTTCACATTCCTCACGGTCTGTTTTTGCCAAGTTCGTGCTTCTCACTACATTGTATGTCCACATTTATCACTGTCACTGTTTCACCAGCATACAACTTTCTGTTACACTAACCGATCAAGAGTGACGTACATACATTTTTAACACTACAAGTAACGATATTTGATTCCACTAAGATATTTTTTTTAGTTTATTTTGTAACAAATTCTTATTCTGTTGTGTTCTTTTTCAGGTAAGTGTGAATACATAACATAGAATTCTTCATTGCTACATAGGTCATGTGGTAAGTTAACAGCTAAACTACTCGTTCCCTAAGACGCCTCTGTGTTAATGAAAACATATTCACAATGTGGACGTTATTAATAATTCGCAAGTCACAAACGTTTAACTGAAGCTATGCTGTTCTTGTATGTTATGAGATGAAAGATAAAATAATGGATGAGAAGGGAGGGTAGAAGATAGATGTAGAGAAGGCGTAAGGGTAGTAAAGAAATTATTTACCCTGACATCTTCAAAGGACAAGAAATGATTTCCTCTGACATCTTTAAAGGGCCAAATATTTCTTTTTTTTTTCTGTATGGAACCTTGTTACGGTGATGACGTATGTTGCATCTTTCTTTCATTGCTTTTTAGCTTAAAAACAGGCCAACATCTCAGATTTTGTAATAATCACAGTGTACTCTATCACATTCTTTATGAGGCCCTCCTCAAAATATGCAATAAGAACCTATTCACATATTACCGCCCTTAGTCTCAGAGATTTCACATTGAAGAATTCGTCTGAAATATGTCAAAAACGTCAGATATTTTCCAACACAAAAACAGTATCATAACGCTTTATATAAAAATGTAGTTTAAAAAGTTCATTGAACGTTAGAGCCGGTCGCGGTGACCATTCCGTATGAGACATAGGTTTGAAGCCGCTTGATTGCTGAAATCGCGAGCTCGAGTCCCGCGGAAGGCACTTAATGTTTATCTCTTGTGTTTGTTGTGTGGCGGCCTCTGCGACGAGCTGATCGCTAGATCAAAGAAGTCCATCCGGGTGTGTGTGTGTGTGTGTGTGTGTGTGTGTGTCTGTGTGTGTCTAATTGTGTGCCGTCTATAAACCTGTCGAATGAGACAGCCTAGGCTCCATTTGGGCTGTTGCTCCACAGACTAAGAATATGAACATTAAAAGAATGGAAAATAATAGCCTAATCTCGGATATGTTTTTGTAGTTCCATTAACTATGCATCTTTCTTATTCCCAGAACAAAAGAACCTCAATGACACTTAATGGGTTTTATTATATTTGTCCAACAAATGCAAAATGTCTTTGGAAACAATTATCTCTTTTTATGTAGCACTACTACATTTTTCGATGTTTACATAACATCTTCAGGGAGGTTCTTCTTATGTACACTAAAGTTACATATTAATAAAATGGAAACATTTATACAAGTGGTTGTTACACAGAATAAGTAGAACATTAAAATATCGTCAGAGTTGTCAGGCTGCTTACAGTTCTTAAAATGTGCATTTTGTTACATTTACTTTATAATATGTTGTTACGTGGTTGGTTGCTGTATATACAGTCAATTGTATCTGGAATTTAGTTCCATGTGGGTGCAGTCCCTGTTGGCAGAACTACCTGCTTGAAGGTTTGATAGAAACTCAAACGGTACGTACAGTATCAAGACAATGACATTAATTCCTCAACTTTATGTGTACGTATATACAAGTCTTGAAGATTTCGTGGCGACTGAATCCAGTGAAGTGTTCTTAGGCAGACAGCAGCGCAAAGATGTGAAGGTTTTACGACGTTTCAGAAACTAATTCCGTCCCCATCTTCAGGATGTGCTGGTGGTTTGGTAGCACCAAAACTGCTGACTTGGTATCCTGTTCGGTGCTGTGAGGGTCACAGTCATCAGTTTTGGTGCTACCAAACCAACAGCACACCCTGAAGATGGGGACGGAGTTCCCGAAACATCGGAAAACCTTCACATCTTGACGCGGTTATCTGCCCGAGAACCGTTCATTAGTTCCTATATACTTATAATAACAAACTGAGGATAAAGATAATGGTGCTTTATTATGCTGTAACCCTGCAGACGTTGCTTGAGGAGAGTGGGGGTATAATTCAATGTTATATTATTATTGTTATTGTTACTATTTGCATATTGTAGGGAGAACTGTGTTTGTTAAGTGTGGCTACAGTGGCATTTATATCTCTTCTATTCAGACGTTGTGTTTTGAAGTTCTTTGTCGCTGCACTCATTGTATGCTGAGGTTCGTTCCACTTACATTTACAGCCAGATTGTGCTGTCCAAGTGCACCCACTCAAGAAGTACATAAATATATCGCAAAACTAGTCTTAGGGTTTCTGTATTTTGTGTGAGGTCATGAATGCAGAAGGTTCGCCTGATGCAAGGAATCGGAAGTTGTGCTTGCATTTAAAGTGGCTGAGTTCCAAATTGCTTTGGGTATGGCATACTGGCTTGTGGGTAATAACCCACAAGCCTGACCGATTTTGTTTTGAGATGAATGAAAGAACACTAGAAACAGAATGGAAGCAGAGACCAATAATGTTTTCAAACTGAATCGAAGGAACTTGTTCCTTGTACTTGAAGCGTTGCTTAATGATTGTGCGTGGCGTATACATTGCACTGATGGGAAGGGTACAAGTGTGTGAGTCGGACGTATAGCAGTCTGGCACTTGAGAGCCTCATCCAGTCTATAAAACCATCATTCAACGAGAAATTTTTCTTAAAGAAATCTTACGCTTTTTATGAAGTTTTTGATGTGTGTTCTGCTTTAAATTTTTTTGTTTCTCAAGAATATGTCTCTTATTTTAGAAGATTTTCTAACGCCCTGAAAGATAACTTTGAAAAATTAATCTCATGCCAGAAGATCCTTCCATTGAGGATGTATCAGTATTACATATTAATGCATAAATGATTTTAAAAGTCTATATAATTTCAGAGCACAGTTACAAAAATTTCGGGAGTAATATTTCATTCTCTTAATCTTTCAACATTTAGCAAATATATGAATCGTTAAAAGCCAAGTATTTCCTTAGATACTTTACACGCTTCAGGTAGTGAAATCTGCAGCTTATATGCTTTGACAGTTCTGCTATTCAAAGCACTGCGTCAATCTAATCGATATTCTGATGACGTGGTGTTTGTTTTTTCCTTTAAAATTTGCTTAACTTAGAGTTATGCAAGCCGATAAATTATTAAAATTTTGAGAACGGATGCAGATATAAAGGACGCATTTTGGGTATAGCCCATGTACAATATAGGGGCTATATAATAACACAAAAACAGATAAGTAGAAATTTTGCAAGTTACGTACATGAATGGCCCTCAATAAAATGTATAAACAGTACTTAGGCTCCTTTCGCGAATACGCTCCAATGAGACGCATCAAATATCAAACAATTCTGAAATAATTTCCGCTTGACAATACAGATAGCATCATACTAGACTGAGGGTAGGCAGTGGTGCCGGAAGTTAGCGAGTTCGATTCCCGATGGGGTCATTGATATATTTTAAATACTTAATTCTTCCTGCCTCACTGTGGCCCTGGGGTCGAATCAGTCTCTAACAGAAATGAGTACCGTGGCTATCTCCAAGACGGTAAAGGCGGCCGGTGCATAGGGCCGATAACCATTCCATCTTCATGTGCCGACTGTCTATAAATTCTGTACGCCTCAACCTCCTGGAGCCCTAAGGGTTTGTACAGGCCTGTACGTGGATACTTTGCTCACTATAATGGATTTTAATAGAATGTTGAAAGCTGGATTCGTGTTACCAGTCCTAGTGTCCTGTGACCGTTTCTCGTCAACCGAGTTATTGTTGGGGAGATACCCTGTATACCGAATTAGTGACATGGTCTGTGACCGGATCTAATTTTATACCGCATATTATATGTAGACCTTATTACCAACAACATGAAGCCTTTGCAGTTTCAATTGCAGGCCAATTATTGTGCACTGTGGCCTGTTTCTAAACCTGGAGAGAGAGACACATAAATGCTAATAATGCATTTTAAGTCTCTTGTTTAAAAAAACACATTGTCACTGAACTTCAGTAACTACCTTCTCAGTGTTTATCGAGTTGGAATGTTATTATTCAAGTTGAATTCAATTATTCATTTTTCTTGTCGATCAAATACAATTTTTTCAGTATTCATTTTCTGTCAGTTTAGTATTTTACGGTCATGAAATTTACAGATTTTACAAATTATTTGAATATCATTACGCCCAACTTTTAATAATAGCGTTACTGTATCTTCAGAGAAAGGGACAGCTCTGTCAGGAGATAGTATCTCAATAATCTTTCCATATATTCAACCGTTGTGCTGAACAGGCTATGTGACATCAATAGACTGAAGCGTGGCCGAAGCTTAAAGGATAAGCTTCCTCGATATATATGCTTTTGGAAATTGGATCGTCTCTCTCGGCGCCTAGCTTTAGTCTACCGCGGCTCATCCAATCCTCTTACCATAAAGCTGCAGCCCAGTTCTTTGAACGCTGGTGGGTGAGCGTGCACGCTTGTTTCACAGCCAATAGCCCGGGAAATCCCCGATAACGCTGTGCTTCTCATCTGAAACACTCTCCGGTTAAATCACGTTGTGAAAGTAACGTAAGAAAAGGTGGACTTCATGTTTTAGACTACTGATTTCTTATCGAAGGCAAGATTCTGTAACCCGTATGAAGTTTTATTTGCGTTTGAATATTTACAAACCTTGCTTGTTACCCTGTGGTCTAAATCTTTCGCGTATTAACACAGCGTTTCGAAATTTATCATATTTTTCCATTACCCTAAATTTTGTTTGGGAATTCTTTAGTTCGAGTCGCGGATGGGACATCGGAAAGATCGAAAAATGTCGATGTTGTGACAGATTGTGTGTAAAAATTGTAATTTTAACATTGGTGATTTTGTTGGTTGTATTGTGTGAATTTTGTGTTAATGCACTTCAATAGTTTCAGTCAAATTCCGGGAAAGAGTCTTGAAATAGACTACCAGTACACCGCATTCCAAATCTTTTAAAATTCACAAAATATAAGTAATTTTGTTTTCATTTAATTCAGTGAGAATTTAAAGTGACTTAATTTTTTGGCGTATAAACACACAGCCAGAAGAGTAGGGCGATCTTTTCTTTAGGACAGACCAACTCACAAGGCATAAAACTGTCCAATATCTTTCCTCTGTATTCCATTTATTTTACCATTTCACCTCATTTCTTGTAAGAGAGCCAAGTTTGTAAGGGCAGTTGATTAAAAAAAATAATGAAAAATGAATCAACTGCGTCACTGTTTGATGAAACACCTTCTTTTACCGAAAAGTTTTCCGTTAGAAATATTTGTCAGTACGTGATTGACTCTTCCTGTCATCATTAACGTTTTACAAACAGAATCTCCAAATAAACCTGAAAACTCACCATCCTCTTTTGTTGGAAATCTGTAGAGTAAAACCCAATTTGAAGACTTAGATATAGATGGGTGGATAATATTAAAATAATCTTAAATGAATAGTGTAGGAATTGGCTTATTTAAAATTCCGCTCACGTTATTATCAAAGGTGGGTTTTGTTGATGGTAAGTTAAATTTAGAATTTTGGTCAAGGAAGAATATGTGTTCATACATAAAGACAATATTTGTACGTATACTGGAATGCAGATTCATTGGGTAGGCGTATGTAATTTTCATGTTTGGCACGTAATTGGACCGCGGTATTACTAAAACATTGTGTGGATCTCTGTATGACGTAACTGGTATTGAACAGAATAATCGATAAGAAGGCTTTTAAAAGTTTCAGTATAGCTAGTATGTACACACACACACACACACACACACATATATATATATATATATTCGAAATTAATAGATCTTCAGCAATTAAATTTATAGTTATGATTAACATATTAACCTCTTCTTCGAATATATCACTCAAAGCAAACAGAATCAATAATTCGAAGGTGTACAGAACGCACATGGGGACCGCAGTAGCACAGTGGTTAAGGTGCTGTGCTACAAATCGGAAGGTCGCTGGTTCGATCCCAACTAGTGTCAGTGGATTTTTCATTGACATAAAATCCTTCCGATCGCA
>Ga0123357_10011616_pt1 | contig 11307 bp, 5 predicted proteins | sample TergutEmb28metaG_FD_89873 | JGI IMG/M metagenome (GOLD analysis project Ga0123357, IMG submission 89873) | Embiratermes neotenicus P4 segment gut microbial communities from Petit-Saut dam, French Guiana - Emb289 P4 | ecosystem: Host-associated > Arthropoda: Insects > Digestive system > Gut ...
AATATATTACATTGTTGCATCAAGTTGGCAATTCAGTTTATTTCATGATGAAGACGCAAGATCAAACAACACTCAAAAAGTTATTAAGAGTTTAGTCGAACAGTCATTTTTAAATACGAATGTCGTCTTCAAGTCGCTTCCATCATGTAAAGCAAACACTTTTTTTAAAACTTGAGGTTCGAATTTCTCACAGCTGTAAGTAATGAGGTTGTGGTTTTGTGAAGTGGGGCAAAATATAATTTGAAGTTATTTAAATGGAGGTAGAAGGCTTCCCCGAAACTTAATTATTTATCAGGCTATAAGACCTCATTCCCAAAAATGCTTTGGACTTTTACTAAAAGAGGGCATATAGCCTACATGCCATATCTTCCATTAATACATCTACTTAAGGGAAATGAGTTTAAAGTTCGGGAATATATTATTTATTCAATGTGTAGTATTCTGTAAGGTGAAATAGCAATTCAGTTAACACCAGAACAAACCAAGTAACATGGATGTGGTGACATCTGTATTAAAAAATTCGCGTAACTACAGAGTTTCTTGTTTCAGCTGGGGTTGTGTTAATAAGTTTAAAAGTATTTCCTGTCCGGTTGATTTGTGTAACTTTCGAAATTGTATGGCTTTTAGCTAGAAACATCAAAACTACAGAACCAGTACCCCCGACAAAATAATCCTAGTGTCTCCACCAGTTTTTAATGCAATGCAAGATTATAAACTGATACAGGCATTACAATACAAAACGACTATCACAGTCGTTAAACAACCCACCTATCAGTCCTAAATATTACGAATTTTTTACATTCAACCGAATTTTTGTTGCAGAATCCTTCACAGTCTCACGTTTCTAATTGTAGAATAAAGTATAATATCTTATTAAAAATTATATTCTCCTAGAATATACCGCTAGTGTCGTTTGGAGTGGAAGCATGGACGTTCACGAAGAAAGAAGAAAAAGCTCTGCTAATTTTAAGAGGAAATTATTTAGAAGCATAATTGGTTCTAAATATTAAAACGGGGAATGGAAAAGTCGGACGAATCGAGAACTAGAAGAGATGAGCAAAGGAGAAAATATAGTAAAATGAATAAAAGGACAAAGAATAAGCTGATTATATCACCTAGAGACAATGGAGAATAATAGGATGCCCAAAACATTTTCACTCAAGAACTGGAAGGGACGATGAAAAAAGAAAGACCCAGGAAAAGATGGAAAGAGTAATTAGAAAGAGATCTTCAAGTGGTGGGAGTGAGAAGATGGAGAGAGTTGGTGGCAGATAGGAAAAAATGGAAGGACATAATTCGACAGGCCAAAGCCCACAGTGGGCTGTAGTGCCAATGGAAGAAGAAGAAGAAGAAGAAGTTTCCTAGAACAAAAATATGAAATTTACAAAGGCGTAATTAAGAAGTTAATTTTAATATTCAATTTTGAAATCTTATTTAATTCAAAATAAGAAAATGTAAATTCAAATACCTAGGTATTATGAGTAGTAACAGAAAGAAATCACACTAGGTTACATACCAGGTAAAAATAAAATAATTTCTATTAGAATTATACGAAACGTTTGAAATGTTCTATTAAAATCGAACAAAACATGTTACGGTGCTGCTGTGGGCATCTTAGCTTATGTCGCTATCACGTACAATATAACCGCCTTTGGGCAACAAACAGAACATAAAAATATCTTGTCATTTTAGGTACGAAAATAACGTGTTGTTCCTTTCTATGTTGTGCAGAACAAAGTAATTGTATTACTTTAAGCACTTATCTTTATTATTAAACTGCACAGATATTCGGTCACGTGTGCGTCCTAATCTGGATGGTATTAAGATAGGACTCGCTATAAAAATTCGCGTAATTATTCTACAGTACTGAAGTTTATTAAATTAAAATATGTACTCAGCGATATTTTTGTTCAAAACGCAATTTCGGCGTAGGTCGCCACTGCAATACCGAGTGAATCCTGAATCTGATTTGTGCCACCTTCTGCGGTACTTTGTAATTGCTTGCAATTATACGTAACAAGAGAATAAAGAGAGAAGAACAATTCTTAGCATTTTATCATTTAAGTCTTTTATTTTTAGACACATTCTGCAACAGAGTAAAGAAAACTATGTAATAAGTGGTTAAGAATCATAATTTAATATGACAGTCCCTAGAGGGATTTTAAGCAATACGCTGTAGATAGTGAAGGCAGTCCGTTTTCGTAGTTTGGAAAAACATTTATCCTGAATATCTGCCGCATGCATATCAAATCTCATCCTACTTTACTAACAACACCTTTCATATTCATGCATAAGTCTTTATTCAACTACAGGTCAGGTCGACTTGGAAGTTCGTGGCTTTCCAATCAGTCTTGCAAGAAAGTAAGGCCTGTTGAAATATACCGTTGAAAATTCTGTGGCTGTGCGGGTGGGGAGAGGATAGGCGGTACAATGGAAGAATGAGAGAAACAGAGAAAACTACTGCTGCAGCCAAATGTGGTGAAGATAGTGCCAGCCTGTCAGCTTGCCTTCGCCACGTCTTTTACCATTATGTATCTCACTGTTCCAAGCAACTCTGGATTTGGTTCCTGTCCAAATTTAAAGCTCTCACTCCCCGCACACGTCACATGCTTCTGGCCACAAGAACAGTGACGTCTCACAGTATCGGTATACCAAAAACATAGGCCTTGATAATATCAAGCTAAACGGTGATGCTCTCTTCAGGTACATTGTGAAATGTGTTGGCAGTGAAGGACACTGCAATTCCGACTCAGATCTTACACAGACATCTATTGTGGCCAATTTCTTACCCTATTCGTAACTACTAGCAATTCTGCGAATATATGTAACTGCATAAAGACATCTGCTATAAGGATCATTCAGACTGTAGAAAAAGTCTCTTTTACAGCTTACCTACCTACGTACTTGTCTCAATAGATGTATGGAACCTATTTACAGACTGCTCCTTGTTTCTGAAACGTACGTATGAGGCTGCCAAGTTGTTGGAATTTGACCCCATCTTGAGCATATGTTTGTAAGGAAGTGTGGGAATTAGCAGTTGATCCAGCCAGTAAACAAGGATACTATTCCCTCTCTCAGGTTTGTTTTTTTCCGCCTTGACCCCACTTTACAAGTACAGATGCCAGGAGGTTAATCTGACATAGAACTTCTTGAATTATTAATCATGATAGCAACATATAAAGATATAAACTGACTCGTGTCTTCCATTTGTGCTTAACTTTGTAGTTGCTAACACGCTCAGAGTGAGCGTGTTAGCAGCTAGTTATCTTAGATGGATGGTAAATAGCATACGCTGTACATACAGTAAACTGCCTCATGATGATGAATAGTTAATCTATTCGAAACACGTAGAGAAGAAATTATTGAAATAAATCAACCAAGAAAAGTGCATCTTATTACGCAAATAAAGTCTACCTTCACATTGCGTTTACCTCACAGGATTTACGGAAAGATATATGTAATAGGATAAATATTTTATGTGCTTTGGGCCCTATTTTCGAAACGTCGGAAACTAACTACCAATCTACGCTGCGTAACATCCAAGAAGATCTAATTTTTGTCCAATTAAATATTCAGTAATTTACAATGTAGGTACGTGCAGAAATGCAAGAAGTCTTCAGGCACGGGGGCCATGAAGATTGTCGAATATAAATGGAAATTAATTGGATAATTAATGTTGTGTGGGAAAATTTAAAGGACTTCAAAAAATTTTGCTAAATATCTATAAATCTAAACTTAATTCTGGTGAATTTTGCAATTCTCAGACTGTTACAATCATGTAGTCAGACGTACATGACATTGCAATAGGCGCTACATTGTGAAGCGAAGGCACAAGAAAAGGTTAAATTAATATACCAAAGGATTCGTAAATCTGAAGTTTGTGACATGAGCAGTAGCAAGCACGGAGGACAAACAATTTTATTCTTTCGACATCCTATGCTTATTAATCCTTTCACTTGAATTGGCATGGCCTAAATTTCATTCCATGATCATTTCCAACTCTGGCAATAAAAAATTTTACTTCTTAGGGAAGAGCTTATAATTGTCTAAAATTGTCTAATATTACATTTCAAAATTTGATGTAAACTTGAGTCGCACAATTTCCCTCATCCCAGACGCATAGCCTGCTGCTCTGCTCCTAACAGCCCACCACCAGCAACCAAAGCATTACACACCAACTGCGGCAATAACACAAGTATAGCCTCGAGCTCCTGATGATTGACATATAAGTGCCCGAAATATGTTGAGCAGATTATAAATACAATAAAGCATTCAGTAGTATCTAGTTGGTTTTCTTCTCTACGCTTGCCTTTCAAAATTTTACAGGTAAGGAAATACATTGTAATGGACTGATGTTACCATTAAGGAAACGTTAAGAAAGGGAATGCGATGGAATAACGTTACCGTTCACCTTACGAAGCGACATATTCCCAAAATTGACCTGCAAATTTATATATTAAATATGTGAAATAAATTTTCCCAATTTTCATCTTACGTAGCAGGATTTTAATCTGCACATATTTTCAAGTTTCAGGCTTATAGCCGCTTACATGGCACAGTAAGCTTAAGATGAATTAGTTTTAACTTTGCCCAACATTTTGTATTCAAGAACTAATATAATATTTCCATACAAGATATACTACCGAAACGTAGTTTTCATTTCTGATTACACGAAGATGTATGCGATCTAGAAACAATTCGTCATTGAGTACTGAAGATATGATGTCAGGCTTTCACAACGTCGATGATGAAGGCTGGAATGTACTGACGTTTCGGAGGAGAATGCTGCCTCTCTTTTCGAGGTAGGAAAATTCTAACTACTACCAAACTGTCGCACGAAAAAAATTGTGACAAAATGAGAAGACGCATATCGACACAAACTTTAGCTGCAGTAAATTTGTTTCGAATACGTTATTTTCCAAATGTTAGCAGTGATGACAGTTTGAATACAAAAGTCTCCTGGCTGTGAATTATCTGTTTTCTTGTCATCATCACCTCCTACAACATACCATTTTTTACAGATTCCTCACTTTCTTACCTCCATCAAGCACTGCATTTCCTTTCTTCACATTACAAAGTTTCTCCCTGCTCCTTTCTACCTTTTTTTGCATCATTTATCATCACTTCTCAGTTATTTATTTTCTCTTTCTTTATTCATGTCTCCCCTATACATCTGAGGAACAAAGTGTAGAACTTACAGGTTGTCTGCAAAGGAAGATGTCGTATTAGGATACAGACTACTGTTGCGTTTACATAAATTATGGAACATACATTACGTAATGAAAAGTTTCGTACAAATGTTTGAGATTATAATTGTGAAAACTATCGACATTTATTTTTTAATCTGTAGACGTATAATCCTAGTCCAAATATTGGACTTCTTTGTTGGTCTTTGGTTATTCTCCGCCAACTTCTATTTAGGCTCGCTATCAATATTACATCGCACTTGTTAACACGGCCACATGAGGTTCTCGTTTTGGTTGTAATGTAGAAGTGTTTTTTTAAATATACAAATTGGGGAGCATAATGCCTTCCTATCAAATTTTGGTTAAAACCAAAAAAAAACAAAAATAGTAAAGGACACTTCTCACAACAGCTACAGGCATCTTTGTGTATGTCTTGAAACAAACTTTTTCGAATCTCGCTAAATAGTTATAAAGGGGGAAAGAGTATGGAATAAGAGTCGAGAAGAAATTAAAGAATCACAATTCCCTGCTGAAATAAGTCTTTTCAGCACGTCTCGAGGCTTGTCAGATAAACGCTGCACAGAAAAGCAAGCGGGAATATTTTACACTTTATATCTTAACTTTTTGGAAGCTATGGCTGCTATTTTTCGCTGCTGTCTCAGTGTGTTTGTGCACGTAGTATAACAGGCTTATACAGTATCTGTTGTTAAATAATGCAGCGTTCTGTAAGAAAGTTTTGTTTGTTTGTTCGATATTCACTCCGACACTGACAAATGAAACAATATTATCCACCGACAGGAAGAAACGCAATAAGTTAAACATAGGCCGCCGTCAAATTTTGCGCAGAAACGCATATTTTTTACATGTTAACTGGCGTGAATCTTACGCACCACTTTAAGACACAGGTTACTTCTTACAAGCACATTTTGAGAATATGCAGTTCTCTGTAACATTGGAACCTATGCGTGGAACTTAGCAAACCTGTAAGCCTTATTTAGCTGTACAGGCGGCGGGAAAATAATAAATAACTGTAAAGAGGTCAGGAAATTCTGATATGAAATTATCCTATATATCTAAAGGTTTAGAAATATTGCCCCAATGAGAATATTTGTCGCATATCATTGTATGTGTAAGTTTAGTTCGCGGCAAAGGGAATTTTATTTGGAAAGGTTTGAAAGTAGTATATGCTCAAGATCTTCTGAAGCAAATTTAAAGCAGTCATGATGTGTACCGCCGGAAGTTATGCAACGCATCAGAACAATACATTGTGTAAATTCAATTTATGATTCGTCTTACCCTTATCACCCATGGGTATACTTAATTATATGAAAGAAAACTCGCAAAGAGAATTCACTCTTTGAAATTGCAACTTGGTAGAAAAAATCAAATATTTATCCCGGTATTAACGAAAGAAGAACTGTCATTCCTCCTTGAATAGGATGAAACGTTAACACCAAAAAGCTATTTGTAGAAGGAATGAGAAACCTAATGACATATTAATTACCTACTATTACGTTAATGTCATCTGTATGCTGGAACTGGCTTGAACCTGACTTAAAACCTTAAACGTAAAATAAATAAATAAATATATGTATATATATAATACAATACACAGAAACTAAAGGCGAAGAAGGATGTGTCTGTGGAGAAAAATAATATATTCTTTGTATTTATATAAATAATAATTTATGGTATAAGTGTTTCTTGCAAGAGTGTTTTCAAGCTCTTGATTTTATTCTACGCAACTCTCTCTCATCTCGGAATAACATGGAACAATTTTTTACTCGTAATTTGAAAGATTAAGAATAATACTTCGTCATGGTCACAAGAGTTCAAAATGAATCATGTTCCTGGACAGTAAGGAAAACTACACGACAGCAAAGGGATAACAGGGCAACGAGATTTTGAAATCAGTTTCTGTAACAGATTTTCCCCTCCTTTTATTGACAATATAAAATATCCATAGTAGCGAATTTTGTTTTGAACCTAATGCTTATAGGGTTTATTCTTTAGAGGGACATGCCTCTGTCTTTAAATATTAAATAAGGTTCGTTTATTATACGATTTGATTTTTAAACGCTTGTTCTTCGCAGATGGTGAAGGCACAAGAATAAAAATCATGTACTTCTAAGTTTTTTATGTTTTCTCCTTAACAGATCCAGTTGCCAGTAGTTATGTCCCCGTTTTTATGGTTCTTTGTTTTAGTTTCGCTTTCTTCTAGTCGTCTGATATGAGAGTCGGTTTGACCTAATAGGCATTGGGAATTTTTACGTCCAGACAGAGACTAACTTTTCTTCTACCCTGTATAACTGTGTTCTGGATTCCAAGAATATCTGTTATAACGTAATAATGGTGGGAGAAACCCACACCTTACATAATCTGCGCAACACGCCAGGAGATATGCCTTGCTTCCACAAAACTACAGACTCGCTTTTTCCTTCACTCCCAGTCGCTGAATTGTAATATCGCTAGAAGGCAGGGAATAGAACCATATCAGTAACCTCCAACTCATGTCTGCGGCGTTAGACATTTCGACCTCCCATGATTAATTTTGTGCATTTTTAAGCTTGTCAGATAAACTAGTAGCGGCACTGAATGAGTAGTAATGTGCGTGCCTGTGTGTGTGTGTGTGTGTGTGTGTGTATTTGACAGAGAATAAGGGAGCTACATGAGGGCGTATCTGAAGTTATATCATGCTTTACAAACCCAGTAAGACCGAGCAAGTTAGTTGAACGGTGCAGTTCTGATTGGTATAATGGAATAATCTGGAGACATTAACTATACCGAGATAAATACTGTCTTTTTTAAGTCTCCATTTATTTACGAAGGTGTCAGTAAATCAGACTAAATATTCGTAAATAAATGTCCAACAAAATGCAACTATACACAGTTTATTTTATCTATAAACTGCTCTACGTGTTTCGGGTGGTTTCTCCACCCATCATCACGAGCACAAATAACTGTACAGGGTTATTCAAAATGATTGTCGGCGTACAATTTCCCAGCAGTAATTGCGCACCAAATTCGGTAAACAACCACCATCTGACAATTCTATTCGAAGGCGGTATGCACGGTTTCAAGAGACAGGGTGCGTGTGTATCCCGGAACTGAAGGTACGAATCAGAACCGCCATTGATACCATCACATTTGACATGCGGAACGAACTCGATTATCGTGTTGATGTTTGTAGATTCACAAAGGGCAATTGTAAGGTATGTAACAAAAACTTGGAGTGTTGTTCTATTAAACAAAAACACATACACTCCTATTTCAAGTGTATTGTGTATGACAAGTTGTTAAAACCTCGACAATCATTTTGAATAACCCTGTATTTACAGCAACAACAACAGACGCTGTAGATACAGTTATTTGTGCTCCTGATGATGGGTGGAGTGACCACCCGAAACATGTACAGCAGTTTACAGATAAAACAAACTGTGTATAGGTGCATCTTGTTGGACATCTATTGACATAGAATTTCGATGCACGGTCCCACGAACTTACAATCCAGACTAAATAGTTTGGAATATTACGGAGAGTGATCAAGGATGAAGCAGAATTGACTTCAAAAGGACGTGTTTTGATGGAGGGATAAAAAACACAAAAAACGTTGTTACGTCAGACTACTAAGCTACTGATGTTCGAAAGAAGTTCCATTCTGATACAGTTCTCATCTTTCCTAAGTCTCTTGTTTCGTCCGATCATCTCATTCAAATTGGTCCATAGATCTAAAAATTACGAAGTTCCATATTGAGTTCTCTTCTTCAGCTACTTTCAAATTTCTTCTTTTAGTTCTAAATTCTCTCAGCATGCTACTGAACAAACAGACAATGCGCGTATACACGTAAACATATCATTAAAGTGCGTTAGCGTAATGATCGTTGTCGCGCAAAAGCAGTAATTATTACGTACTCTGAGTTTGTGTCTATAGCTTTATTATGCAGCCCGCAATGCACATAAGACGTATTTTCATCCGTGTTATGTATCTCTCTACCACATTTTCCCACATATCTCATAAATGCCACGAATATTGAAAATCGCTGTTGAACTTAAATTTTTGTATTGTGATTTCCTCTATAGGTTTTTTCTAAAATACTCCTCATTGTAATAGAATTGAAAGAGGTATTATGATGAATGTTCATAGATCCCATTTAAAGTACTATTTAATCTTGACAGATTTTAATAAAATTTTAGCTTATTAGACAAATTTTAGTAAAATAATCAAATATCAAATTCAAAATTTATCCAGTAGTAACGTAGTTATTCCTTACGGACGAATAAAGAGAAGACATACGAACATGACGAAGCTAATAGACGCTTTCAACAATTTTACAGAACAGCCTAAAAACGTTCTCGATTTACGTTCTCATTTTGAGGTAAATACTGAGTTTTCACACACAAAAAACTATTATACAACACACAAAGAGCCTATATAATACAGCCGTAATATATGTTGACCAGTTTTTGAATCCATTAGATGTTAAAATTTATGATCAGGATAGCTGAAGATTTCTTTCTCGTACGTTTACATCTCTTGCAGCAACAAAGATACTTTTCTTTCTATACCTTCCCTGTAAGAGTATCGTACACTTTTTGTGCCTACTATAGATTTAACAAATGCGTTTTCCATCCCTCTACTCGGTTCTTATACTCGTACAGGAGACCATATAGCCCGATTCGTGGATTCATTTTCGCATATATGTCTGAATGCAACTGCGAAACCTGAATACAAGACGTAAAAGTAATAAAACAGAGAAACGGCAGACAAAAATACGCGAGAAAGAGCAATATTTTTTCGACACTACTCTGAATGTCTATGCAGTAACACGCGGACATAAAAGTTGGTGCCTTCTGGGAAGCCAGGCAGTGCAGTTCAGCTGGTAGAAATTCCACTTCGGGTAAACCTGCTGCTTCTCTTCTCAGGATAGAAAGAAGACGTGGGTTTGAGAATGAAGGTTATTCAGAAATTGGAAACAAAGCTGCCGGAATTGTGGTTGAACCTATACATAGTAAACAGAGATTGATAGAAGACAAGACGTTACACATAATGAAGCAGGAAGTGTCAAATTCCAGAAGAGAGAAAAAATTATAATCTCTTCCGTGAGAAAATGAAATCTTTAAACTCAGATAGAAATCTCTACTTTTCTATGTAAGTAGTTGGAAAAGTATTTATGAACCTGTGTAACGATTTTGAAAGTGAGAGACTTCGGTCAGTATAGTCTGTAACTGATGTTGTTGTGAAAATTCATCCAGTTTATAATTTGCAGTGTTATCACTACAGCAAACTCCACGTTAATCAGAAAGATGAATGTGTTTAGAACGGATTCCTACAGTAAAGAACCTAGTAAGTAATTCTAACTCCCTCTGAAAATGACATATTTGCACTTTTCCTTCACAATAGACAATCGTAGATGTTCAAATTTGCAAAAGTTCATCCTTCTTACGAAGACACTCCACGGTTTTTCATTTTTCCCTTTTTATTAATTGTCTAGAAATGGACAAAATAAGATACAATCTTTCATACGACTTTCAACTAAGTTTTGAACGCCGTTGTGTTTATCATAACCTTTCCCACACTTACAAGATATTTTGACTACATGGACTCACACAGCAGTTACTACGGAAAATTAATAATGCATAATTCCGCATCCCATCACATTGTTTACTGAACATTTAATGTTTAGACGGTAAAATAATGTCCTTAAATATTTCACTGAAATGCACTTAAGGCATTGCATTAGTTGCAACGTATGAGGGTTATGGGAAAATAACGTACATAATGAGAAAGTGGGATCAACTAAAGTACATTTTGGTCCAATTAACATCGTTATTACTAACACAGACTAAAGAGTGTAGTGCTTTCCTACTAGAATGATGGCTTGACTTCCATCAAGGTTTCCAGAGAAAGGACACTAAAACTTACGGTAGTAATTTTCGCCACCACCAGTCAATAATTTGGCAAATCTGTTATGGAAAGTACTCAAGGATTTATAGAACAATATTATGTTTAATGGCTGTTCATCATTGTGATAGTTGAAGAATAAAAGACCAACTTGATGTCACTTGCTATTTTATTTCACTTCTTATGTGCTCAACATGTTTCGGACATTAATATATCCAT
>Ga0123357_10011620_pt1 | contig 11306 bp, 7 predicted proteins | sample TergutEmb28metaG_FD_89873 | JGI IMG/M metagenome (GOLD analysis project Ga0123357, IMG submission 89873) | Embiratermes neotenicus P4 segment gut microbial communities from Petit-Saut dam, French Guiana - Emb289 P4 | ecosystem: Host-associated > Arthropoda: Insects > Digestive system > Gut ...
AGAGTAAGGTTAGGCAATGGCGCCACTCATCGTCCCCGAAAGCAAAGAAGTTCAAGCAAGCATCTTCAGTCAGAAAAATCATGGCCACCGTTTTCTGGGACAGAAAGGGGATCTTGCTTATTGATTTTCTAGAATGTGGATTGACAATTAACGCCGATGCTTATTGTGAAACTGTGACAAAACTTAGACAAGCCATTCAAAACAAAAGACATGGAATGCTATCCAGTGGGATTGTGCTTTTGCATGACAATGCGCAACCTCATACCACAGCTCGAACTGCTCAACTGTTGCAACAATTTCGCTGGGAAGTTTTTGACCACCCGCCCTACAGCCCCGATCTCGCACCAAGCGACTACCACCTATTCATGCATCTAAAGAAATGGCTTACATCCCAAAGCTTTGAAGACGATGACAGACTGAAGACAGGCGTTACCACATGGTTCAAGTCGCTGGCGGCAGACTCCTTTGACACTGGAATAAGGAAGCTGGTGCCACGATACCAAAAATGTGTGGAGGTCAGAGGGGACTATGTGGAAAAATAAGGTAAATATGTAGATCTCTTTTGCCTGTGATAAATAAATGTTATCTCTTATGTGTTATTTTTAATGGCTGACCGGTCCTTACTTTAAAAACGTGCCTTGTATTTGTTTTACATATCAAAGCTGCCTTTGCTGTGCTATACAATTTACATACCAAGCTCAACAGTGTTTTTTGATGATGTGGATGCCCTTTCTGCTTGTTTCATCTGTTCAAACGATTTGTCAATGGCACGACCCAGAAGATATTCTTCTCTATCTACCACACCACCTGGACCTTTGTACATCCAGTCCAATTTCATATTGTCCTTTTTCCTGCAACAACACAAATTGTGGCAAAAAAGAAATTTGTGTTCATCTACCAAAATGCTTATTTTATTGTTACGTATTAAGAACTATACAAAATCATAGCACAAAATGCAGTAAAATGTCATTAGCACACTCATAAAGGAATACAAACATTCCTGTAGTTGCTATGGCAGGGTAGTGTTTTGGAAGCTGCTTGTGATGATTCTACATTAAATATATCCCTTTGTCATGACTGAGATAAATCCATGGGAATGTTATTTATCATCTACCCCATATTCTAAATTTCAGGCTTTCAGCACAGTGTAGCTAAGGTATTTTCTCTTCTGGGACATGTGTAAATTGGTAGCTTCTCACCAAACGATGCTGCAACACATCCCAAATGACCAAAAACCAAATCCCATACCCAGTGTTTTCCTCAGTCACTACTTACAACAGGATTTACAAGAACAAGACTTTTGTGTCAACACTACAAATGTTATAACAATGAAGAAGTAATAAAATGAACAGACAAATTAGGAAAGTGAATCATAAACCAAATGAAGTTGAACACACTGATAACATGGTGCTTATAACTTGCCTTTATGCAATTCTCTCCACATTTTTGTCACTTGGTCAACACACTGCTACAGTGCTAACTCACAGACCATCAGACTATAAGCATGAACTATAGTGTTTAGGGACTTCGTAATACACTTTAATTCCATGCCAATTCTGAAGAAAGCAGATATCTAATTAAACTATGCATCACCAAGGTTGGGTAATAGCTACATACGAGGGGGTGCTGATAATTCCTTAGCCCGACCTACTTCCCGATGTCGTAGGACGGAATCGATAACATCATTGGAAAGAGGGGCCTGTTCATGTGCCGAATTGTAAGTCTTTACCTGTTACAGAGGCTGAAAGGAAGCATGTCAGGCAACGCCCGCGATTTCAACAACATGGAGAAGCAAGCTGTCATGAAGGTTTTTTTCCCTGCAAGGCAAGGCACTGAAGGAAATTCACAACATTCTGAAAGAAACATTATGGGAACATGCACCATCGTATGCAACCATCAAAAACTGGGTGGCCCAGTTTGAACGTGGTGATTGTTCCACCTGTGATGCGCCTCGTCCTGGAAGACCCAAAACAGTGACCACCCCAGAGATAATTGATCAAATTCATGAGCTAATCTTGGAACACTGCCGGATTTTGGCTAAATCAATAGCTGAGCAATTGGCCATCTCACATGGGTGGGTTGGGTCCATCATTCATGAAGATTTGGACATGCAGAAGTCCTCCACGAAGTGGGTCCCAAAATGCCTGAATGCAGATCAAAAACATCAACAGTGTCAGTCGTCTGAGCAACTAATGGAATTTTTTTTGGCATGATCCAAGTGATTTCCTGTCGCAATTGGTTACAATGAATGAAACCTAGTTATATCACCATGACCCAGAGACAAAGCAACAATGAATGGAGGGGCAGAATGGAGGGGCAGCATAATGGCTCATCCCGCTCCAAAAAATTCCGATTCCAAAAATCCGCTGGAAAAGTTCTCGCCTCGATTTTTTGGAATCAAGATGGCATCCTCCTCATTCATTACCTTCCAAAGGGCCAAACTATCAATACGGAGTATTATTCATCTCTGCTGGTGCAACTGAAGGACATTTTGAAGGAAAAACGCTGAGGGAAGGTCATCAAGGGGGTTTTGTTCTTGCACAACAATGCCCCAGCTCACCAGGCACTTGCAACCCAGAAGAAACTGGCCTACTTGGGCTTCCAATGCCTTGATCACCCACCCTATTCTCCGGATCTGGCCCCGTCGGACTACCACCTGTTTCCTGGACTGAAAAAAAAACAATTGAAAGCTTGCCATTTTTTGTCCGCCACAGAGGTCATTGCTGCCACGGAGACCTGGTTGGACGGACAACCTTCTGAATTTTTTTTGAGTGGCTTGCAAAAGTTAGAGCAACAGGCTAAGAAGTGTACTGAGCTTCGTGGAGAGTACGTTGAATAAGTCACGAGTTTGGTCGCTGTAGCTTGTTTCCTTCCTGGTATGGCTGAGGACTTATCAGCACCACCTCATATCTATTAAATGGCCTAGTCTCGCATGTATATTTTTAGTATACTTTCTACCACAATGTTCTTAAAATATTCTATACAAAATGTAACTTACTCTACAACACCTTTGTCTTCAGCATGTTTCTGAATATCTTCTCTTGCTCTCTCTTCTCTAATTTCACGCTGCAATTCTGCTATTCTTCTCTGTTCTTGATCATGTTTCTGCTCTGCCTTCCATACCTTCTCCATATTCCTCATTGTTGATGGATGCCATGACTTCTTTAGGTTCTGCAAGCAGCAAAGAGTTTCAATATGGGCAATTACACTCTACCACTAAAAGGGGAAGAGTCATGGTAACAAGAATTATTGTGACCCAATAATGAAAAACTGCCCTGGTCATTAGAAAACCAAGAACAAAAATAATGCCAGATATAAATTCATTCTATAGTAATCCTATAGTTTGAGAACAATTCCCTTATAAGTCAACTCAAATTCCCTGCAATTTATGGAACCCGACTTTTAATTTCTGTGTTCGCAAAAGCCACCAATATGTCCTGAAACACACAAATCTAGTCCCCATCCTGAAATCCTACTTATTTTTAATACTTTCCCCACAAGTGATCAGTTGCCCACAGATATTGTACCTCCTTTTCCAACTTCTTAAGTCAATGACCACTTGCATTAAATTTATTATGCACATTAGGGCATTGGAGTTCAACTTATGGCAAATGCAAGAAGCTGCAGTGAGCTGGGATGACAAAGACAATAAAGTGAAATCATACTTCAATATGCAGCACAGGCACTAGATTTTTCTCATCTCCAGAGCATCCAGACCACCCCTGTGGCCCACCCAGTATCTTCCTATCCAATTAATATCAATCTAATTCCAAAGTTAAGAATTTAGGGCTGTGCACCTCCACATCGCCACATCTTTATGGTGAGAATGGAAGCAACTTTTTCCTTGTAAGAACTTGAGGTGGGAGTGAATTATGTACTGTAGAAGATCTTTATAAAAATTGATAAAATTTTATTACTGTTATTTTATTGAGTGTAAAACAACTTGATGGCTGTGTGAACACCACCATTCATCTTTGTTTTACACCTGGGTCACAGGAGGTCGGCATAGGGAATTATGTACGTTAATATAAGACAACGTATATATTCACAATTTACTGTTTGGAAGTATGTTACCAATGTGGCAGGGTTGAGGTACTTTGTGGTTATATCCGACAAATCTGATGGTTTGTAACAAGGTTTTCCTTAAAATGTGAAGACGCAAACATCTGCAAACGTGTGAAGTAACACTCACGTAAGATTCCACCCTACGAACATCTACGAACAAGCCCAGCAAGCTAAGCCACTAGCTAAATAGCATTCATATCATGTCATACACTTGTATTACCTAAACAGCAGTAACAACACACGACCTTCAGTGATATTTATTTCCTGCAACAGAACGACTAGCAATCTGACAGAGGGCACATCTAAACGAAATTGGCAATAACACACATCTTACAAACATCAAACAAAATTACTATGTACTACACAAGAGACATCAATAAATATTTTGAACGAATATAGGTTAAGCTCACCAAATCCCCTCCACCCATCGCTCTGCTAATTTGTCGAAACGAAAATGCCACTGGCCGGAAAATTGACGTAAACTGCAACGATAACAATAAAATAATAATCTACTGCAGGATTATAAACACTGTTACGACCACAGATCATATATAATATAATGTCGAAATTTCGTAAGTATATTTCTGAGCACAGATCACCTAGTACATAGGTCAGAGATAAAGTATAGGCGCAGACCCATGGATCAGACCCATGCCAATGATTACCGTTATAACTGATCGTGCGCAGCCCGAAACTACTCCAATCCGTGCCGGTATGTTGTGTTCGTATGCGAGTGTTACGAATAGAGGATGTAGCTTCGAGGTGTAGTGTTCGTTGGTGTTAGTGGTGTGTTTTTAATTCAGGGACAATGGAAAAGAACATATACCATCATCCCCATTTAATACACATTCGTATCGTGTAGATGCTATGTTTTGTTTATATTTATTTTACATGTAGTAATTTCCATAAGACCCAACAATGGCGACGAGATGGAGTAGTGAATTTATAGTTGCCGAACATAGAGACTTACAGGTATGAAATTAGTGAAGACGTTTGGTATTCGGTATGTTTCTTTGTATTCATTATGAGCCGTCTGATGAGTGGGTCATCTGCCAGCTGTTTTGAAACACATGAAGGTGGCAGTTTTGAACTGTCATTGGTTTCTTTTCCCTAATGGAAACTATGAATACTAATACTGTAACGCGAATGATGTTCATTCAGTTGTGTGTTGTTGGTAGTTCTGCATGTATGATTACGATGAAATACTATTCGTATGATATATGTGCCAGGTTTGTTTGTGCAGTGTTTGTTAATACAATGCAGAGTGCTGTTCAGAAGTTTTCACGTGTTGGGCGAAATTGTATAAATGGTTATTCATTACACATTCGCACATCCTTCTTGTTTCTGCTGCATTTATTTATTTTTGTTTTTACATTCAGTAGGATCCATAAGGGTTAAAACAACTCACTAGATATATTTGTGAAGTTGAATGAGGTACGTGAAAGCTTTATGGGCGGGCGGGAAAGGTATAGCTCTATTAATCGTTAACCTCAGTTTCTTATTCGTGTAGGAATTGTATTTTGACCCTACTTGGGTGTTTCTTTTCACTGTTGTAATGGCACATTCATACTGTCGTGATATCTGAGTGTTGCATTTTTTAAATAGTAGTACTTTTCCTCTATTCTTGGACGAAAAAAGGTTAAAATGATCTTTATGTTGCCAATTTACATTCTTTTCAGGCCAGTGCCATGGCTGTAGATTCAAGTGGAGTATATGTACTTTTAGCTGGGTGAGTGAATATATCAGTTGTATTGGGTAAGATTGGGTGTGAAAGAGAGAGTTGGGAATATGTGAATGGATTTCTTCAATTGTGCTGGATATATGTGGAGTCTTTATTTTATCAGAAACATTTCATTTGTCACTTCTTGGACCATTTGCGTTGTGGCAGGCAGCACAGCCACAGCCGCTATTCGGTGTGCTGTGAGACTGTATGCATGTGCTTCAGTTCATTGTGTTACTTTTAATGTGTAAAGAAGGTAAAAGAAGTGGTTTTGTTGGCTTCAGACACATGTCACATTTGACAAATACATTGCTCATTGTACATCAGAGTTTTGCTGGTGAAACTGAAGACACAACATCATAAATGTTCTTTTTCAGATCATCTTCACTATGATGATTGTATATGTGCACATTATTACGCACGGTGCCCCACAAGTAAAATCAGTTGCACGGGTTCTGATCTGGTGATGGAAGCCAATAATTGCCTCCTTGTTATTCAGTCACCTTAAACATTATCTAAGCAAGACATAAAATTGTTGATGTTGAGCTGAGAAAAGGCACAGGTTCTGTCATAATGAGGCACATGGTCAAAAAATGGTATGAAAATGTTATCAATTTGAATTTATGGTCTCAGATAAAACTGTGCTCAGTAATCCCAGTTTGACTGTTAGCACACAATATTTAACCTTAATGTCAAGTAATGGCACTGTGAGGATTAAGGTTGGAAAGTTGTTGTGAGAGCTTCCATATTCATTTACTTGAAAGTAATTGTCACCACTAAACAGGACAAATGTTAAGCAGGTACCATTTCACAGAATTGAATCTTGCTTCATGATCTGTGTTGTAGAGATTGCTCTGTGTTATGAAATGAACATAGAGGTGAAAAGAAGACTGAATAGACACTCCAATAAGATGTGAGTCAGCCTGCCAGTGAGTGGCAATTTGTGTGTCTGTAGCATCACTGAGCAGACAGGAAATGAGAAATGATTTTTGTCAGATGAAGTATGCATCCTAAGGTGCAATGAAAGGGGGAGGGATGTTTTTCATACATTGGGTTACAATTCAACTTTATAATAGATCCTAATCAAAGAGTGTGAGTAGGAATAACAGGATCTTAACCTCTTAAAGTGCCTCTTTGCTAGGTATCTTTGTGCGTATTACACCATCATTATTGCATTACAGCTGGAAATCTCAGCAACTTTAAAACAATTAGACCTTGTTCTTAAACTTCATTGTATTATAACATTTAAGATTTGTTATTTTCACAGTGTTGAAGATTCATACTGCCTCCATCTTTAAGGTGGTGGTAGGGGTCAGGTAAGACCTAAAAATGTAGACATGCTTCATCTCCAGGGTTGCCATAGTCATTCAAATCAATTATTTAATTTTGAAATGAACAGGTTGGTATTGAAATTTGAGGGTATGGTTTGTGAAAAAACATGGGCATTATATGAACATAAAAAATAAACTTATGAAATAAATGACATTTTGTGGGAAATGAAACATATTATGTGGCATGACTTAAAAAATGCAGTGAATTTTCTTGTTGGCTGTATATGTAAAATAAACTTCTGTGGGTGTTCTTTTATGTGTGTTCAGATATGCAAACATAGGTTGTTGAAGGTTAAATTTAATTGCTTAGTGTAAGTCTTAAAGTCTGGAATTGCTGTACAGCGTATTACATTGCAAAAAGGGTTGTGGGGTTGAAGTATAGAGAACTTGAGGACTAAATAAGTTTATGTAGCATGTGACATAGTTTGCCACTTTTTCAAATTTCATCTCTGGTAGAAGAATACAAAAATTCTCTGTTGCCTAAATATGTACAGTTAATTTCCAGGGGTGTTTTCCTGTGTGCATGTGTGAATGCGACGGTAGGTCTAAAAGTTTAAGGGGCATATGAATCTTCGAAGGTGAAGGTGGCATGTTTTCTCAAAGCACTGACAGACACTTACCTAATGCCACAGTGTCAAAGACCTTATTCGCATGAAGACAGCTCTAAGTATTTTTGTATAAGAGACTGATGGAATTTAATGTATTAAGATAAAAAGCCACAGGTAATTATTAATCAGATTAGAGTAGGAACCCAGCTTCTTTCCCGAAGGCAAAAATGATCCATATTATGTGGAGTAAGTTCAGAAGCAGGTTTAGCAAATGTAACATAATACAGTTCTTAATTCAGACCTACCAAAAATTTGAACTCTACTAGGGAACTTGCATTAGGTTCTTGGGAAGTTTGAGTCAGTGATACATATTTTAAATGCACAAATTGTACAGAACATGAACTAGTGATGGGCTTGTTGGTTTTGTTTGTTGTTTACCATCTTTAGTGGATATATTTTTTTTAAAGGAAGGTGCTCAAATGATTGGTATCAAAGTTGTTATATTAAGGGGTTTTGAAACTGTAAGAAGGGGTTGCTGGATGTTTGAATGCCTTCAAGGCAAGCCACTTGGACATTTAGATAACTGACATCACATCTGCATATAAACGTATTTGCACGAAGTGTACTATGATGGTGTGCATATGAATTTTTTTACATTCTAAATGGCCTGTAGAGTTAAGTTGTATGTATGGAATTCCAACAAAAAAAAATCAATTCTCTGTTTTTCTGCAGTCGTAGGTATTTAGCAATCAAGAATCTTGATGACTCTTCAGACACCCTTCACAAAATTCCTCGTCATAGTAAATATGAAGTTGGTGCTGCTGAGTGGAATCCCATTTCAATCAATAAGGAACTCTGTGCCATTTCTGTAAGTAGATGAAGATCTTAAAAAGGTTTAAATTTCTTTTCTTGGGAATACTTTTAGTATGTTTTGTATTCTTTTTTCAGAGCAATCAGCGAGTGGAAATACTGTCCTGGCAGTCGGGTGGAGATCTGGTTCAGACACAGACACTTCGCTGTCACACTCGAGTAGTTAGTGATCTTAATTGGCATCGATTTGACCCATATTTGCTGGCTAGCTGTTCAATAGACACTTTCATTCATGTGTGGGATATACGAGACCAGAGGAGGCCTTCACTTTCTCTATCTGCTGTTGGTAAGACAACCTGATCCTGGATGAGTGGAAAGTATGGATGTTTGTTCCTCTTTTATTCTGTCTTTATTTGTCTGTGTCTCATGGAAATCATATGTGTTACAGGCATATCCATTTCTGTTTTGAGCATTAACGTGGTTTTATTAGTTGCAATAACATTTTTGAATCTCCCCGCAGGTGCATTTCCTGAGGTCTTTACTCCTCTGTAGGATTCTTTGTTTGGGATAAATACAACTTCATGCATTCACACTTTGTTTTCTTCCTAATTTATGCGGTTAGTATGTTCTGTGATTTTTTCCGTCTGTTTTATCTTCGTAAACCATTGTGTAACAAGCAAACCATGAGGGATTGAATTGAATGGGCTGCATCACCATTTGGTATATGCTGAAAATGTTAATTTATTGGGAAAAAATTTTATGTATTATAAATAAAAACACAGAAGTCTTATTTGTCAGTAATAATGAGACAGAGTTGGCAGTAAATGTTGAGTAAGTAAATCACATCATAGAGATACGTAATGAATCATTTAAAAGTGTGATGGGAGTTCTTGTGTTTGGGAATGACTCCTTGGTATGAATAACCATGCTTTGGTCCCCCGAAAAATTTTTGGGCTTAGTTCAGTTTCTCCTTTCGTTACTTCTACCTCAGGTGTTTGCTTCCAACATAATTTTGCTTGGTCCCGTTTGGAATATAGCTTGTGTTTCTAGGCCACTCCTCCATGTGGTCTACCATTTTACCAGCTTAGAGAAAAAAAATATAACGCTACAGGACGTTCTGTTTTATCTTTTGGCTACAAGTTAGTGCCAGTATGGCAATATGACTCTGTTTGGCTCAGTATGGTTCAGTTCATTGTGTCAAACATGAATTTAAGATGATCCCACATATTGAAACACTGAGTTTAAGGACAAATCTGACCTTTTATTCAGAGAAATACAGTACACTTCTCCCATGCCTTCCTACCACACAAGAGCCCAAGTGCTGATGACACTAGTGCTGTTAAAGAAAAGTTCATCCACTGTTCAAGCAGGTAATAAGTTCATTCATTTCATCGGCATAAAATATTTATAACTTCATTACAACCAGTCAGAAAAGTGTCTGTATAGATGTGTTTGACCAGCTAAACAAGTGGTATTATGTTATTAGTTTGGCGCGAAACAGAACATGTCTGTCAGGTTACTTATTCGGCGTTGTAAGTATTGAGTAAGTTAGAGCACTGGTAATGTATTTGCTGTCTCATGTTTAGGAGATATGAGCTGTTTTGCATGACACTTTTGTGTTGTCTCTGAGGCTGCAAAGAATTTATGATTTCTTGATAGCCACATGACTGTCAAACCACTAGTACATTGTGTGTTTTGAAGTGACACTATGAATGGCCTTGTGTTCTGTGAACACATGCAGAATTTCAAGTATTGTAGCATAGTTGAAAGATATAGAAACAAAGGAAGTGAGAATTAATTCTAAATATATCAGTGTGTACACTTCATTATTATCTGAAGACTAGAATATGGTAATGATATCCAAGAAAAGTAAAATCTCTGTCAAGTACCGTGTGTGTATTTTGTTCATTCCAGCAGGTGCAACCCAAGTTCGATGGAATCGCTTGTCCAGATATCTGTTAGCTACTGCACATGATGGTGATATCAAACTTTGGGATCAGAGAAAGGGAACTGCTCCAGTACAGTATATTGCTGCTCATTTGTCAAAAGTGGGTACATATTTTGCTGTATTTATGTTCATTGCCTACTGGCAGTACTACGAGGCACGTTTTTAAAGTCAGGTCCGGTCAGCCATTAAAAATAACACATAAGAGATAAAGTTTATTTATCACAGGCAAAAGAGATCTACATATTTACCTTATTTTTCCACATAGTCCCCTCTGACCTCCACACATTTTTGGTATCGTGGCACCAGCTTCCTTATTCCAGTGTCAAAGGAGTCCACCGCCAGCGACTTGAACCATGTGGTAACGCCTGTCTTCAGTCTGTGGTCATCTTCAAAGCTTTGGGATGCAAGGCATTTCTTTAGATGCATGAATAGGTGGTAGTCGCTTGGTGCGAGATCGGGGCTGTAGGGCGGGTGGTCAAAAACTTCCCAGCAAAATTGTTGCAACATTTGAGCAGTTTGAGCTGCGGTATAAGGTCGCGCATTGTCATGCAAGAGCACAATCCCACTGGACAGCATTTCACATCTTTTGTTTTGAATGGCCTGTCTAAGTTTCCTCACAGTTTCACATTAAGCATCGGCGTTAATTGTCAATCCACATTCTAGAAAATTATAACTGGTGGGAACAGTTATTTAGTTAAAGAAGGTCCAAAATCGTTTTTCTGAAATGTAGCAATACACATGTTTCCGAATGAGGGTGGTCGGAAGCATCTGGTAAGAGATACAAGGGTCAGTTAAATAGCAAAGAGAAGGATGGTTACAGGGCAGAGAGTGAGAAAGAGACAAGTAGAGGTTAAAATAGGATAGAAGGTGCGGTAAGCATTTAC
>Ga0123357_10011622_pt1 | contig 11305 bp, 5 predicted proteins | sample TergutEmb28metaG_FD_89873 | JGI IMG/M metagenome (GOLD analysis project Ga0123357, IMG submission 89873) | Embiratermes neotenicus P4 segment gut microbial communities from Petit-Saut dam, French Guiana - Emb289 P4 | ecosystem: Host-associated > Arthropoda: Insects > Digestive system > Gut ...
ATGGACGTATTGACGTCCGAAACATGTTGAGCACTGAATAAAATAATAATAAAACAAGTGGCATCAAGTTGGTTTCTCTTTACTCAACTATCAAGATGATGCACGGTCCAATAAACATAAGAAGCTCTTTCGGATATTTGAGGAAGAACGGACAAAAAAGTACTCTCATATGAATGAGTAAAAGACCGTCACTTTAAAGTTACTGGAACTTGCCTCAGACGGTTAAAGTGCAGCCTAATTCGTTTTTTCGCGTGACGTCGATTGTGCGTGTACCTTTCAATTGCAGTGGTATGGAAAATCCTGTACAATAGCGAAAGATAAGATTCGACTTAAGAAAAGTACATTTTAAAAATATGATAAAATTTCTGTGATAACTGCCTATTATATTAATTTTGATACTGTCGATAGTTACAAAAGATTAATAAAGAAAAATGTTATCAGTATACACACTCTTGCTTTGTTATTTAAGTGGTGTCAGGTATCTGTCACCTGTTAACCATGATTTGATAAATCTCAGGGGAAAGCCGATAGGAGGATTGCTTGACGATGAAGAAATTATCACCGTCGGCATGACACTGCCTTTAAAACCTGCTCTATATATTGTACTTAAACCAGTCACAGTTCCCTTATCTTAATAACTGAAAAGCCACGGAGAATACTACAATTCCACTTTCCTAATAAAATTATCACTCTTCATCCATACGTAACTTTATATCCTTCTTCCACAGCGAAGAAAGTTTAACACTTTTTACAACAATTAATTGTCTAGTAACTGAATGAATAACTAAAATAACTGTCCAAAGGAAAGAGAAAGAAGGACCGTAAGAAAGAAAATAAAAATATAGGAGACAGATAAGAGATTAGGGGACAATCTACTATTTAAGGAGTTCTCTATTAGTCTAATTTCGATTTCAAAGTAATACAAACTATGTTCTTTCTTTTTATATGTTTATTTTCCCTATATTTTCCAACGAGATTAATGTAGGCCCATTTATTTTTGCAGTCTTCCAACTAGAATAGTTAAATAAACCAAGAAACAAGTAGCTGTTGCTAGACCAAAAGTAATTACTCTTCTTTTTTTTATTCATTTCACGCCAAGATTAAAATTTCGCTTGTGTTTCAGTCTCATCGAAGCGGAACGCCCCAAAGTAAGGCCGAGGGCTGACTTCGGCTGGACAGACTACTACACGCTAGAAGAAGTAAGTGATGTCACGTAACTATAATGCCTAACTATATCAGTTACGTTACGCAGTATAAATAGACACCGTGAATTGGCTTTTCATATGAAGCACTGTTACGAAAATATCATGGAAGCAATAAGGTTATTCAAGCCTTCTGGAATCAAGGTTAGACGTGTATTATTTTACATCTCTGAAAACATAAGATATCGCGGCATGGGGCATAAAGCGCGAAGCTTTTGGTGACCTAAAGAGGAGTGCAGCGTGGACACGGTTTACAATTTCTTTGTTTTCTTAGCAAAGGCAAAATCATTTTCGCATCTTACGGGTCCCACGCGTGATCTAACTCGTAAAACTATGACATTAACCAGAACAAAACCCATTACCCCGAGTTTCTAATGCTTGCGTGTCGTTAGAATTCCCAATAGCGCATCTCTGATATTGCTTTCATCAGTAATCTTAAAACGTTTGAAGGAAAATTTCTTTGTTCATTCAGTATTTAAAAAAATATCTAGACGTGTAATAATCATGTACAAAGAAATTACGTGCTGTTAATAGAGTTTACGAAATGTTAATTCTTTCCGTCTGCTTGTATTACTCTTACGTTACAATGCATTAGTTATCCCAAGGTAAAATTTTCAAATTTAATTGTGACGATAAAATTGGGTTGCTGCACAGCGGTTGCTGAAGTACACGTGAACGGAGACCAGTTGGAAAAGAAGACGAGGGCAAACTCTGGGTAGGATAAAGGGAAGGGAGAGGCTTAGTGTTGAGTGAGTACTAGAAGATTCTAGGTTTTCACAACGGCGTTTTTCTGCAAACTTCTCACGGTTTCTGCGGTGTATGATAAAACTGATTATTTAGAAGTCTCTTACCTTTTGTGGGGTAGAGGAATTTTTTTAATGGAATTTTAAAATAACACATTTATTTAATAATAGGTATACAAATAAAAATAGCTGTTTTCGCAGTACTGAAGAAGGTAATCATTATTAATTTCTGCGAATAAATTACGCAAATAAAGGTATAAAAGAATTGTGAAATAATTTGCTATAGAGGTTAAGACCCGGATTTATTTCGAAATATAGATAAGAAAATAGGAAAGTAAATAGCAAGATACATACTGAAATACAGTACAGTGTAGTCTGGATAGAGGGGATAAAAAAATTAAAAGTTCTGTACATTTTTATATAAAAACTTATATATTTTATGAGAGTGTAATTTGAGCTGGTATATCAATGGAGGAAAACTACAAGATTTCAAATGTTTTAATTACGTAGAGATTTTATCTATTTCGGACTTATTAAATGTAAAGAATGTAGTAGATTACAAAACTAATATATGTGTGTGTGTGTGTGTGTGTGTGTTTCGGGAGTGAGACGTTTAGCGGGTTATTGTAGGTGCAAAGAGTTCCAGTTAGAGAAGTGAATACAAGGTTGGATGACGAATCTAAACGGTTTATCGTACTGCGATGAGCTATTTGTGGGAAATAATGAACTGTAGTCCAATTTGCTGTGTTGCAAAGAACTGGTGAATGGGAGAGATAAGAGACTGAAGTAGAGAGTGGTGGCCTAACTATGAGTGTAGTGTAAATATAATGGGCAAGTTAGAGGAATAATTCGAAAGATGTATGACTGTAACTTAGAACAAATAAACAATTAGGGTCCACTCCACAAGGGTCCCGCCGTTGTGTGCGAGGTTATTACTGCACTACACACAAAAATAAATACAGAACTTAAATTATGATGGGTTATAATTGCAGTGTCTGTTCACGTCATGCATGCTACGTGAACATACCATCATAAACTAATCGATATGTGTAGCTTTTCTTTCTCTTTTCCTTAAGAAGCACTTTTTATTCGATCACATCGGCTTCGTCAGGCTCCCAAAAAAACTACAGACAAAACTTTTCTTTCAGATCTACAACTGGCTGGACTCGTTGGTGGCAACGTACCCTGACGCAGTGACTCCACTTTCCTTGGGTAGATCGTACGAGGGTCGCGAAATACGAGGAGTGAAGGTATCCTTCAAGGAAGGGAACCGTGCAGTTATCGTGGAAGGAGGTGCGATTTATTCACACATAATTTAAGTGGATGTTCAATAATCGCAAATCTAATAAAGAATTCCAATAGGCCTATTGCTCTGTATTGCGCGTAGTTACCAAACAAGTCTGCTCACAAGGTAACATTGTTTACTCCTCTTGGGAATTTGCCTCTTTCCAATACCGATCAATTAGGCTAAGTCCCTCTGTAATTGTCCTCAATCCTTCCAGGGAATTTCCGGTATAGTGTCTTAATTTATGTAATTAACACTTCCTTCTACACCACTTCACTTCATTTATTCACTGTCATACCATCATGTGAGGCCACATATTCTGAGACAGGCCTACTGACAGCGTCATTAAATAATCTACAAATATAAACAATGCAATTATAAAATATTCTCCTACTTACTTAGAAAAATATTCACCACATTTAAAGAGATATTTAGCAAGTTACTGTTCCCAATATTTTCAGTACATTACGTAATTAGAGTATTTTTAGTCTATAAGAAAATATTAATAAAAATCCATTACGTTTGATTCAAGGATTATGTTCATTTACATCGCAGCAGTCCTGGATCAAATCAAATTTATCCTCAAAATCGTACTACAGGACCTTCATCCTTTTCCTTCTTCTTCTTGTTCTGACATTACATTTCTTGATGGACCTTAACCTCTTCTTATTATAGATCCACAGTAACAAATTTAACACAAATCTGTTTACTTTCATAGATAATTTAAGAGGACATACACAAACAGATCCATCATATGTTCACATTATTCGCATTTTACATGAAAAAACAAGCGCATGCAGATTAGGCCCTCAATATAAAACTGTACATTAAAGTCAAAAATATGTTATCTAGACCTGCGTCCGCATTTGTCCTACATTACGTTGAGAAAGTTGATGCACTGGCAACACTATGCTCACTCGAATCAAGTCCTGTCACATTCATCATATTTTCACATTTTTCTGTACCAGTGATAGAATAGTACCTTTAAATATGCCAGGACCCTCTCCTCTCATATATTTGTCTGATTATGATCATATTCCTATCTCAAATATCACTAGAATTTTACCCATATCTAGTCCAGTAACATAAAAAAAATTAATTTTGTATGAACATTAAACCCACAATGGCTAAAAATTTACTTCGAACTTACTCTTATTTTTAAAATTAGTAGTTGAAAATTTTGTGTTAAAAAGTATAAAGATAAACTCTATGTTACAAAATATTAGCCTAGGAGCATATTATCAATTTTTTCCTGGAGAAACCTAGGAATATCATGACACACCCAGCTAGGATGGCCGAGATTCCAACCGAGTATACAACTGGATTCATTTTGAATTCGCTGGAACCCTCTGCTCGGTTTGTCGAATTGACTTATGTACAAATAATCAACATAGTATAGGCCTGCCATATTATAATGTAACATATCGTAATTTAACCTATTCTTAACTGGTGACAGTTTCGGTTCCTTTAATAGCATTTCAGGATGCATCATATTCTGCGTAGGTCTATACCTCAGCGATTTACTTCAGTGTTTTCTGTTCAGGAATTCACGCCCGAGAATGGATCGCTCCCGCCACAGTGACATATATCCTGAACAAGCTGCTGACTAGTGACGACCCAGTGATCCAAGACTTGGCGAGGTCCTTCGACTATTACGTCTTTCCTATCGTGAACCCAGACGGCTACGTCTACACTCTTACAACGGTAAGTTCGACAGTTAGTGACATTGTATAAAGGTGAGGTTTAACTAAGAAAATTAAGATATTCCAGCAATTGGTAGGAAGAAACAAGGAAAGCTATGATGAGGCAGGAATATTTCAGACAAGAGTCGAAACAGATACCTCCAAAATAAAAGAGAACACAGGCACTGCTGTCTGAGTTAACCTGCCGGGATCATATTACCAAGGATTATTTAGGCAAAAATAAGTAATGGAAATCTCTAACAGTGAAAGATTACAAGCGTGTCAACACGCTTTTAATGTATCACTGTTAGAGATTGTTGTAATGTATAACTCTTAGAGATTGCTGTGATTCTGCTCAGCTTCTTCTCAGGCAGATGCCTCAGATTGGGCTACGACCGCTTCCTTTCACGCGTTGTAATTTTTTATCCAGAAATCATTAAATAGTTGGATAGTATACAGTCAGAAATAAAGAGTTCTTAAGCACAGCAATAATAATAACAATAATAATAACAAACCAAATATCACGCCACAAAAATATTAAAAGCAGAAACATTTAATAAATGCAGACACTGTAAACAATTTGCTGAGACTGTGGAACACATCATATCAGCATGCCCAATATTGACAATAGAACAATACGTAAAGAGACATGATAGAGTTTGTGCTCAGCTATGCTTTTACATATGCAAGGCAACAGGGGTAAAATTAGACAAAAAATACTGGTGTGACCATGTACCATGTACCAAAATCAGTCGAAACAAGTCATGAAGTTAAGGTTACCATTTTATGGATCCAAAAAGTACGAACAGACAGAACTATTCCTAACAATAAACTGTACACCATAATCCGTGACAAGAAAAATGGAACATGTATGTTAATAGATGTTGCATTTCCTGGAGACAGAAATGTGATCAAGAAAGAAGCTGAGAAGATCTTAAAATATAAATACCTCATAATAGAAATTCAGCCCAAGTGGAATATGAAAGCAAAAGTGATACAGGTAAAAATAGGGGCGACTGGAACTATTTCCAAATCACTCAGACAATACCTGAGCAACATAACAGGAAAGCAAGAAATTAAGGAACTACAAAAACAGAGCCACAGTGGGTACAGCACACACATTACGAAAAGTACTAATGCAGTTGAACAAAACATATTTCACGGGAGCAATAACATTACATGTAGCACAAAATGTATATACAAAACAGTTGCAACACTATATACCCTAGAAACATGGTTTGTTTCAGATATACGATCGTAAATACCCCGCATAAAAGTGATAACACGGATGATGATGATGGTAATAATAATAATAATAATAATAATACAAGAAGCGTCACATTTACACTAATCTTTTGGGTCAAAATCTTTTAATTAACTGTTTTCAACTGAAATTTTCTTCAGCATTCCATGCTATGTATTTATGTGCTTAACTAATTTGTACATGTATTTAACTTTTCTGTCGCAGGACCGTATGTGGAGGAAGACTCGCAGTCCAGGAGGGAGTGGCTGCTATGGTACTGATGCCAATAGGAACTTCGACTTCCACTGGCTGGGTAAACATATAAAAACGAAAATTGACAAAGCCGAAAGTACAACGTGAACTCAAGTTCTGAAACGTTGGCTTTAACATAAGAAATTTTCATACATACTGGTATTAAAATTCCAAGAAGCGACTGTTCGATGAAATCAGATTTTCTCAGCAGTGTTCCTTCAGATGACTCACGTGTTACAAAATAAAGCAAACTAATGTCAATGAATGGCATCCTTTCCTCTTTTCGCTCCCAGTAAAATGTCTAACAGAACTGAACTTATGCGAATGCGAGGGACAGTTAGCTTCTTCGTGAAGCACGCTGTATAGTGGTTATTAATATATGGAGCGACTGTCGAGTCATGGAAAAAAATAATTCATAATATATTTACAGTGTTAGCATCTCACCTTGTTAGCGTCGGATGGCGGAGTGATTGATGAATGTTGAACTGGAAAGGATCTGGAAGGTAGCGGTCGTAGTTCAGGTACCATTCCAACAGTTTCCTGGAGAGACTGAAAAATGTTCCGAATCCTCCTTCAGATTATTCGACGTCCCAGATTGTTTTGGAATTGGGCACCTGCGGAATAAAAGTCTGAAGTGATTGCATTTAGGAAATCTGGTAATTTTATGTATATGACAAGAACAGATAAAATGTATCCATTCTTCTGAGATACAACGCCCCGTCACTGGGCTTTCGACATTTTGGAGACCAATGCGTTGTCTGGAAAGTTGGAGGACCCATTACCCGGTGATGCGGCGTCATATAACGGAAGCAGGATAAATCAGCCACACTGCTCCGAAAACCTAAAACCTCGCACAAATTGAGAAGTATTCAAGTCAACCAAGCTTCTGTTCCGTGGATACTTCCCCTACTCAAGTACCGCTTCAATGCGTACGTAGAAGTACTGAAACGCGCAGACGACATTGCGTGGATGTAGGCTGAACGACTCGGTTTGATTCACGAATGCTTTCCACCTCGTCACCACGTTGCCTACATTTATTCTGTGGCCCGTCTAGCCTACTGTCTCATGCAGGGCAGGGGATCTAAAATAATCTGCAGCTTGAAACTAGAGCAGAAGTTAAATAATCTGTGGAGATTTACCTCCACTCTCGCTATAAACTTCTAAGTAGTAATAGTGGGCTTCTTAAATACAAGAAAAGTCTTAGTTTTCTTTGCTGTTAATATGTAAATGAAGTGCTGTGTGAAGTCAGTAACACTACCAAACACAGAAATGAGTTTTTAAATTGTGGCTTACATACGGATAAGTGGTTTAGAAATGCTCTTCACCAGAAAATCCACGGAGCAAAATGGCGCAGAAGCAACGTCTGGGCTTTAATTCTGTACATGAATGGTTTAGTCTGGGCCGGGACACCGTCTATTTTGATAGAGGTTTTCGTTAGTTTTCGTCATTGTCTTCAGGAAAATGGTTTATTTACCTTGGTTAACCCACAGCCACTTCATTTCAGATCCTTTCAAGTGCATCACTGCAATAATCCTAATAGCGTCGTAAAGGATACCAGATACAACAGGGCATACAGAACTCAGAAGCTGCGTGATTGACAATTATGCTTCAAATTCGGAAACCCAAGCTTCATATCTCAGGTAGTTAAAGTGATAGCCTAACAGACCAAATTTCTTGGCATCCCACCATTCCTTCAGGCAACTGCCAAGATAATACCTATCCCTTCAAATTTCTTTCCAATTTATTCTGTACTAAACATGGCTTTTAGAGTCCAAACTGCTAAAAACGTCGTTAAATAAACCATGTAACCTAAATGTATTCACAAGACACGCAATTCATTATGTTTTTACGGAGCGTTTCTAAATTAGCTACTTGTTTCGACTCTTGCAGAGATTGGGTCTAGCACTAACCCATGTTCTGAGACGTATGCTGGACCTTCTCCGTTCTCCGAAATCGAAAGCCGATTGCTGTCCAACTTCGTGACCAGCATATCGGATAAGCTTGGCGTCTACCTCGCATTCCACAGCTACAGCCAACTGCTGCTATTTCCTTTCGGACACAACAGCGATCACGTATCCAACTACGATGAACTGGTAAGAATATCTCATGACGGATGGCAATGACAAAAGTAAAATGTCAGAATGATATAAAGGCCATATTTAGAAACTCACAGTCTGTCTGGACAAATCCCTTTGTGGAACAAGAAATTCATTGCTCTCTTCCAGCACTCTGGCACTAATTTCTTTCTTAAGCCGTAGGAACCTGTTCCACACGCTTATATTCAATTCGAAAAGTCCTTTAGACGTTCAAAAAAGCATTTCAATACAACGTCTATCCACATACTGAGGGAAATATAGGGCTTACACTTTCACATCATTCTCTGAAAAACTCGCTTTTCGATTATTGACATCTGCCATCTTGTGGAGGCTAGCAGTACAGACAATAGTCCTACTGCCTGTATGTGAACGGTACTTAATGACAAGCATTAAATCATTTTGCATCAGTACTAAATCCCGTCATTGTAATCAACATTGTAAAGGTCATAGGGTAATAGCACAAGTGAACAGTCACTAGCTTCCCACTGCAGAGACCTGGGTACCATATGACGGTATTCCTTGTGATATTTTTTGATAAAACAACAGCGGAACGGGTTTTATCTGAGTAGTTTTTTCTTTCCCCCTCAGTTGTCATTCCCTTAAAGTTGCACATACGTATTGTCCACTTATCACTGATGCTCTGCACCTTAGACGACAACGAAATCTCAGCTACGTGAATCACAAAGATTCAATATTTTCTTTTAATACGTACTGACCAGTTCAGTACTAAGTCGCATATACACCCAGGCGGTACTATTTCAGGTTCTCCGATCAGAATTAATAAAGGTAATAAACACAAAGTGCCTGGATACAATGTGAGAAATTAAACTGGTAAAGTGGAGCTGAAGTTCCACTCTGTCCCTATCTCGACAAGAGATAATTTTAAATCACACTGTCCAGCTGTTTTACCCTATTTCCCATTCGATAGCGTAGGAGGGTGCAGCTCAAAACCTTACTAGAAGGAATTTCTGTCTGTTCCAACTATTAGATTGCTGCACTTATTATCACAATAACCGTCCTATCATTTAAATGCTATAAACTGAAAGATGCATAGGTAACCCAAAGCCTTCTGAAATGTGACACTGCTGAATCTGTAAACGTGTATTAAAGTTTCGGACAAAACTGTTGCCTCGACCTTCCTGCCGAGAACCTAGTTCACAGAAACACATGTTACTTTCGTGTTTCTTGCAAGGGAGTTAACGTGACATTTGGCCTGCACATGTTACAGATGGCTGTCGGTACAGCGGCTGCCCAGGCTCTGGCCAAGAACAATGGCACTCAGTTTAAAGTGGGAAACATCTACGACACAATCTGTAAGTAACAGCGTCAATTCCATTTGCGACCAAACACTAAAATTAGGAAGATTAGTAGAAGGATATATTTTTCGAGTGAAACAAAGCTACTTTAACGCAGCAAGATGAAGGCATAGTTGGTTCCAGATTTGATACACTGAACATTTACGAGAATTGTTTTGGTAAGTTTGAATTAAAGGCGAAGTGATTTTTATTGATTTTAAAACAGACATGTGCATTAAAATTGCCAGTTAAATCACACTTCCACCATTTACCATTTACCTGTTTGTAACAGGCCCAATAGAACTATGCGTCTCTTGTATTGAAACTATATTTTAGTCTTATCTCTAGAATATATAATAATTTAATATGAATACGAACAGTCACTGTACTGAAAGAATACCGACGGTATTTGATGTTTACAACCAGTTACTTATTTATAACAACTTTCATAATCTTCCTTTCGCATTAAAGTACTCACTATATATTTTCCGCCATGTGGGGAGGTCTGATGAGGGTCTGAGGACAATCATTGAACCCCTCAGTCACAACACCTGTGTCCCGGCCAATATCCAAAGTGAGCACCTGCCGAATGTAGGACATTGATACCTGAATCTACAGTAATCGGCTAGGTAGAAAACATATAGACCATTTAAAATTTAGTGGTTACTGTTTATACCTCTTCTGCTTTATTAAGTGATTCAAGGAATCAGCTTATCTGGTTGTAGTTTATTTATTTTTTTTTCGTTACTGACACATACCTTCTCCCGCATAATGACTTGTTATGAACAGGAAAGATATATGGAACCTACTGGTGTACAAGCCATTCTGCCAACCCCATTCTGCCACTCTGGTTGTTATCTGAGGTTATGAAGCATTAGATCACATCAGAAGAAAACGTTCATTATTAAGATCACATCATTCCTAAATACACTACCTACCGCCACGGTTATTTACAATTTTAATAGTAGTAATTGTTCTATTCAACCTGAAATTATTTCCAGCCTTGGAGTAACAAACCATTAACATTTTCAGGGCTGTAACACTTAGACTTGAGTGTCGGTGGTACCCAAGATGTACCGCCATAAATGGACGTATTTTATACCACTGTCGCTTGTCGTCAGCACTGTTTACTACCAAAAACGATGTACGTCTTTTCATCTCCCACCAGTTGGTTGTGACCCTGTTTCATAAGTATTTCGTGTGATATTCACAATAATCAGTGAGGTTAGGGTGGGTAATTGTTACCAAAATGAAGTGGACGCGATATGTTGATGGGGACGTTCGTCAAAAAACATCTGCTTAGAAGGAAGGCAATGAGACGAAATTGTGCCTTTAACGAGAGGTTTAATACAAGGCTGTGAGTGGGTCGTGTCTGTTAGTTGTCTTTTTTATTAGAGGTGTTAAAGCACACAATAACTGTCATGGAATATGTCATGTGCTCTTCTACAGCTGTCCCTGCAACTCGAATATAAACCATCAGGCGACATAAGCCACAATTAAACTGGTC
>Ga0123357_10011624_pt1 | contig 11304 bp, 4 predicted proteins | sample TergutEmb28metaG_FD_89873 | JGI IMG/M metagenome (GOLD analysis project Ga0123357, IMG submission 89873) | Embiratermes neotenicus P4 segment gut microbial communities from Petit-Saut dam, French Guiana - Emb289 P4 | ecosystem: Host-associated > Arthropoda: Insects > Digestive system > Gut ...
AACTTGTCGCTGAAGTGTTTGATGTAGACTGATTTTTTGCTGTGTTTGTAGGTAGTCTAAGAGGGCAGATAAAATGCAGGAAGCTATGTCTTTTGAAGAAGGCATTATAGTTTTCACTTTAATGGTTTGATTTTTTCTGTAAATGCAACTTGAATTTTTATATTTATGAATGGGTATATTGGGACAGTAGTTATTACCAGTATGTGATAATCATATTGGATCTTTGTACTGTGCCACCACCACCATCATGTATCTCTTGTGGGATGTGTGCAGTGGTGATTGTGCATATACATAGCATCAGTATACCAGTCATACCATTATAGTCACACCTAACAGGTTTATTATAACAATAAATAAAATAACAAGAAATAATTACATTTGAATTTGCTTTGAAAGAACAGCCAGTGCTAAATAATCAGTTCTGTACTTGACCTCATAACACAAACATTATGCTCCAAGAAGAGGCTCCACATTCCAAAACCAAACACTAGACTTGGCAATGCCAAGCGTAAAACAAGAACCCACATAGAACTGTCAGGGACCCAGTGACCACTTCCTAGCTACCCCCTAACATAATTTTGAGTCAAACACTAGATGAAACAAAATTTAGAAGTTATCAGGCAGGAGACTAGTCACCAAGTGAGTTAGTGACCCTTCAGAGGTAGGGCTGGAAAACAAAGGGTGAGAGGAGGGAAAAGGAAGGAGTGAGGCTTAAAGGAAACAGATGAGAGGGCTTATTGGTGGGCAGTACATAATTCTGTGCCTGACATGGTACAACATATACTGTAATAGTACTGATTTCTGTTCCATTTTTGAGGGGTTTTCGTAATAAGTACGTGCCGAGTTGTTACAGGAGTCTGTTTTACTGTGCATGTTATTAATCACAGTTTAATTTTACATTGGTTCTGATTTATCTGAAATTGTTGGTATTACTTTAATTGATGGTTCACAACAATATTGCAAAATAAGTTGTATGCTTGTTCTGTATTGGTGTTTTAACATAGACCCACACTGCCCATGTGCTTCCCACCTGTCTGTTCAGTATATCGCTTTCACCTTATAAAATTTTGTAAATTATTATGTTGTACTTGTGTCATTTGAGGCTGTTACTGTGGTGAGTAATAAGATTGTAGTTCATGGAAGAGTATCTATGTTTTAAAGAAGCTACCACCTTCAGAATGGTAGCAGGGCTTCTCTGTCTCTCTGTTGACATAATACACATACTATGCAACACTGTTTTTTTTTACTATAAAAATCAGAGTGTTTCCTGACAAGTGTATTCTCTGGGTTTTGGCCATCAGTCTTCTCAAAAATAAAAATAATTATGTTTTTATGATCTGTGAGTAAAGAAGAAATATTCTTTCATGGGTTGTAGGGAAATTGAAAGATTTGAATTTTCCTTGAAAATGTATTCCAAATGTAAATGCAATCAATTCTTGTCATTTTACTTTCTAATCCGTGTTTTGTAGTGTTCTGCAGTAATGCTAGCATGATCGCTCTTCATTTTTGTATGTCCTTCAGCCATTTCAGCAATGGTATTATTTTAAGCACAGTTAACAATAAGGGGTTGTATGGTTGAGGATAGATAAAGCATAAAAGTGGTTGGAAGAGGATGAAATTTACAAAAGGCCAACAACTACACTTTGTGGCTTAACAAATACTGATGCAACTTTATGCAAAATATTGCATTAAAGTGTAAAAAAAAAAAACACCCTCTAATTTTTGCATTATGGTATTAAGAGGGCAAATTTTGAATTTGATCTGAAAATGTTAATGCTGTCTCCTGCTAAGTCGGTGTCATGAAGAAAATCTTTTTGTTATTTTGTAAACTAGATCTTAATAATTAGATGCCAATTCATTGTTCTGTTGGTCTTCGAGTAAAATCAAAGCACATATGAGGCACAGTCATACATATGCATTTATTTTGTCTGTTGTTGTTTTTCACCTAGGAGAGTTCTTTGTCTGTTTCCTTTTGTAATTTACCTCAGCTAGCATAAGTGGAATGTTAACATGGTATACTATAGTGATAATGTTTGTGACAAGAAATTACCTAGATATTATTGCTTTTTTATTTCATTTGAGTGAAAGAAAGTGTCTACTCTTGTAGTGGCTGTTTAAGAACATAATTATATACTTGTAATTCCTTTTTTTCTCATAATGAAACATCCACCCTTGGTAGTTTATATTTTTACATTCTTTACTTTGTGTTTTCACAGTGGTGAATATTCATAAAATGTTGCCTGGCTTAGGACATCACGGGGTCTGATAGATGGCTATCAGTGCTTCAGAAGACAATACTGCCTCAAGTTTTAGCAAACCACTTGAAATGGAGGTAGTATGTTCTTGCAGAACTGTACCCACCCACCAGATTAGGTAGTGTGATAATGCAGGGCACAATTTCAGTTCTTTTTGGATTGAATGTCAGGCAATGCGATGTATGGGGCTGGTGAGGAGTAATACGTCCGCATTATGACATTACATTGTTGGTAAGCAGCGTGAAGCTAAAGGAATCGGATTTATTCCGGTCATTAACACAGCTATAATTGTGTAAATGCTGCAATTTTCTGATGTGTTTTGCCTGTAGCTGCTGGCCATCTGTAAAGAAAATAAGGCCTCATAATCTTCATGCTGCAGTATTCTATTCACATGATTGTGTATTATTAAGATTTTGTTTCATAATTTACTTTAAAAAATTGTCTCTATTTTGGATTTGTAGAATTAAAACTGATTAGCAGTTAATTTAAAGTATTGTCTATGTGTTGGACCTCTAAAATTAAAGGTATTTTTACAAGTGCAACACAAACAGTAATAGCCACAATTACTGTAAAAATAAATTACATTCATATTCTCTGTACATAATAGTGCAGTGAAAATGAACTGAGATCTCACTTCCTTGGGTAACATGAAATACAGTACATATTTAAAACTGTAACTCAAATTCCCCTACATGTCATTGATAAGTCACAGACCTGAAGATGGCCAACACCAAGAGCCAAAACGTCATAAGAAATGTGTGTTATATTTCTGATAGGACAAATGTTTCCCCTGTAGTATTGCAGAAATAGTAATGGAACGTCATTGTGGTTACAGTCATAGGTGTACATCTCAATGTGCCTAATAAGAGTGCGGTGTGACAAACCGATATGCTTCTGTTCAATGGACAGCAGCCGCCCTTCCACGAATTAGCATTGACGTATCTTTACCTCTGATCTGTGCCCAGACCCATGTGTTATACCGTATTCAAAAGCGAAATGGCAAAATTGAGGGTGGCGTCTGAAATTGTACAGAATGCGTATGTTCTGTGTGTATTTTAACATTAATGGTTATATTCAGTGAACAGACACAGTACAGCCTTCATGGTAATGTAAATTTCTATACCAATTGCTATGGTATGCAATACCTATGATGTGAATATTTGGTAAAGAAACATTAGTGTGCACGAACTTGTGCCTGAAATGTTATTTGTGAATTATCTCGAATATTCTCCTAATCGTAACATTCTTGTATGTGCGGATTTTATTAACTTATGTTTCGTATGTGGGATATCATATAAGATGTTAAATAGATATTTTAACTGTTTAAGACCATGCACCACAAGTAACGTGTTGATTCCTGGTGTGCTAATGATTTTTTGAAACAGTTTTTATAGAGTGTTGTTTTGTTAAATTTCATGTGGTTTTTTAAGGATTGAATTTTCTATTTTGATACTATAAGTAATGTGTGACTTACATTAGGTATGGTATTTCCCGTGTTAGATTAGGGTGTATTTTGTGTAGGTCTAGGTTTGAAAGGGGCTTTCGAAGGTATATTTATTGCCAGTTTATGAAGGAATACCGGATGTCCTGACAGATGTGTGGTGGTTTTCCACACACACACAAAACTGGAAACCCCATTACCATGCCACTTGTGTGCCACCACTATCGCACTGAAGTGGGAGTGGCAGTAAATTTAAATTGTTACTTCTGTTTTAATATTATGCATTTTCCATGCAACTATATTATATTTATGAAAGTTCAGTATAGCATATTTATTCACAGTGTATACACAACACACCAAATATCTGATTCCAAAACTTTCCATACATGAAGGAAGATCAAAATACAGATGGTTGGACACAACATAACTTCATGTAATTTTATATTGTATTTAATTTTATTTTAACTGTATTCAACTGAAACTACAACCTCAATTTTAAGAAATTTTAAACACAGCAATAATTTAATTACATGTGAGAATTTAACAGATAAGTTGAAACATATGCTGCATATGTCATAGAAGACTCCTTGAATATGGCCTGTAAGTCAGGCCAAAACATGTTGGAGAATTAACTGATAATAAAAAAGTGTTGTGCAACAAGTTGATATTGAACTTATGTAAATGTTCTGTGTTTGCTTTATTTTTATTTGACTTAATATGATATGTGAAGTAGTCAAAAGGAAAGGTACAAGTATGTGTGTGTGTGTTTGTGTGTGTATCTGCATTTAACTGCTGCTGTATAACAGTAAAATGTCACATGTGTTCTGACTATAATCTAATCTGCTTGGAACAAAATATGTACCAATTTTTACTTGAACTTTATTTGTCCCGTGGTAGCACAGTGGTTAAGGTGCTGTGCTACAAATCGGAAGGTCACTGGTTCGATCCCAGCTGGTGTCATTGGAATTTTTCATCGCACTATGGCCCTGGGGTCGACTCAGCCTCTAACATAAATGAGTACCAGAAGCACTTCCTGGGGGTAAATGCGGCCGGTGTGTAAGGCTGACAACCTTACCACCATCCTGTGTCGTCAGGAAATCTGGGAACCTTAACTTCCTGGAACCCTCTGGGCCACTCCAGGCCTGTGACTGTTTTACCTTACTTTATTTGTCATTTCTTAAAGAAATGGGATGAGTGGGAATGGCTTTATCTGGTTTGGTGTAAGGACAAGTGGTGGGCTTTTGTTAACACAGTAATTAAGCTTCAGGAATTTTTTGACTTCATGAGAAACTATTAGCTTCTGAAGAAGTACATGGCTCCAAGGAGTTATTTAAGAGTTCTCCTTTATCATTTTACCATACATAGTGGAAACTGACCAACATTTATCACTCTCCTTCCCATGTCACACGGACTCCACATGTCATGACCATACACAGTCATTATATTCAAACTGAAATGTGTTTATATATGTTAGTTCACATTATGAAAGAGACTACTGGCCTTGTCAAACAACAAAAACAGGGGTTGATTTTAAATTATCCTACAAGATTTCTTGGAATTTTAATGGAGATGGCAAGGTACCCACAGACTTTCTTCACAATTATGATATGGAATTGCTGTTCATATGCTTGAATGGATGTCTTGCAAGGGTGGCAGTACACTAATAAGGCTGTACTGACAACAAGGCATTCATATAATGGGTTGCCTAGTTATATCCTCAACTGGTGCACAGTTGTGCAGGTAGATCAGCTATAGTACCAATAATATATTCAAGTGATTATACTATTTTGTTCAGCACATTTGTGAGTAATGTCAATTCCTATGCACATATATCATTCTGCTTGGTTTTTTCTTCACTGCTAAGTTAAGAGGCCCCAGTTACAGAGATAGAGTCTAGCATCTCATCATCATGTATAACTACCAACACAAATATATTGCTTATAACTCTTTCTACAAATATGAACATGTCTTCAAATAACCAATTTTGTAGTAGAGCCAGCTCTTTTGTAAATATGTCAACAATTCAAATATGAGAATGCTTGAAGTGTGTTCTGCCACAATAAAGCAGTCCTTTTATAAAATTGGAAAATGATACAGACTTGTTATTTCCGTAATTATCATTTTCATTCATACCACAATCCAGTGCTTCTTATACAACAATGACAAAGAAATGGTTTCCACTGCAGAACATATAAGAATTTCATGACTTAGAGACCACAGTCCCATTTATGCAAATGAATGGCACCACATGAAAGTGAAGCTGGCATTTGGATATGAGAAATATTATGCTCCATGATATGTCAAGACAGGCTAACAACCCTAACATGTCAGGTGGTCATGTGTAGAAGATGAAGGTGGAAAAGAATGCTAGAATGTGCATGTCACAAATAGCTAGGTTCATAACTACATATTCAACTATACAGGCAAGTAGAATGGGAACACCCAATTTTAAAAATTTTATATGTTATTATAGATGGTTTTAAGCTTGGTATGTACTCTGTGAAGATGGTACTGTCATGCTGAAACGTGTGAGAGTGAAGTGACTTCAATATCATGTATTGCAAGCACATTTAATGGGTACATTAAATTAAGATAAGGAACATCCTATGTTCAAACCGGGAGTTAACTCATGACCTCACATTAATAAATATTCACCCCTTTTAAAGTTTAAATGATAAAGATGTAAACAAAACCTACATTAACCCTTGAAAGAAGGAATAACATTCAGCCAGAAGGTGAAGTTCACATGAGCATTTGGGGCAAAAAAAATCTGAACTTAGCCCATTGCCATGTACTCACTAATAGTTGGGCCCTGGTCCAGCAATGATGTTATACCCCTTCAGGCCACATGTTTAAACCTGGAAGATAACTCCTTAGGCCCTTGTGTTTATAAGCAACCCTTTTAATGTGTAAATCTCCAAGGTCACAACCCAATGCAGGTACATAAATAATGCCTACATTAACACTTGAATCTTTAAACTAACTACAAAAACAGAAACCATGTTGGCAAATGTGTTTGAAAACAAATGTACATGGCATAGATATTACATAGACTTTGTCCCTTTCATTAACCCTGACCAATTTAATGTTTTGCCTACAAGGTATGGTTTGAACATGATCATTTTATGCTGAGTACCAAACTGTAACAACATTCAGTAAGACAATATCACTGTAAACCAAAGGATATGTTAATCCTTCATTTTTTAAATCTATTTGTGGGAACAATACGTACACAGTTCAGACTTTCAATGACTAATTTCAAGGAAAATATATTGTTACTGTGTTGGAAACCACAGAAGCCTTTTTTATGTTTGTGGCATATATTTGTTAAAACACACAGGACATACCAAGCACTGAGACTGAAAACAACACATTAAAAGTTTGTGTACTGAATCAAATGTCATAAATTAAAACATATGTGTACAAAAAAGATGTTTTTCCATAAGGATCATTGAAAACTTATAACAGTCAGATTTTGACAACCAGTATGCTATTCACAATTACTGCATTCAATTAACATCACAAATTTCTGAGTGCTATACATTATTTTATTTGAGTTTTTTCTATGAAATAAAGTGAAATTCCAACTTGAGGCAACTAAGTAATTTAATTGATGTATTCTTAGCTCGACATGTTTCAGGTACATATGCCCATCATCAGGAGCATTAGATGTTGAGTTACAGCATATGGTTTTCTGCACCGAGTTTTTGGATGGGTGGTGGTCTTGAGAGCCGCTGTGTAGGAAGTGCTTATGGTGCAGATGGTGCCGTGTTGCATGGCACCATCCTCACCGTAAACACGACCTACACAGCGGCTCTCAAGACCACCACCCATCCAAAAACTCAGTGCAGAAAACGATATGCTGCAACTCAACATCTAATGCTCCTGATGATGGACGTATGTACCCGAAACTTGTCGAGCTAAGAATACATCAATAAAATTACCTAGTTGCATCAAGTTGGCATTTCACTTTATTTCTTGAGGAAGATGCAAGATCAAACAACCCTCACGTTTTTTCTATGTTTGTTTTCCTTACTGTGTTGGCTCTGATGTTAAAATGAAGTGTTTCTTCACTGAAGAAGACTGCATAGCACAAGCTCTGACATGTGGTTCATACTACTATTGTGTTACACCTTTAATGTGGCATATCTTGTTGGGTTTTGCTCTGTGGATGTTACTGGCTCAAGGAATGAACACTGACTAGAGTATACAATAGTACACAATCCTCAAACCAATAATGTTCCATAGAACAGCACTATTATAAAATATGTCATATTATAAACTGCAAATATAGTGACATGGTTCAGACTCAGAGTCATTTAATACTAACTGAATGACTAAATGTCACATGCCTAATTGTGACATCCTACTGTGCCATAATTAAATACATATATAACATATAGTAAGCACAGATGTATACAGCACTCATTTTTTATGTTTTCTACCTCCTGGCTAAAACACAGTCACATTCAGGTAGTCCATCAGTTACATGTAAACCAATACTTTGTAAGCAGGGTCAATTTAATAGCTACGGGATCCCACATCATTCCACCAATCTTATAGAAAATCATGAAAGTATTTAAAATGTATGTATATTATAAAATAAGATTTCAATTGTCTGTACTCTACATTAATTATGGCAAATTTTGTTTTGCTATCAAGCTGTTACTTTAATCTTGTGTTTCTTTCATAATCTATTTATTCTTAATGATAACATTCTTCAGCATAGATAATGACATCCCTACACACACCTGAAGGCATAAAGGGGCAGTGGAGGTACAGTTCCACTCATTCTTAACCTTGGCACTAGTTTGAGGGGAGTGGTACATTCAACACAAAGCAAAAGACTGAGTGAAAACTTGTAATTCATGATCTAACACGGATGATGTTTCAATGATAACAAAACATGCTTTTATGAGGCATGTTCATGAAAAAACACCCAAATATTGCCTGACTGAAGGAATATCTTGCCCTAGCCTATAATTATATGTATCACAGATATCATCTTACTTATAAGTATAATGATAAAACTGATTGAAGTAGATGACTGTTTATGTGGAATAAGATCCTACGGCAATGCATAAGCAGTTCCCCTTGTTTTGAAGGCACGTATTGCCTTCGTCTTCAACAGTTTATAAATAAAAATGAAGAAATGCTTGCTACAATTCTATGCAGAATTTTGTGTCCCCTGTTTGTTGCTTAAAAATATTAAGATTAAAATATACAGGCCTTTAATTTTATCTGCTGTTTTCCGTGGATGTAAAGCTGGTATGTCACATTCAGGAAGAATGTAAGTTGGGCATGTTCAAGAATATGGTGCTGAAGAAGATACTTGGTCTTAAGAGGAACAATGTAACAGGAGACTGGCAAAATCTGCATATTGAAGAACTGCAAGATTGGTACTCCTCACCAAATATTATGGTAGTGGTTTGGTCTGTGCCCATTCATTCCATTTCCTTTTCTATTATACCAGCCTATCATTTCCTATAATACTTTATTCTATCCTATCTAGCCTATCTTATCCTACCATATTCTATTCTAGCCTAACCTATCAAAGAGGATGAAGTCCGAGGGTTGTGGTATTCATGGCAGGGAAGAGGAATGTATAAAATGTTTTGATGGAAAAACTTGAAGGAAAGGGACAAGTTGAAAGCCACTGGTATAGATGGAAGGATAATATCAATGTTCATGTTGGAGAAACAGGATGAGAGAGCATGCAATGGACTGATCTGACTCAGGATAAGGACAAGTGGCAAGATCTTGTGAACATTAAAATGAACCTTCAACTTCATAACATGCAAAGAATTTCTTGACTCACTATCTGAGGAGCTATTAGTTCCCAAGAATGATTCTGCTCCAAGGAGTTTGACAGTCAAAGGAATTACTGTACACACACATCTGACATTTACAGTAGAGATGACTTAAGGAGAGAAAAAATATACAAGGCAATGTGTATGCACATATTTTAAATGTTTTGTTGTAGGAGTGGCATAGTCCTGTGATGATATGTTTCCAATTGTGCTTGCAGGAGTGGATTATTAATGTTCATATTCTGCATATCTGATGTTTCCATTCCCTATTTACAGTGCTGTCTAGGCCTAATGGTAGGTGAATTCTCAGGCCCCCGTTACTTTCATTTTTACTCAAGAAACTTTCAGAGGCAAAGTCAAAGGTTCAAACCAAATGGTATAAACCGTACATACAGATGACAGGAACTTCATGGTTCGGGCACAAAACCTTAAAGAATGGAGTACATTTTTTTAAATACCACCATACATTTATGTGGATGTACTCACAGATAAAACTAGTTAAGTTCATGAACCTATAATTAAAGCAACATCTGCCCCAGCAAAGTATTCTGAAAACTAACATAGTATTTGCTTCAGCATTGGGATAAAAAACCAACAATGGCATTAATAGATTGCCACATGTCGGATGGTTCACTCAACCCATAAATGCTTATGAAGAAGAGGCTTATATATCCACTTCTCCTTAACCATAGCATTGAATGCAGTGATCAGCGTCATTCACTAGCTGCTTACTCCCCAACCAGAAACACCAGTACAAACAAAACAGGGTGCCAGGTGTGTCCAAGAGCTGGTCTGGGCGCTTTGGAAAAGAGAAAAATCTCTTGCTCCTACCATGTTCAAACCAAAGCATCTGATATGTGCAGTCACTATACCAACTAGGCTACCTCAGCTCGGCATTGACAGCTGAAAATATGTGGTTTTGATGGGTAAGACTACAACACAGCAATCAAGAAAGATAGCAGAGTATAGGCTACAATAATACAGGCAACATTAAGCCATTGGGCTCCAGTGTTACAATGAGTAGAACAGGTAACTCACAAAGTAATATTACTATTGGATAAAACTTGTGCTGAAAACCAGCACAACATGTTCCATGATGTTGGTTCGGGTGAATGACTTCCCACTTCGATCCTGTACTCTGTTGCTGGGTTGGGCATGATTGATCCAAGAACACTATTTAAAAACAATTCAACGCTCAAACGCATCATAATCAGTTCGTATCACTGTAGTTGGTTCTGTGTAATGGTCACTCAACATTTTATTGTCCCTGTATATAACATCATTTCACAAAACTGTAGCATTCACTCAATCTAATAACACATACTAGAAACACATTAGTAATTACCACAATCGTTTTATATTACAACACAACAATAAAGATTCCATACGAACACACAAAACGTGGAATGCATGTTTGATATCGTACCGAAACCAACATATGCATATCAACGCCACAACACCAAACGGATTATTTAAAAATGCAGTCTATATGTTGATCGTCATCCATAATTGCCGCTAAATTAAAAAAAAGGCGTCATATTGTCACAGAATACAGCATAACAGAAGCTGAACAAAAGCTCCACGCGCGTATGGCTACAGTATTGCCAACGTGTGTGAACGGGATGTGGGCTTTGGAAACGAGTAACCCGTGGAACCTGCACCGAAGTTTTTCCCCACAAAGATGGCGGCGTGCCGCTGTACTCCGTGACAGCGTGTTTTCTGTGATTTTTTGAAGGAGTAGTGAGAGAAATAGGTGGATGTGGAGAAGGGTGATGACCGGTGTAAACGGAAGCGTGAG
>Ga0123357_10011625_pt1 | contig 11304 bp, 6 predicted proteins | sample TergutEmb28metaG_FD_89873 | JGI IMG/M metagenome (GOLD analysis project Ga0123357, IMG submission 89873) | Embiratermes neotenicus P4 segment gut microbial communities from Petit-Saut dam, French Guiana - Emb289 P4 | ecosystem: Host-associated > Arthropoda: Insects > Digestive system > Gut ...
GCAACCATCCAGACAACGTTGCTTCTGCTACTCAGTCCCTGCTGATGCGTGCCGAAAAATGCATTGCAACTGGAGGGGGACACTTTGAACAATTACTGTAAAGCAAGCACTGTATTTTAGTACAGTCATGTAGTAGGCTTATACCAAAATGCGCAGTCAGCAAAGTTAAATCAGTACTTCAATACTGCTGGATATTCAAGTGCCATGTAAAGTGCTTGGAACCCTAAGGACGACTACGGCGTTAATGCGAGTGTTTATGTAGTTCAATGTAATGGCTTTATGTCACTCATACGTTAATTACATTTTAAGTACAGATATTAGCATTACAGAAACAGCATATTCCTGCCAGTTTTAATATGTATTTGGTAATCAATAAGTGTGTAACAGCTGTCAACGTTTCAGACTTCTCTGGCCATTATCTCCGTAACCGTTCAGCTTTGGGTATAGGTGTTTTGGGTTATATCGGTATACTTTAACATAAGGAACACTCTCCCGAAGTCTGGCACATTCCTCGTGGGACACCCTGTATAAACACTCTTACAGCATACAATTCCTTCGGATGAAAAACCTTATGATGGCCAATAGTGGCCTAAACATGTGGTTTTTATCATCTTCTAATGAACATCAATTAGACATACATTGTTGTGTTATTGACTGTAATTACCATACCTATTAATTACTACACACAACGGGGATGGCACATTTCAGAATTGCAATATTGGTTTATTTTGATTAGGCATTTCAGTGTAACCAGGCTGCTTTTAGTCAGCGACTATGTTGTTTATGCAGTGGTTTTTAGTGAACCTCCTTGCGTGAAGACCATGTTGTTTCAGACATCAGGTTGTTTTACATTTGTTGATGAACCTGTAGAGATAATTTGCAGTAGTTGTAGTAAATGTAAACACATTCAGTGGCAAAACAAACCAAAAGCTTATTCGGTACTCGTACATAAATACAGCTGAACCCGATTTTTGATAGTGTCATGTCCTTCATAGAAAAAGTAATGATCATGCTTTATGTCTTGAATTTGGTAGCGGCCTTTTTACAGAGAGTGGATGTAAGAGTTACACCATGGCCCAGTTACTAGGTCTTCTGTGTAATTTGAATGTGATTCGCTTGAAAGTGACGTTGACATCAAGGTAAGGGATTTTCTTTTGTAGTTTCTACTCCACAAACTGTAAGGTGATTGAGAGTGACGAATTCAGTATGGCTTAGAAGAAAATGTGGTGTATTGTACGATACGGAGACACATATTAAACAGTCTCAGGACCGGGATTCGAACCCGGAACTTATCGAATAAATATTGAACATTATTGAAAGGAGAAGGTTCGGTCGCTTTATTTAGTAATTGGTAATTGGTGATTGCCATCTTGGGGCTGTCCTCGCCTTTCCTTCACGTGTTACTGAAGGAAGGAAGGAGGGAGAGAGAGAGAGAGAGAGAGAGAGAGAGCGACAAAATAAGGGAAATGAAAGAACTAGAGAGAACGATTGAGAGAATGACCGAAGTTAAAGGAAGGAAGTATTAAATCCTGAAGGAGATGAGGAATGATACTTTTAACCGAACTGTATAAAGGGCATAATAAATTCCGGTAGCTGATGTAGGTTGCTTGTTGGCAGCCATATCGATTTGTTTTATGCTGACCCACCGTCTGTACCCGTCGGTTTCTGGCTAACTTTCCATTGTTGAAATAATCAGTGGAAATAGTACCAGAGGGACTTGGTGAGGTTTGCCGGTACATACAGTACATGCTAACCACATCAGGGGAATCCCTTTCCCCACTTGACCATCTTCGCTTTTCCAGCAGTAGCCAGCAACTCACGTAGACCAGACAGAAAGAGAGAGAAGGATGGAAAGAGTCTAACTTGTGTGTATGTGTGTGTGTGTGCTTTCAGCAGACTGGGCCCGGAGTTTACGTGAGGTTCGCCTTGATGTTCCGGAGGCGGTTCTAACTGGAGACACAGCGAGGTTAGCCTGCGATTATGACCTGGAGCATGAAGCGCTTTATTCCATCAAGTGGTACCGAGGGGACGACGAGTTCTACCGCTTTGTGCCCAAGGAGTCGCCTCCCACAAGGGTGTTCCCATTGCCTGGCATTAACGTGGACGTGAGTAGTAGCCACAACACTTGTCTTCTGTGTGGAATAGAGAAATGTGCACGGTTTGTGGGCAATCGGGTCAGTCTGGCAATGAATCATTGATTGTGAGCTCTCACATAATGGGAGAGTGACCAAATGTGTCCCCCTAGTGATCGCTGATTAATAGGAACAAATCGCTTAGATACTCGCGAGAGCTGGCAACCTGCATGTCTTTTACTGAGGGGCAGTAAATGATTGATACGGATAAACCCTTGTTATCCTCGGGGAGTACACACATACTCCAGGGGTGACCAGCTGTATTGCTATGAGTGGTAGCATTTAATTGGTATGACTTACACGTAACTCTTGTGCGCGCTGTGTAAAGATACAGGCTACGCAACCTCAGGTATGGCCAATCGTAACTCTGTGTCGAGCGTAACTGATTGCTATGGATGAATAATGGTTTACCCTCGGGAGTTGATCCTGTAGTTATAAGCTAATTCGGTAGCAATGAGTTTTGGATATGGTGTAGCCGAACAGTATGGTCTATTATCATGTTCTGCTGAGCTTTGTTTTGAAGTGCTAAACAGTAGTGACGATGAATGCTGTAGCTATATCTAACAGGCCCCCCAGCGTATACGGCTGTTATTATTCTGTGCTCATCATGTTCTATGTTGATAAATAGTACGAAATGGATCTAACTGTGTGTGCATAATAACAGTTTTTTTTAATGCAGTGCTTTACCTTATGAAGTGAATTCCCCTGACGACGGTGGTGGCTGCCGCCAAAAAAATGGTGGAATGTGGTTTGATTTTATAACACCTTGTTTAAAATCATTATATAGCGTGTATTGTTGGAACAGTTTTCAGATAAATATCCCCTTGTTTGTGTTTTGCTTGTAAATGTATATAAACTCGGGTTTCTAAACGGCGTTTTAAGATGTACATTGTTGAAACATAATCATGGGCTATGTTCAAATCTGATTATCTTCTCCAAAACATCCAAATTGTCTGTGGGGCCCACCCAGCTTTTAATTCAGTGGGTAACGACGTCATTTCACGGGAGTAAAGTGGTTGGGGTCACAGGTGAACTGCTCACCTATCTCTACAGTTGAGGTTAAGAATTACTGGACCTATACCTCTGCTCCTCCGTTAGGCCTTCTTGACGTCGTCAGGAAAAATTTTCCCTTTTTTATCTCTCTCTAACAACTTTCATGTTTCGGCCTGTAGGAATTATCGGAAGAAGAATATAAATGGCATGAAATAACGACAGTTCCCGTAGTACGGCATTGCAGGTAAATTATTTACTTCGTTTGAGTGATTTCAAAAATCTGAAAATGCACTGAATAAAGCTTTTATCTCGTAATGGACGTGAGAGACAAATTGGTGATATGACGAGGGATGGCCACAGAAGCATTGATGTAGAGGAAAATAAATTAGGCAATTTCTTTCCACAGTTTCACTTTATGGTTTTTCGTGTCTATGAAGATAATGAGTGATGGATTTATTATGAAATAATTGGGGCTAAACTGGAAGGGGAATTAGTAGACTTTAAAGTGTAATTCTAGAACTAATCTGGAGCAATTTGGTAACATTAAACAATCATTCTATGTACTGGGGCTTTGTGAATGTAATTTGAATGCGCACAGCACGTAGAAGAGCATAAGTGCTGTGAAAAGGGCGGAAGACTAGGACGAGAAATATGCGTATACGGACATACAGGATCAACAGACGCGTAGGCAAAATACTAACGAATGCACATGTGGGCCTAGGCACAGCCTACATTATACGACATAAATATAACACACTACACATAGGCGCGCGAGAACGCGCAAATCTTACAGCAACTGAAATTTTCACCCGTTAAGGAAGAAAGAAGGAAACACGAAAAGAGACTGGGAAATGAGGACGGAGAAGAAGAAAGGAAGGGAGAATGAAGAGATGGAAGGAAAGTGATTGAAGTATAAATAAAGACACAGGAAGAGAGATAAGGATGCATGCCGGAAGAAAAGAGAGAAGGCGAGGACTGTGACACCAAACAGGAAGGAAGATTCTGCTTCATTAGGCCATCCGGTGGGATGCCGATTTTGAAGGTGGCCTTCTGTGGATAAGCTGCCTGTTATCCTTGAGCCGTAGTTGGTAAAGCTGGTAGTGTATTTCTTGATGTGACGTCTTCACAGCTTCTTCGATGACAGAGTCATCTGGGATGCGACGCTTTGTCGATTACCAGTAGTTACCGACGTTTCAGAGAAGCACGCTGCCTTCAAAAAACTTGGAGGTACTTGAGTGTGAATGCAGTAAAATCATCCGAAACGTCGGTAACTATTGATCGACATTCCGACATATCCCAGACGTCTTTAATCTTCATGTTACGCCTTTTCCATGGTCGTGTTCTTAGATATGTTTGAAGTGCTTACATAAGTAACGTATTCGTAATGGTTAACTACGTTGATTATCTTTCACTGTATTTGAATGAAACGCCTTTAACTTGGAACGTAAGAACCAGCCGTCTTTTGTGTTTTAATGCCCTTGGTACGCATTTAACTGACTACAAAGTAATCCGACGGCAGAGGCCTCTGGCAACCAGAATGATTAATTTATCACGTTGCGCCCGAATAACTCTCAGGATGAACCAAAAGTATAAATGTCACAGTACAATGGATGACACGTCTCCTTCTATATGCTGCCTTTCAGATACCGAACCCTCGATTAAAGTGGCAAGGTCGCCATAACATAACACTAGAGAGTTATGGTTCCCTGCTGCAGGAATATGCACAGCCATTACTGGCAATGGAATCGGAGGTTGTCGCAGGAAGAGATGGAAGTATCAATTCTTGGATGAGAGTCGCCTATCTTAAAAATAACGGTATATGATTGAAAGTAATTACTAACTTGCACCTTCATTAATCATGAAGAAAGCTAATGACTCCGTACAGTACAACCAATATTGTACGTTTTAGAGTGGCTTGAATTCCGCACGAAGGCAGTGGTTCAGTAAAACACAGGGCGTATCTTTTCTTGTACGTTGATTGTGTTCTTCGTAGTCGAAGCTGAGACACACCTGGAAGTTCCGTCCGAAGATGAGAGTGCTTAGCAGACGTTTCGCCCAAAAACGAGAGTGCGTACCATGTGCAGAGAATTGCGTGCGTTACATGTAAGACAATTGTAACTGACCTGGCAGGGGCTATGAATTTATTACAATGCTACATGGAATGCAAGGATTTTACTTACAGTGGAAAACCGATTTGATGGACAAACAGATGAGGGTGAAACAGAAGTACACGCTCTGATGAACATGCACTCCTAATATTGGTATTGACCTGATGAGTCACCAGAATATCCTCATCTCTTGATTACAGAGAAGCGTAAATTTACAGCGCGTTTAGAACTGGTACTGCAATCCGACACTCACACGTACGTGCATACATAACATGTATACGCAACATACATACATACATACGTACATACATAATTTAAGTCATATGAAGGTATGTAGATTCGTTGCGTAATGTAGTGGTTGCTTTATGTGCAAATGCCCATGCTTCCTGTGTTATGTCAAATAGTTCCGGGTGTAGAGTCGATATTTCTCTACTTCACTACTTCACCGATTCATCTGCCAGATGCTACGCTGTTGATGAAGCGTGAAAGGATATGTCATAACAAATCGGATTCGTTACTATGCAAGAGGGGCATTTTCAGCAATCAGATGGTTTTCTGAGTCCCTACTGATTCAGTGATCCCTGGTGCAACGCCGGGGTTAGGGGGTGATAAGGGAGTGTTGAAAAAAAATGGGGGTATTTAACACGGACACTGATGGGCGCCCGACTGCTTTAAACGACATGAAATCTTGAACTTTAAAACCTTCACACAATGCTTGGGTAGCTGATGCTTCCGTCTTCTGCGGCCGATGAGTAACCGCCTATGTAGTTAAATTTCTCGGCGTTCGGAAAACTTCTTCTTAATTACGCAATAATTTCCAGCCATGTTTAGATAAAATAGCGCCTGCCAAAAGCGCATTGGACGAGAAGTTCCTGTACCCTCATTTTCACGGAGCCGAAAACGCACATTAATAGTTGTGCGTCGTCTCTGTGCAAATACTGGATTTATTGTGTGCCGTGGTAATGCGAAGGCTGCACAGTAGGCTCGTTTTGGGTTTTAGCCGAACTAATGAATATCTTACAAGGATTTTATTGATACTAAACTGTTAGGCTGTTTCAATGCATTCAGGCTTCTCAACAGTTTTCGTATCTTTTCGTTTTGTTGCGCGTGCAAACGTAACAGTTTTTACGTAGATAAGTCAATAAGTGAGTTACAAAACCAAGTTGCGACCTACGTTTTTTAATTAAGTGCGGAAAACTGTCACCGCTAGATGGCAGCACTATCTAGTTTTATTGTGACGCGCAGGGATTGGTATGCGCACAACTGTAAAGACGGAGCAGCTGTTACAAGATGGCGGCGCCCCTGAATACGTGTACCACGATAGAACAGCGTGGCCTTGTGCGGTTTTTGTGGGCAAAAGATAGGGCAGCAAAGGATAGCCATAAAGAAATGCTGCCCATGTACGTTGAGCATTGTCTGTCACGTCAGCAGTCCATAATTGGGTGCAGAAGTTCTCGGAAGGGCGGACAAGTATCGAAGACTAATATCGATTCGGGATTCGGTCGGCCGGTGGAGATCGCCACGCCGGTAACGTTGCGGTGCGTCGAAGACATCATCCGAGCAGATAGGAGGGTCACCATCGACGCTGTAGCCACCACTATTTGTTGTTCACATGGCCAGACTTACAACATGATGCGTGAGCGGCTAGGCTTCCAAAAAGTGTGCTCCCCCTGGGTGCCACGTCAGCTGAAACCACAACACAAAGCCAGAGAATGGGCTTGTCATTGCATAATATCCAGCGCCACCAGGACGAAGCGGACGACATGCTTTCCCGGATCGTCACTGGTGATGAGTTTTGGTGCACCATTATGAGCTCGAGACGAAGCGTGCCTCCATGCAGTGGAAACATTCCGCGTCCCAAGCGTACAAGAAGTTTAAAGTGACACCATTGGCCGGGAAAGTCTTGTTTACGGTGTTCTGGGATTGCCAAGGCATACTGCTCACCGAATTCCAGCAGCGTGACCACACCGTTACTTCTGCCTCGTACTGCACGATCCTGACGAAACTTCGTGCCGCCATCCGCCGGAAGCGACCAGACCTTCTCACTACAGGGATGTTGCTGCTGCATGACAACGCCCGTCCTCATAGTGCCAGTCTGACCACAGCGACGCTGAGGTCATTCAAGTGGGAAGTCCTCCAACATCCACCTTACAGCCCGGACCTCGCACCGAGCGATTTCCACTTCTTTGACTCTCTAAAACATCTTTCGGGGGAGCGCTTTCCTGACCATGACGCGGTTGAAAGAGCAGTGTCGCGTGGTTCCGACAGCAACCACAAGAATTTTACGCCGCAGGTTTCCAGGCATTTGTGAAACGGTGGGACAAGTGTTTAAATTTGTATGGAGATTACATTGAAAAATAAATGTTGTTTGTATGTCATTATCCCCATTCGTTTCTTTTCAATCATGATTTGTAACTTACTTATTGACTTTCTGTCGATACCGCGACTTGTTAATATACGGTTATTCAAACTGGGTGTGCGCACTGATTTGTTACCATAAATTTATGAAAGAAGTTTTAGGATTTGTAATGACGTAACTGAGCGTTATTATCGTGGAAGAGATGTACTAAATGCCAGTAGTTTTGTATTTAAGACGCGGAATTAATTATGTAAAGTAACCTGTCTGTGGGGGCCGCGGTAGCACAGTGGTTAAGGCGCTGTGCTATAAATCGGAAGGTCGTTGGTTCGATCCCAGCTGGTGTCAGTGGATATTTCATTGACATAAAATCCTTCTGATCGCACTATGGCCTTGGGGTCGACTCAGCCTCTAACGGAAATGAGTACCAGGAGTATTTCCTGGGGGTAAAGTGGCCGGTGCGTAAGACTGACAACCTACCACCATCCTTGCCGTTGTCACGAAATCTGAGAGCCTTAACTTCCTGGAACCCACTGGGCCCCCTGGGCCTGTAACGGGACTGCTTTACCTTTTTACCCTGTCTGTAATAAATTTTACCTTTTCTGACATTGCGTTGTTTTTTTAGGCGGGTATGCAAGATTGCGAAAAGCGACTATTAACTTCGTCATGTCCGTCCGTCTGTCCGCCCGCCCGCATGGAACATGTCGGCTCCCACTGGACGCATTTTAATGAAATTTGATATTTGATCATTTAAAAAAACTGCCGAGAAAATTAAAGTTTCATTAAAATCGGTTAATAATTACGGCTAGTTACATGCAGACGGATACACATTTTTGATCATATCTCGCTCTTTTCTTCTTAGAATGAGAAATATTTCAGACACAAGTTGTAGAGGAAATCAAAAACACATTTTGTGTTCATTAATTTTTTTTAAATCGTACCTTGTATGAGATAATAAAGGTAAAGTGATCCCGTTACAGGCCCGGTGTGGCCCAGAAGGTGGGTAGAGGTATAGCTCTACTCTTCCATGACCGCGGCACTAGAAGGGGGTGAGTGGTCAACAGGACCCCGGCCGCACTTTACCCCCGGGAAAGACCCGGTACCCATTTTACAGGCGGATGGGTGGGCCCCAGGGCCGGTCTGGACGGGCGGAAAATCTTGTCCGCACCGGAATTCGATCTCGGAAAGCCCAGCCTGTAGCCAGTAGCTATACCGACTGAGCTACCGGGCCCACTGTATGAGATAATATAGAAAAATATTGTAGGGTCGGGCAGGCCACAGAATATAATATGACGCATGCGCATTATATTCTGGATAACGAGGGCTGCACACATCCTCACAATATGTAATACTTATTGCTTTTCCACTATAAAAATGGCCACAAGATCACGCTTCAATATTATGTTTGTACGTACATTGCCTGTCTTGTTGGTTTTCATATAACGGCTGTATATTTTTGCTGCCGTAATATGTTAAATCATCATATTTATGCATGTTAAAATAATAGTGTGGTCAGACAGAAAGAGATGGATATTTTATGCGTGAGTATTTTGCATAGTTTATAATTAGTCAGATATAAAATTTCCCTATGTAGATCTAAATACACGTATCATACATGTGTCGACGAATTGTTTATATTATAATGCAAATTTCATGAGGTGTAATTGCACTGCAATTTAAACAGTTCTTCCGCATATCTGTGATGCATGTATTTTACCCTTTAATTTACGTTATGCATAAAGATTCAACTTTATCTCACACAGAATGCAGTGTGGTTCCATCAGGAAGACCAGTTAGTGAATTCTCTAGAGGGAAAACATTGATATTTATTGTGAGATTTATAGGAAACTCACACATTCGCTGTGTGAGAACAATTTAGAATTTTTAGGCGTTCTTTGTGAATTAAAAAAGAAGCGATTATGTGGAGACAACATCCGTCAGCGACTGAAACGTTTGTCGGATTTTTATGAAATTCAGAATAGGAACTGATTACAGAATGTTTTGATCAAGCGTAATTTTCGTGAAAATAATCGTAGTGACATACATACTGCACAGAAGGGCGTGAGTGAATTTATACCTATAGTATTCAAACGTATCGACCGATTTGGGTGGAATTTGGAGTCGAAGATCTTTACGCGCGCTGTTTGGTAGTTATGAATTTGCTGAAAATCGGTACAGTGAAAGCTGTGCTTCGTGTAAGGTGGTACACGACATTCTGCCCGTACTTTGTACGGTACATTCTTTGTCCGACTGGGATAAAATTATGGACCGAGGGTATCGAAGCAGTGACGTTTAGTAGTGGTGAGCTATGTGACACTGGTTACCATGATAGTCACCGTTACTTTGGGACGTGAATCAAATTTTGCCAATATTTTCTACTGGAGATGTACACAAAATGCTGTTAAGTGATTCTGAAATTGGTAAATATTCGCCGCATTTAAATCCATACTTTACTTTTGGGCGTAAGTTTATTTTCATGCGTTGTTTCCTCATTAATTTTCCCATTTGGATGGTCTGAAAATAATGCTGTGGAGCATGTGTGAGTGCAGTGATATCGGCGTATGAAGGCTGTACTTTTGTTTTGGGCGTTAATACAATTTCACTGCCGCGTTTGTCGTCGAACTGTACGTTATTTGTAAAGTAAAGAACGCCTTGATGATCACTGTACCTCGTGACGGAGAACACCAGTACTAACCCTGGCTACACATATGCCAACAGTTGGGCTTTATAGGGTCAATTGTGTTTTAATCTATCGCTTAATAGGTTGACACGCAAAGACGATTTGTGTGCCTGTCTTTTGAACGACTATCATGTGTCTGTTGAACTGTACGGTGTTGTTAACAAAACCACTCGTAAAAGATACTGAATACTCGTGGACTTTACGCTGTGTTCACTGCTGAACGGTTACAGACTTTTCGAAGGGTCACGGTGCCCTCATCTTCAGGGCCAAATCGTCAGGAAGATTCAGTTTGGTGTAACAGCTCAGGAGAATTAAGCCTTTAACAGCACAGTTCTGAGAACGTCAAATATCGCCAAACCATTGGTCAAAATATTCTGGGCCAAGAATCACATTCATTCCATGTGTGGTCCATAAATGAGCCAACAAAAGAGGTAAAGAGAAAGGAAATAACGGGGAGGGGGATCTTTTTGAGTAGCTGAGTGACTTTTAGTGTCTCACGAAAGAATTGCGTGGCGTTAGTCACGGAGAAAGTGAGATACGAAAATATAAACAGAATGATGTCGTCCGGTTCTTTTAATAACAGTTCTTGTATAGAACCTGGATACTTTAATGTAGAATTTTGTTTGCTTGAAATTACGAGCGTGTCGTAATGTTACAAAATGTGAAGTTATAGCAGAGTTTTGAACTGGGGCTAATAGCAAGAATTATATGCGATGCAGTTTTGAGGGACTAGCTGGACGACGGGTAACGTTTAAAGGAAATTTAATACATTCATTTCCAGTGACGATATTTTGCAATTAAAAGTCCAAGCAAGATTGACAATGTTCTGTATAGTCTTCAGAGTAGTTCTTGTTCTTTCACAGACTCTCTTCAATCTCGAGCAAACGTAGATAACCGTAACGATTTCCTGGGTATTTAAACACATGCTTATATTGATATACGTCTTTACATTTTTGTTTTTAAGCTTTCGCCGTGTTCTAAATGTAATTTATTCCTTTTTGGGTAATTCCCCGGCGTCTGAGTTTTAATTGCTGA
>Ga0123357_10011626_pt1 | contig 11304 bp, 9 predicted proteins | sample TergutEmb28metaG_FD_89873 | JGI IMG/M metagenome (GOLD analysis project Ga0123357, IMG submission 89873) | Embiratermes neotenicus P4 segment gut microbial communities from Petit-Saut dam, French Guiana - Emb289 P4 | ecosystem: Host-associated > Arthropoda: Insects > Digestive system > Gut ...
ATTACAGAAACCACATATTCCTGCCAGTTTCAATATGTATTTGGTAAGCAATAAGTGAGTAACAGCTGTCAAAGTTTCAAACTTCTCTGGCCATTATCTGCGTAACTGTTCAACTTTGGATATAGGTGTTTTGGGTTATATCAGTATAGTTTAACACAAGGAACACTCTCCCGAAGTCTGGCACATTCCTCCTGGGACACCCTGTATATGAAATATAAACTGTGTATGAGCAGGTATGGCGGTATCTTAGGTGGGGGTCATCTCCCTTGGGCAGAGCCCAAGGGAGACACACAGAATTGTATTAGTGACTCTGCTATTCCTAGTATATTTGCAAAAACTATTTTTCTTATTTAAATGCTATAAGATTTATATTTTTTAATGAGGTGTGAAAAGTCATGTACGCATGTATGTACATTTACTTCCGTGGAGAATAAAAGTGAAAATGCACTGTATTGAGCTAACTGCTATATAGTGGTGATGTTCTGTACATTGTATTCAGGAGGTATGTGGCTTGAGTCTTGGTGAAGATACCAGCTGCCATGAGATCTTTTTCACACTCTGTTCAGGCAGGTGGGGTAGCGCTGGGGCAATACTCTTAGAATTACATTAAAGTGGTGCTAATTTTGAATTTTGGCGAGTTTATTTTTCATGGTTTTTGTTGATGTATGTAGGTGAATATAGGTCTATACATTTTTCAATTGAATGAGTGTAGTTAAATAATCAGAGAGTGACTGACAAGAAAATACATTGTCAGATTGTATTGATAATCCCTGAAGATAAACTAGACATGTGTTCTGTATTTGGAAAGAAGAAAACTATGTCATTTCAGTTTCATTTGTTTTACCTTTAGCATATGGCCTTTGAAATGCCAGTTTTCTGCTGTTGCAGATTACTGTTCAGTTAAATGCCCACTCAGGACTTTTTCCTACTCAGATGAAAAGGTATAACATTTAGTGGGAAAACATTCCATCTGTTAGTTAAAGGTTAAAACAGCAAAAAATGGTGTAGTTTATTCCCTGTTTTAATATAGTTTTAATGCACCATAAGACTATATTAGGCATATGGTGCATTAAAATGGCTGGAATGTTGGACTTTTGTGCAAGGGACTATACATATGAGTATGGACTTCAGAATTATGTGCAAAATCTTAGTGTGTGTACAGATGCATGGTCTACATGGCTGTTCATCAGATGGCTGTGATACATATTCCAGACCATATCATGTTGAAGGATTAAGTCCAGGTGTTAATAAATGGTAAAGGTAAAGTTCACCCTAGAACAGGCCACAAACACCCAGAGGGGGAGTAGATGTATAGCTGTGCTGTTTCCTTAACCTTGGTGCTAGATGGGGGTGGGTTGTCAATGCCACGCCCTGGCTGCTTTACCCCATGGAAAGACCGGGTACCTATTGTATTACTTAGTAATCTTCCAGAAAATTTAACAGATGCTACAGTATGTTGTACTTAGGTGTAATTTTTTTTAGATTTTACATTTTGGTTAAACACATGTCAGTATAATGTTTCTTGTGAGTAGGATTAACTTAATTAGGTAGCATTATTTATGAAAAGAGATGTCTCAAATTACACATGTAATAGCAATGAAGGAAATGGGAGTTTGTTCAAAATATGAAGTTTGTGTAGGATGGAGAATAGTATTAGTTTAGTTTACACAGTTGTAAGTTATTTTTGTTTGTTTATCAGTATTCAGTTTGAAACAAAGAAGTCCTCAAAGAATGAAAAAGATAATGATGAAGATGCAGATCCAGAAAATTTGATGGAAATGGAGACAGATCAGGATTTGGAGGACAGAGCCAAGAAGGCTGGTGTAGGAGAAGAACATGAGAGCTCTGATGAAGAGCTAGAGGTACCAGATTTGTATTATATTGTGCAATAGACACCTGTAAGTTGCTGTTTGAAATGTGTGTGTGTGTGGGTTGTGGTGGATAAAGTGACAGTCAGACAGGCTTTGGTCCAAATATTTTGGTTTTCTCTTGTCACTACCATTCTGCCAATGCTCCCTACTCGTATTTCATTCATCTGCCATCACTGCTATATAATCTTGGCAACTGACAATTTCATTAAATAAAACACACAAAAAAAAGTTGGCTTCTTCTGTGGGTTGTGCAAGGTGAGAGGAGTTTTTTTTACGTGAATATGAGGTGAGCATTAATTTAAACGAATGTGAGATTAAGTATGGAATATAATGGAAAGAAATAAGTCATAAGTGAAGGTTAATATGTCAGTTTTTACACTTTCATTGTGGGTGTTGCTCAAATGATGGTTTTCGGAGTTATAACTTTATTCCTAAGTTTAGGAGGAATGTGCTGCCTCCATTTGGTCCAGGTGTATGCTGAGATGATTAGTTGAAGGATATATGTTGATTGTGTGGGTAAGTTGCAAGGATTGTAGCCAGTCAAAGATATGAACTGCAAGAGAAATCCTGTATCCATGTAATGTCACAGGCATGCATTCCTCACCTTATCGTCTGCCATTTACTGGCTACTTGTAGGAATGTTATCTTACCTATGGTGTCCTGAAATTAAGTTATTCTTAATTTTGTCCCATTATGTTCTGTTGCTGTGCAAAATTATGGAACTATTCCCATCATATAAAAGAGGGGCACTGTTGGAATTTGTTATTCTTTTTTGTGTTTTTGTTTTCATTGTTTTTCACTGCATTTGTAAACATCTAGGATACCATAAAATGCTTAAACTTGATTGTAGTTTTTGACAAAAAGAAAACTCGCTCCGAGTGTCTGGGAACAACAGAATGAACTCACTGCTAGAAGGTTTAGTGTGGTGGTTCACTTGCCTTTTGGTGGTTGTGTGTTTCAGAGTAACCAGAAAAAACTGCAGTGATGTGCAAGGATTTTTTTTGTTGCTTGTTTTGTGTGAGGGGTGTATGTCATTCTTTCTACAGTTTTGTAGCTGTTAGGTGCAATGCATTTAGTGGAAGAATGCAATACTGACACAATTTTAGTTAAGTGAACAGAGAAAACAGGTGATTCATTTAAGTGTAAAAAATTTCCCAACAAAAGTTAAAAAGTATCCAACTAAATCAACTTATGTGTCTTACTTTATATGCTTCTGAAGTGAGTTTTACATATATTAGGTATGTTGAAAGTTCACTGAGTTAAGAATGTAGTTGTAGAAATCATATTTTGATCTTTTCATGTGGTAGACCTCAATATCCTGGAAGTCTAACTCTTGTAAGATGTTTTTTATTATTTTGTAAGTTCCATATGTATGTGTGTTGTGTGTGTGCGTGCGTGTGGGTGTGCATATGCGGGTGTGGGTGCGTGTGCGTGCGTGTGTCAATCCTGTTTGTTGTTAGAGCACTAAGTTCTGTAAAATGTTTTTTTCATTCCTTTATCAATTCTGTATCTAAAGAAAAAGACAACACAGTTTGTATCTACAAAATTAAGGGTTAAAGTATTGTGATAGTAAATGTGAATTAGTGTGTAAGTTAAACACACTTTTGGTTAATTAATTAGTTAGAAATTTTGAATGAAGCAACTCTTAAAAAAGTTTGTTGCATCATTTTTAATTGTCATTACGTAACACTGACCTCTAGCACACATGCTACCTCAAAGTTGAGAAAGTGATTGTTGTTGATGCCGTGAGATGTAGCCGAGTGACACTGGTGGCATTAACAAAATTCATTTGGAAAGACTGCCAAAGACACAAAATGGAAATGTAAATATATGTCATATCAGTAGAGTTGTTAAGAGACTGAAAATTTGTGTATTGGTGGAGGGTTGCTCTTACACAGTAGTAAATATGAAAACTGCGTAACTTGTTTCATTCTTTGTCCAAGCAGTATATATTTTCACTAGATGTGGTACCTCTCGCAAAGATAGTGGGTTGTTGAAAGACTGAGACTTGTGTTTGGAATGTTGAACATTTCTCATCTGTCTCTTTAACAAATACAAGCAAGATTTTTTGGTGCATATGCATGACCAGTTCAAGAGATAGGAGTACATTTCTGAATGAGGCAAATGTGGATGCATATTGTATTTTTTCAGGGTGAAGATGATGATGCTACTGTGGCCCGCAGTAGGCAGAGGCACACAGAAAACCAAGAATACGAGGAACCAGAAGAAGAGGATGAGGGTGATGCTTATGGTGATAAATGTATGCAAACTGTTCTATGAATGCAGCTTACATGTCTATGTATTAGTAATTAACCTTTTATCCTGTTCATTTAGAGTATGAAGTTTGTTGTATGTTGCTTACATTTTGCATGTGATTCTGGTACATTTTACTAACTGAACACCTTAAAGCCCAGTGGTTTCTTTATTTATCACCAAGTTTAATGTTAAGAAATTCTATGTTCCATCCACAGAATGTGTTTTGAAGTTTTGAATGGCTGTCAGACAAACAGCGATTATTTTTCCACATAATATTGATGCAGTTTATACTCAAATGCAAGATGAGGTGTTTTCCTTAAACTTGGCATTTCAATATGTGAGGTTGTCTTAAATTTGCTTATGAAGTGCTGAACTGGACTACTCTGAACTGGACCATGTGGAGCCAAACCAAGGCCTGCTTTGCCAAATTGTCATATGAGATCTGCGCTCTTGTGGGTTATTACACAGGGTTGAGTGGGAATTCCTTACCATTGTTTTGGGACAGCCTATCGGTCCCATTTTGAAGGATTAAGAAACCTGAAAGAGAGAACAGAACATGACTGAAGTTAACTGACCCCAGTTTGTTTTTTGGAGCTTCCATCATCTAATTTTTTACATAAGCACGATGTTTTGGAAGCTGGCTCTGTTTCTGTTTTCGGGCAAAGAAGCACTTAACCTTGTGGACCCATTAGACTAAGTTATTGTCAGTCACTTGGCACCATAGGAAGAGTAACAAGTTAAGATATGCATTTGAGAACAGATCTACAGGTAGTCCAAGGGTAGTAACAGGAAAATGGCTATTTAAAACTTAAAAAGTAACTACAAGCTCAAAAATAAAACCTGGACCAATCCACAAATTAAACACCATAGAAAAGAACCACAAACTAAGACAGATCAGACTACAGACACAAAAATCCAAAACACAGATATTTAAATTCTTAACACCACTATGGAAAAAACTGAATCTTCATGGGTTCAAGTAAGTTCATAAACCAAGAAATTTAACTGTAGTATTTAGCCAGTGTGGATCGTATTGATATGGCAGCACAACTCACCAGAATTGACTGTGAAGAGTCCAGTGAAGTGGATGGGGATGTTAGGAGTGAGTGTAAGGAAGATGAAGAAACTTACTGTGAAGATGGAGACAGTGACACTGATTGGTAGAGGTAGATGGAATCTGATGTGATTTGTGTGTTCAATGTTTGAAATTAATATTAAAATATTTTTTCTTAGCAGACATTTTATTTTTGGGAGGGTCATTTTAGATTTGAATAAATACATTTTCCCTTGGCAGACATGTTTCTTTTTGGTGGGGGGGGGGTCATCTTAGAGTAGAGTTGTCTTGCATTTGGGTAAATGTGGTAGTGTTGTTATTATAACCAAGATGTGTGTTTACTGTGCAGTGCAAGCTGAATGTTTAAATACAATTCAGGTTAATTTTAATTTTAAATGGATCAGAGAGACAGTTCTACTATATTTAGAGGTGTTACATTTTAAATGGAAGAAAGGCTAGAATAACGTGGAAAGAGGTGGAGGAGTAAGACTCACAGGATGCCTCTTATGCTGTTTTGGTGGTCATTAAGTGAGACTTGTGTTAAAGACATAAGAGAATAGTTGGTCAGATTCATGGAATTGTGTTTTTGTTTCACATCCTTTGTTTTGTTATTTGTTTTGTTTTATTAGAAGGAAGGATAAAATTGTGAAGTGTCAGACTCTCGGTCAGCAAAGCTTTCTGAAAGAGTTTCTTTAAGTTAGTTGTATTATACTAACTGAAAGTGCAATTTTAAGAAGGATCAACAGCAGAGTGTATAAATTGTGTGATGCCGAATGGAGGGATAACTGTGAATGACGATTTAAAAGGATGTGTTAGATGAAGGGCATGGCATGTATTGGGATACTGTCAGAGCAAGTACTGGGAGTAAGCAAAGAGAAATATGAAAATTCTTGATTATAATACTATTAATGGTCACTGTACTAGTTCAGGAGTCTGAATGTTGAAGGCAAATAGGAACCGAAGAATGGGGAAGTATTTTCTTGTGGTTTATCAGTGTAAAGAAAATTTGTCTATAGTCTGTTTTTGCACATATCACTTCCAACTGTGGATGGGAATAGCCCAGTTGGTATAGTGACTCACTACAGGCTGGATGGTCTCGGGATTGAATATTGGTGGGTGCAACAATTTTCTGCACCCATCCACACTGACCATCAGGCCCACTCAACCTTGTATGCAGTTGGTATTGATTCTCTTTCCTGGGACAAGAGCAGCTGGAGTATGACGTTAACCACCCACCTCCAGCCTAGCATCAGGTTTAAAGAAAGATTTGTGCTATACCTCTACTCTTCCTCTGTGCCTTCATGGCCCGTTATAGGGTGAACTTTAACTTCTTACTTCCAGCTCAAACTTGTTTGAAATGTAAACATATAAAAGTGTTACATCCTAAGAGGAGCTATAAACACAGCACTGTATTGAAACCTGTGAATCTCAATAACCCACAGACATACCATGTACCCTGCCATAGAGTATTGTGACTTGGCTGGTTACATGATGGAACGGCATCACCAATTTTAGGCATTCTCCAAATTTAGTAGTAAAGTGTATCTCCTACATCCCATCAGTCATTTATTTGTTGTTACTGTTGGGAACTGAAATGTAAAGCGAAAATAATTTAGAAAGAAAACCATTAACAGAGCTGTGTAAAATAGGAGAATTGTTTAAGAACTTTGAATGCAGTAGATGGAACACTTTTTAACAGTGAACATTTTATTGGAAATCTTTGGCTTACAAAATGTACAAAGTACAACTTGTAAAATGAAAAGGTGCATAAATGGGCATGTAAATTGAAAAGTGCCCTAGTTGTGAGGGAATGAGGTGGATTTAAAATGGTGTACAGTAAGCATTAAGTGTGGTTTACTGAATATATTGCATGCATTTAAAGGTGCTAGTATTTGTACTAAGGATTAATGTCAAAAATATATGTCTCACTTTTGATTTAAGTTGTGGATGAGGATTTAGTGGCTGATGAAAATATGGAAGGAGCAGATGAATTCAAGGATGACAGTAACCAGCATGACTTGATTAAACGAGAATATGATTCTGACAGTGAACATCAAGAACATGAACAAGGTGGTGATCAGCTGTTTGAAGATGGTAGTGAAATTCCTCTCCTTCAGGGGGTAAGTTTAGTAATTATTAGTTACTGAAATCCTTTCACTGCATTGAGTTGGTCTGCTGGCACTGTGGCATGGTATGTCATCATGTTTTCCTTGGAAAATATAGCCAGCTTCAGAAAGGTTCATGTTTGGGTGCCATGTTATATGTGTTCCTGGTCACCAAAACATGGCACATTGTCGGGTTGTGGTTGTCTAGTGAGGTCATCCCAACCTCGCTAGCAGATAGTCAACATAACTAGAATGAAAAATACCTATTGCTGTGAACACAGTATTAAGACTGCTGATGATGGACAGTAAATCTGTCTGAAACATGTAGAGTTCTTTACCAAAATAAAGTTGAGAAATAGTGCATCTCATTGGCTATTATTATACCACTATGCACAGTCCTCTGAGTGTCAAATTAAGTAAATTTTGTTTATTGAATAGGTTTTGTAATGTATGTTGATCTCATTCATTGATTATATTAACTTTATTACATTTATGCCTCTGTGGACCCAACTCATGTGCTTGTGAATGCAGTGAAACTTTATTCTGTTTTTGCATATAATAAAAGCTTTGTGACTTTCCGTTGTGATCAGTTTTACAAGTTTCAAATAACAAAACCCAAGTTTGTTTATATCCTTATATGTATTTTACCTTCAGGACATAAGAACAAATTTTGAACTTGTACAAAGATTGCTGTCTTCTGGGATGTGGTGCCACATAGCCTGATAGAAGAATACTGATGTTTCAGATGATCCCCTGCCCTGATGACATAGGCAACAGGATCCTCTGACATGTCTGTACACACCTACCAGCCTACAGGATGTCAGATCCCAGATGAAAGCAGTTCTCATATTATCATGAGAACATAAATTTGTTGTGAACTCCAGTTTTGTGTGCTGTGTTCAAAATTCTCTAACATACCAACTCATGTGTTGAATAGTTTAACCTTTTGGCGCCGGAATTATTTTTTTAATTTTAGCTCACTCTGTATATAAAATGTGAATAATACAGGAACCAAATATGTTAGATTTAAGAAACAAACTGCATTTTGAAGAGGAAAAAACGGAGAGTATATACCAAATTTAAAATAGTCATTACCTATATTTGTTGAATAAATATATAAAATGCAACATTTAGGGGTTAGCGGTGTGGTACAACCACTATAGTGGTCGTTAGGCGTCAAAAGGTTAACTGCATTCAAGTTAGTTCTGTGCCCGTCAGTTTGTATTACCATCAATACAAGGATTACTTTTGAGGCTGTCCATATTCCAGATGCCGGAGACTGTGGATACACTCAGCTATGATGCTAGGCTGGCAAGGGTGATTTCCATAATGGATTTCATAGTGGATTATGATTATGACACTGAACAAGAACTTTGGTGTAAAATAAAGTTAGCAGTAAGTATTTCCCTTTTTTTGTGATTGTGTTACTCCACCATACAACCAGTGTGTCCTTCCATTGCATCTTTATTCTCAAACATAACATTGAAATGCTCTGAATATTTCCTGTTATGTATATACCAAGTTAAAATGTACCATAATAAGTAGGAATACCATATTTCCTGTTCTCCCTTGACATGTCCTGTTTTTAAACCTAAAAATTTCCATCTGGCTGGGTTTTTTAAATTTGTAGAAATTCTGACTTTTTCAAGCCTTTGGCAAATTATGGTGCTACTGAAATGCAAAAAATAAAGCTATTTCTACTACTTTTGTAATTATAATATTGTATTATCCCTGTCTGTGTCAAAAGAAAAAAAAAATACATATGAATTCAGCATTTGACCTCCTGACTGTCTTAGAAAACTTCATCAAAATTTTTGACTTCTCATGCCTTCAGTGTGTGTGTGTGGTTTCATGTATGGGCAGAGAATAACAGGGTGTAACATTGTAACAGAGAATAACAGAAGTATGAATGGACACATAAAAAAGATGACTAGACATCTGGCAAATCCAAAATAATTTGAATATTTTTTTAATATTGTGTATTTATTTGAAATGAGAATGCAAATTTTATTTAATAAAATGACTGTTTATGTGTTGTCTTTTAAACTATTTTTTGCTGATAATTACTCTTTTGTATGGCATGGGAGCGTCCTTTTCTTGTGGTTGGCATGTGGCGATCCCACTAATAAGCATTGCTTAATGTACTGATGGTTTCAGATCATTGAATATACAAATGATCTATTGAACTACATGTTTATTTTTACATTATTATTTTGTCTGGCTTCATTCTGTGAGACTTGCCAGTGGTTAAAATTTCCCCTGAATGGGTTATGGGCCCAGAGCAGGGTAAGTCCAGCGGTAGGATTGCTGCCTTTAGCTTCTGGACCGGCATGTTTAGGGATGGCATTTCCTCCATTCCTGGTGAAACAGTTATAGTTTGTTAGATTAACCAGGGTAATGAAACACTACTCCCCAGCTGGCAGAAGGAATCATGGTAGACCTTTGAAGAGACTTCTGGATACGTGAGACCAGAATGGGTCAACAAGTGGCCCAACTCCATGACAGATATATGATGATGATTATTATTATTATTATTATTATTATTATTATTATTTTGTTGTATTTGTTGTTTTAGTTGTGGAATGTGTTTATTTGAAAGTGCTTGTGCTTGCCTGAAAATTCCCTCTTACTAATTTTGTGTATGTACTTTTAAGAGGTGAGTTGAGCAGTGAAAACTGCATAATGTGGTGCTCCATTCTTTTTTGGTTGTGCTTAGTATCACATTTATTCAAACATATTAGAACTATGTTACATACATTGTTAGTAAAAATGAGTTGCATAACTTAAATAATTTCTTGTCTAGTTATTACATACAGTATTGGAGCAAGAAGTGTATGAAAAGTACAATAAATTTAGATTAATCAGTAAAACATCCATCAAAACACAATGTAGGTAATTTATTTTATATATTACTGTTGGTGGTCAGCAGTCAGCTGCACGTTTTGAGAGTTCATATGGCCATCCTCAAGCCATGTGTTACAAGTAAAGTGTTAAACTGTTCACCGCTCTATTCATGTGGAGACCACCTGCAGTAATATATAGAATAAGTAACCTAAGTTGTGTTTTGACAGACTGTTTACTGATTAATTTATCTTATCCATAACAGAATGAAAAACATCGAAGTTAGAGTAAAGTTGTTCAGTTGGAGGTATTATATCACAGTCCTTCACTGTGTGTGTGCCATGGGTGACCCAGCATTTATCAATGTGATTTCCCGCCTAAGCTCAAACTTTCTGCAGCATCGCCCTGTCACTTTGGGCAGCAATAGTGGTGACGACACACTGTTGCATCTGTTCCAGTCTACCATAAAAAAAAATCCATGGGCATGAGGTTGCTTGATCTTCATAGTTAGCAATTTGAACATGTATAAATACTATATTGCTGAATAAATTATGATTTGTGACTTCTGGGACACATTGTATTAGTGATGAATCCTGATCTGCAGGTCGGGTCTATGCCATGTTGTGCTCGATTGTGCTATGTCTTACCTCAGGAACAGCATTTGCCACTGCACTGTATTATAGGTTGTGCTTATTAATTTCACTTCTATGGGAATATGTGCGTAATTTAATAAAGAACTATTGCCTTAGCAACTTGGATTTTCTTTTGTGTTTGGATGTTACCTTTCAAATAGTTTCATTCTTTGTTAAGATTGATGTGTGTGTGTGTGTGTGTGTGCGCACGTATGTGTATATGTATGTATATATGTGTGTGTGTGTATCAGAATTTAGAACTTTATTTGGCAAAAGCACATTCTGCAGTGTACAGCAAAGAAGGCAAAAAAAAAAAAAACAATGTAAACATTTTTCCAGGTTTAGTTTTAAAGTGTGTTTTAAGTAAGAAACATAAATGAATCTGTATTGTGGATGAGTCTGTGTGGTTTATAAATGGAAAGAAATGTATCAATGTGGATAAAGAGACCAACTAGATGTCACTTTTAGTATTATGTTTATTTCTCCTTTATAGGTTGCTCAACATGTTTCGGGCCACCTTGTGCCCATCTTCAGGAGCTGACGAC
>Ga0123357_10011628_pt1 | contig 11302 bp, 3 predicted proteins | sample TergutEmb28metaG_FD_89873 | JGI IMG/M metagenome (GOLD analysis project Ga0123357, IMG submission 89873) | Embiratermes neotenicus P4 segment gut microbial communities from Petit-Saut dam, French Guiana - Emb289 P4 | ecosystem: Host-associated > Arthropoda: Insects > Digestive system > Gut ...
AATCATGGGACTATACATGAATGCAGCATTTGAGGAACAAATAAATGGCTTCAAATCAAACTGTTTTCTAATCAATAGCTCGATACGACAGTGCTGTCCCCTCTGTATGCAGCTCTATATTATATGTATCAACCCACTGCTACACAATCTGTAGGAGGCAATCACGGGCGCCAGGATAGGACGTGGGAAACCAGGAACAGTCACTGTAGTGTATGCAGATGATGTAACCGTTTTTCTGATGGAGCCGGGTGAGGTAGAGACACTTCAAGAAATACTCCACATCTATGAAGAAGCAACAGGAGCGGAAATAAACATGGATAAGTCCAGGGCTCTAGCGAAAGGTGAATGGGACGCGACAAAGAAGATAATGAATATTTCGTATCACGAGGAGATAAGAATTCTGGGCTTCAAGCTTACCAACAGAAGCAACATATAGAACAAGGAGTACTGGTGCAGAGTCATATCACAGGTACGCGCTGCAGCCCAAGATGCATATTATAGGAAATTAAGTCTTGACAAGAGGATCCGGTTCGTACACGAAAATCTGCTAGCAAAATTCTGATACTCGGCACAAATATTCCTTATCCCGATCGACGGCGTGCGACAACTCAATACTGCCATCTCATGGTACTTCTGGTGGGGCGAAATATTTCGAGTTCCCCTATCCACACTCCAGCGCAGTAGAGATGCAGGGGGATGGAGTCTAACCAACGTTTGGGCGAAGAGTAGAGACCTATTCATACAGCGTTTACGGACCCAGTGGCAGCGTCTGGGAACAGTAACTCCTGCTTGGATGGCGAAGTGGAGCATCCTGACCGAAATCCAGAATCTCCCTTATCCTGGCCTAATACCGGCAGCTTTGGGATATATACGTGAGTATGTCTTAGATGCAGCGTATATCCAGAATGAAGGCATCACTGAATCTGTCAATACATACAAGAAGATAATATATGCAACTCTTCAAATACTAAGCAATGCGGCTAGCGCGATCCAGGAAATGCGAATTATAAAGATATGGCCTCAAACAGACTGGGATCTAGTTTGGAAAAATCTTCTGGCCACACCAGTGCCTAGCTCGGACTTAATGACATGGTACAAAGTAATTCACGATATCATTCCAACCAATATATGACTCAACCGCATACGTATGTCGAACACTGACGCCTGCACAGAGTGAGGACAGAGGAACACCCTTGAACACCGACTAATTGAGTGTGGGGAAGGAACAAATACGTGGAACTGGACACAGAGTAGAATAGCAAGGATTATATGAACATCAGCTGCAAACATCCCAAGTGAATGGCTGACACGGCCCCACTTCCAACTATGGACTCCGCAACGACATCGCGCAGTGCTATGGATACTGGCACTCTATGTGAATTTCCGACTGAATAACCCGCGCACCCTGTTGCCACAAGAACTAATGGACTACATGCGGAGCTCGAAGTGGAAGATGTACATCCTCTCAAACCGACACAAACTCGTTGCCAACTTCCTCACCGTCTTGGACATGTCATACTAACCAGGATATACGCTAATGACAAAGATCTACCGTTTCGAAACGCGGTCTGGATCTGGGTCTGAGTCGCATACTCATAGGTTTGCAGGATGCCAAGCACCTCAAGGGGCCCGCAACTGCCAACTACGCCGGTGGTCCAGGCAGAAAGCAACGTAGTAGCGGTGGACAGTCCTGAATGATAGCGACACGTCTCTACAAATCCCCCAACACCACGCCACTACTAATGGACATATATTGCTACATCCAGTAAATAAAAGATCACTCACCATGTAACAGAGTACAACGTGTATCCTGAACTTATAAAGGCTTGATTAACTGTAGGCACATGAAGGTTTGTGTGATGACATTTTGTTTATTTTTATTTTATTTCTGGCTTATCGATTCCACTCCTATTGTAATATGTCACAAAAATTTGTAGAATAAAGACAGAAGATCAATAAAAAAATTCCAGCTGGTGTCATTGGAATTATTCATTGACATAAAATCCTTCCAATCGCACTACGGCCCTGGGGCCAACTCAGCCTCCAACAGAAATGAGCACCAGGAGCGTTTTCTGGGGGTAAAAGCGGCCGGTGCGTAGGGCTGACAACCTTACCACCATCCTGCGCCGTTGTCATGAAGTCTGGGAACCTTAACTTCCTGGAACCCTCTGGGCCACTCTAGGCCTCTAGTGGGACTGCTTTACCCGTACCTTTACTTTTGTGACAAAATATTTTGGAAAGCGGATATTTCAGGACAGAAGTTAAGAACAATGCAACATATTTAGTGTACAAGAGATGGTGTCATACGGAATAAACGCACTCAGGGGAAAGTGTACTTAGTATCTACATTATATTTTGATTGCTTAATTTCTGGGTTTTCCCCATCCTTCAGCATTATAGAAGAGAGCAAATGAACAATTCCTTCTGTTGGACAAAACATAGTAATTCCTCCATACCATTTCACTTGTGGAATTTAAAAGATCCAGTTTCATAAATTTTTTCTCTTCTGGAATATTACACGATGGAAAACGTCCATAAAGTAAGAAATCCTAAGTGAAAACACAGTTTTAAACAAACACACACTTTCTCCAGAATTGTAGAACTGAGTAAACAGAATGTTTACAGGAAGCAACCTAGGTTATTGCACACTGTTTCAGTTAAACGTAATATCAAATTACCTACACGCCTTAACACGAATGTCCAAAGCTTTATGTTTCGCCTTTTTCAGTGAGCGAGTAGGCTATATCTACCCCAATTTGTGACAGGGCAACTCTTATGTAGAAGGCAATACGCAAGTTAAAAATATTTCTGTTTCTTTGTCTTTGAAGATTCCTAACATAAAACTTGTACCAATAAGTACAATCGAATGTCTAATTTCTCAATTGTTCATTACTGTTGTTCTGTACAAACCCGATCAACATAGGTTCCGCAAATCTGCTTTTTGCCAAACATCTGTTCTTTTTTCCGTAACGCTCGCTCTGTGTATAAGCGCTTTATAAAACTGTGGGCAATAGACTTAACAACACTGTACTTTCCTTTGATGTAACATCCTTACAATATATGTTCCTATTCCTTTCTTTGTGTTTGTTGTGTCTATTCTTTCCATTTTGCAACATTTTATCTCCTTCCCCAATTCTTTTGCATTTGGCTTGGCTGTCGGAGGAAGTGAAGAAAATATATATATAATGAAACGTCTCCACTCACAATTCTTCCATTTCTCGTACCGTCTGTAGTACTTTATCAAGTCACATACCACTCTTCCGCTAACCGCTTCTGATAAATCTTGCACTGCTTCCATTTCTTTTGACGTCTCTGTCTCTCTTGCTCCGTGTAGCCCTTTTATCACACCCTGCACTACGCATTTCCAACTGCCAATTTAAATTCACCAACTGGGTAAAAGAAAATATTATGCAAAGACGAACCTGGAACAGTTTGGTTCAGCAGTATTGCCCCGTGGATAGTCTGGGATCGCAAGCTTACAGCACAAAGCAGGAGACAGCAAAACCAAACGTACTCACTGACGGGACCTAAAGAAATTACATTGAATAATTTAGGCCTATGGTAAACGAAAATTCTACTCTGAAGTCGGAGACGTTCGCCACGCGAACAATTTATACTCAACAACAAGCAGATCAATGCTTCGTTCCTGTTTGCAAGAATTCTTCATTATTATCACAAGATGCTACAGGAAAATTACGGATTTCCTATACGCCTAACGTAACCAAATCACCTTAAAATAAATGCGGTTTCTACCAGATTTATTACTTGAATAAAATGCCATTACAGTAGCACTTCGCTAACACTTCAATAGCTAGCATTAAAATTTCCTATATACATACTTCACGAAAGAATTTATTTACTTAAATTGGGTTCAGTTATCAAAATTGCTAATCGAAACTGAAAAGAGCATAGTAAATTAACTGTATGTATATTATTCTTGAATATGTCTGTTAGTTAAACGTGTCTGACACACAGTTGGTTAACAATACTGCGCAGGAAATCGCTATGTCTCTGAAAGCCATGCTACTTGCTTTTAACTCCATAAAGAAACGCGAAACCTGTCTAAGGGAGTCGAAAAACAGAACTGAGATGAAACAGTTGAATGCACATTGATCTATTTTTGGCTTGCTCCAAAGGACTTTTACACCGAGTTACTAAAATTCATCACAACTGACTGTATTCATGCAAACTATCAAACATCTTTATTACACTAAGAATGAATTATTGAATTATTGAATAATTCCAAAAAAATTCATACTTCTCAAAAATTATGTTAAGAATACAGGGATATTTGCGGAACGTTGTCGGTATAAAGAACAAAAAGAAATTAAAATCTAAACTATGAAATCTTTTAACCTCTAACTGTCAACTTCAACTGTTGTTGGTTACTTTGTTTTAGAACCTGAAACATGAAAAATATTAATTTACTCACTTCTGAAAAGTACTACATTCTGTCTGAAACCAAACGAGTCCGCTGAAGATCGTCACGTGGCCAGAAAGAATATCTCATAAGTATTCGTTATAAAAATACATATACCCGTTATTAATTCCTAACGACCAAAATTCACGGACATAAGAGCGGATTTCTCGCGTGCATTCTTCGCCCTTCTACCTACACACTCACGCACGCACATCTCTATGTATGTTCTGTCTGTCTGTTTGTTACAGAAAAGAGCACGATCCCTTGAACTTGCACCTGATCAAATCCGAAAACAACTCGTGTTCGACAACCCAGAACAACACTCATTCGGAGGAGGAACTCCGTCTGGCGAGCATTCTTTCTTCAACAACCATTATATCAATGGCAATGCCTTTTATCGTGACCAACAACAGCTTTCTTCTTTCACTGGTTCTTCAACCAATCTTGACAAACAATTTGTATCTGGTCAGCAAATTCAAGCAACAACGTATAAACCGACATTTAACTTAAACGGACCTCACCTACAAAACCAACCTGGGCTTCAACACAGACAGCAGCCAGAAATTCAAACTTCATTCTCTTCCCAAGCACCGACACATCAAAGACACTCTTCTTCGTCTATCGAAATTGTTCCATCCGTTTCTTTGTCAGACGCTTTCAATCGTGAGTCCCTTCCATTACAACAGACTTACAATAACGCGTTCCAGCAGTCGCATGACCCACGATATTATAGAAACCAACAGACGCAACAACATAACGCCTTCCTCCAAACCAATCCTCATCACTTTAACAGTCAAGCAATCAATTTTCAACAACAGCAACAACAACAACAACAACAACAACTACAACTACAGCAGCAACAACTACTTCAAGAACAAAACCGCCACAACAAAGTTGCCGAGTCGCGCGTCTACGCCAGTCAGGTTCCAAACAACCATAACAACGGCAGATATTTCAACCGCTTCAGTTTCCATGGCCCTTCCGGAGGCCAGTCATTCGTCCAATAAAAATTATGTTCCCATTCTCTTACGTAATACTCTCTTATACGGAAATTACTTCCTAATTACAGGCTATGATTTTAAGAATTACATATCAAGGCGTCATGTCTTCTTAAATAACCAGGTCGATTGGCGTGAAGGTTTAAAAATATGTTACTACGTGGAAAGAGTCTTAAGCTTGTTCAAAATAGCTCATTTTCATGCCGTGCACTAATATTTATTCTCTACATACGATCAAAATAGACCACGTCTACCGCATTATGCTGGAATAAATCGATTCTTTTAAGCTAGCTAGAGTAACAATGGAGATCACTGCTTTTCCTTTTTAAAACGTTTCGTACGAACAAGAAAAGAATCAGTGCTGAAGGAAAGAAATAATTTGTGGGGTGGCCTGTTTTAACATCCACAAATTGTAATTCTTCACTTCTGTATTTAACACAGACGCATCCTTTAAATGTGTTTAATTATACATTACAAAATATGTAGGCCTATACAAACCTACAGTCACTGATATGTATCTAACAGAATTCTACCTCAATCAGTAAATTGAAATAATTTGTAAATATTTTCTTTGTAAATAACGTACATTTCTTTATATAAAGTAGTAAAACTTTGAACATATTCATCTTTTCTTTCAGTTTGTTTTGAAAATTATTTTTAAAAAGTAATACCAATCAACGAATTTGTTAAAATTTCTTTAGTTTATGACTGCTAACATGCAGCCGTTTCTCATCAGCAACTGCATGCAAGAGCCCACACTAGATCGCAGTTTTATATAAATAAAAGTTTCCCTTACAGCATCAACGTTACACACTATCAGTTCTTCGATTATTTCACACTCATATTTGTTTCCGTTTTTGCAGTAATGCACTACTAATTCCATTACAAGAACTTCAGTAACTGAAGAATTAATTCTTAACTTGGTTTATTGTTGTATACATTGATTTCTTTTATAGCACTGCGCACCAAAAAGCTTTATAAACTTCTGTGTTCTATCTTTGTAAACATTCCTAGAACAATAAACATGTCTTTCTGGATCATTTTCCTAACATAATTATGAATACACGTTCCTTAGTGACCCATCAGTAAGGTTGTAATATTTCCAGTTTTCAACGTATGACAGAACCATCTCATTGAATTCACATTCAGTAACAACGTGCATTTTCTTATGAACTCTCTAAATATATATATGCTAAGGGTCATTGAACCAAGAGCGCTTATTTTTAGAAATTAAAATTATAGGAATACATCATCGGGTCTCCTGGAACAAAATTCAATGCACTATTACCGAGTAATTGAAACATGAAGTTTCTCCTGACAGTGTCAATAAATTGGTTAATAAACTGATGAATAATATGTTAAAGAGAACATTAATAGAGACGCATCTAAGCCCAGGAAACGCAAACTGTAGATAGACAAGTGTGGAAAGTAACAGTGTACACAAGAGCGTTGTAGTGGCCACACTACTGACCGGACTTCGAACGAACAACTAAGCTCCTAACGCCGTGCTAAACACATCAAAAGTGGTAAAAGACGGGAAGAACTCTTCGTTAAACAGTACATGAAAAAGAAGCATGACGCCTGGATCAGATGCAGCCATATTTTCTGTCAACAAAATGTAATTTTTAGTGTATATTTTACAATATTTATTTAATTTTATACACTTCCCTTCACCCTCCTTTGTCTATTGTCGATTTTATATGTTTTAGGTTTTCTCCTTTAAATTTCCTTAAAGTGATCAAACCAGTTTCTTTGCGGGGAGTCTTGTAAAGCGTAAAAAATACCACAAATAATTGCAGGCACTGAAAAATGCCGTGTAGTAGACCAGCAATGCATACTTTCGAGCTGATTATTCACACGTTACCTTTTCTCGTCCTCAATATCTCGTTCTAAACCTATTTTAGAATAAACAGTAGAACAATATTGCTTCCTAATAGCTCGAACTATTCGAAATGATGAAACAGAGTGCGAATGATGAACCATTTTGTAAAATGAACATAGTTTTAAATTTTTTGTTATGATCTAAGTCATCACGCCTGGTAGCATGGCACTTGAGCCCTATCTCTTTGGAAGAACATGCTGATTTCGTTCTCAGGGTAGAAGTTACAGGCAGTTCCTCCAAACGTCGGTACCGGCTGGCAACGTGCACATACATACAAGCCAGAAGACTGAAATACGATTGTCATTAGCCATGCAAATTTAAATATTTTTTTTACTCTGCCCAGATTTTATTGCTGAAAAATGTACTAATCGAAAAATGTCGAATATTTGTGTGTACATATTTCCCCTTAAAATCAACAAATATCATGAGATTAATTAATTAATTTAATTTTTCATAAATCATAATTTTAATTACTTTTAAAATTTAGGTAAAATTTCTAAATGTGTATTTATTACTGATTATATAAACACGTAATGCAAGGGTAAGTATAAAATTGGTCTCTTTTTAGGTCCATGTTTTTTATCCCGCTGGATTAATGATTTTATCTAAATGACTGGATATCTAGTATATGTCAACTGTATACCTTGCCAAGCCAAGCACTTTTAATTTATGTATGTGCTAAATTCTTGTCACGTATTTATATTTAAAACCTGAGAACTTTTCTATTATAAATTGCAAAATGACTTCTAAGAAACGCAATGTATACTTTATTTATTCCTGGAAATGTGTAATAAGGAAAGAATCTCTTATTGTAAATCTTCGATGATTTTCTGTATACCCCAAAAAATGAAATAAATATTCTCTATATATTATCTGTTTCTAATATTTCTCGCATAAGGTAATTGAAGCTCGGGATTCAAACGTTATAATTCTTAGTACATCTAAAGATCGTAGTTTCCGCCGCTCGCCTTATGGCGGTTTCTTTTGAATTGTTTACAGAAGCAACTCCCTTAACGGTATTTTTCACAAGTGTAAATCATTTTTATCCTGTCCACACTAAGCATGTCATGTCACGCTTACAAACACAGCTGTATAAAACGGCATAAAATATATTAGGAGGTTAAGGTTATGTTGAATTAAAACGTTCATGACAACGATAAGGACAACTCATCTTAAATTTCGATAAAATAAGCACAGGAAGGGCGTGAGTTGTGCGTATACAGGGCACGTAAAGCAGACGGCACGTGGCCCTTGGTAGGAAGGGCAGCATTCAACGAAAAATGTTTAAATAAACTGGTATAAAGCATATTGAAATTTCAAGGGGGAAATTTGATATTTCTTCTCTCTAGCTACGATTTATACACATAACCCTGCAATTGGACTATTCATATATAATTCGAACCCAGACAGATACTATGAATTCACAATTCCACCGGATATTCACGTCATTAATTTGAGAAGATTAAGGGACAGCTTGATAGGTTTCTTTCGAAAAAAAATAGAAGGTTGCAGTGCCTGTAGAATTTTACTGATATATTGAACGCTTCATCACTTACAATTTGCCGGTCCCAGTGGCCGCGCGGTCTAAGGCATAGGTCTACGGCCGCTTGCCTGCTGAGATTGTGGGTTCAAATCCCACCGGGGGCATGGATGTCTATCTGTTGTGAGTGTTGTGTGTTGTCAGTTAGAGGTCTCTGCGACACACTGATCACGCGTTCAGAGGAGTCCTTCCGACTGTGATGCGTCGTTGTGTGTATGTCACATAAATGCAGAAATATTGACATCTACCCACTTAAGGCCATACACTTTGCAATTATGATGAAAACGTTATAAGAAATTACTTGAATGACATTACTTGTAAAGAATATGTCCACTTAATACGATTATAATGCTTATACAATTGTTAAAATTAATATTTTTAAATTTACTGCAACATTTAAGTTAAGAAAATATTATTACAGAAATATACAGTACGTAGATATTTCTGTATGAATTCCATAACCATATGCCTAGGTATTACAGAACCAGTTCAACTTTGTTTAAACCGTTGGTTGATGACTGTTGATTGAAACAGTCCCCGAAATTCCTTTTCCTGAAAATGGACCTTTCAATCTGTTTGGTTAATCTATCCCATTTGCCTCTATGCAAACTGAAAAACTAAACTGAAATAATGCCTTGCACGAGCATCATCATGCCGCAGGTCCAAAACTGGGTACCATTCGCATGACAATCTCCATTTGCGAGGATTGATTTCTTCCTGGTTTTGGTAAGGAATACTTTCTGATACAAACCCCATGACCCTGAGATTAAAACGTTTACTCATATCGATCTGACCATTAGCCGTCACGCGTTCAAGACTACAAAATAAAAACAAACGCCTAAGTGTAACGTAAATCGTTTGCGGTCAAACAGAAGAGACTTTAAATATGAGTAAGACTTGGCGAGGAATACAAGGTATGTAGCTCCTCATTCTTCACAAGAATAAAACGAAACAGTAACAATGTCAGCCTTTTATGTACTACTGCCGATCCTGCTGGCCGTGCGGTATAAGCTGTAATTCTGAAGCCTCTTGATTGCTGGAATCGCGGCTTCGATCCCGCTAAGGGCACGGATGTTAGTCTCGTGCGTTTGTTGTGTGTTGTGTAGGTACAGGTCTTTGTCACCAACTGATCACTCGTTCAGAGGAGTCCTGCCGGTGTGCGTGCGCGCGCGCGCGTTTGAGTGTGTTTGTCTAATTGTGTGTGATCTAGAAACCTCAACATGAGGCTCCGTAGGCCAAAGGTGGGCTGTTACGCCTCCGGCAAATAAAAATGTAGTATAGATATCTACGTCTTCTGCTTGGAACTCCTTGTATATAGCCTGCCATTCGTGCAAAAAAACTTGTCAATTTTTTAAGTACCTTCATCGTTAGTTTCTGCCAGAATTGTCGCTGCGAGTACGTCAAAGCACATCCGCACTGACACAGGGACGCCTCTTCCTTCACCAGGAAGTTGATACATCTCAATCCAAACGTTCTCGTTGCTATCAATGTAAACTGTTACCAGCTGGAACACGTTTTCAAGGCCACCTGCACTCAAGTAACCCACAACCAAATGACCTTGAACTTGTGACGACAAATGGGGGACGCCTGGTTGGCTCCTTCCTACATTCCTGACTGGTCGGCAACTTAACAGCCTGTAACTGCTCTACGGTAATACATAGTCACATGCTTCGATGGCCGCTGCTTATATTACAGCTGAGGCCGGATTGCAGTAAGCCAAACACATCATCACACGTAATGGTGATCATTCGTATATGCCCACGTATTCACATAACAGTATTGAAATTCATACGTAAGTTATTACCCTCCTACATGTTTGGGTGATAAGTGGCTATCTTGAGGGAGATATGAATACACAAGACCAATACAACGACAGTTAAAATTATAAAATATGTAATAGGGCAACCATAAAATGCAGCATGGACATTATACGTCAGTATACATATATATGACTACACATACTATAAAAGCCTTGCATCTTAACCAGTAAAGCACCAACATTGTAACAACTACAGTGTTGTCGTTGTTGTTTTATTTATGACTGCTGTGTTATAAATTTTGTAATTTTAACATTTTAATATTGATCACTGTATTGGTATTACAGATTCCTTTGTACTTAAGTATCCCTGAAGATGGCGATTTAATCGCTGAAACATGTAGGAGGGTAGAGGCTTGTATAAGACTTGCAGTTCTGTTATGTGATTATGCTGGCATGTAAGAATTACTTAAAACGCAATGCATGGAATGGATAATATCAAATACGTAATGGTATTGAATAATCTGAGAACTCTTAAAACGGAATTTGTACTGCGCAGGTTGTAACAGATCGGTCTATTGCTTTAGTATATTTGTAGTGAACAACTTGGTATTTAATTACTGACTATATACAGGGTGTCCAAGGAGGAAAGTTCAATATTCTGGGAGGTCATAGTATCAGTCATTACTGACTATATATATGCATT
>Ga0123357_10011629_pt1 | contig 11302 bp, 12 predicted proteins | sample TergutEmb28metaG_FD_89873 | JGI IMG/M metagenome (GOLD analysis project Ga0123357, IMG submission 89873) | Embiratermes neotenicus P4 segment gut microbial communities from Petit-Saut dam, French Guiana - Emb289 P4 | ecosystem: Host-associated > Arthropoda: Insects > Digestive system > Gut ...
TCTGCCTGCTCTTAATTTCTTCCTGAATAGAATTCTGATTTGTTAACGTTGTTCCCAAATATTTGAACTCTTCCACCCTCTCAATGGAACTATTATCAACCTTCATGCTGTGGATTTGTCCTGCCTTCTGAGCTCGAGACACGGTCATGTACTTAGTTTTATGAGCATTTACTTCTAGTCCAATCTCCTTAGTAGCAGCTACCAAAGCTTCTGCATTTTTCTTTACAGTATCTACACTTCCTCCCAATATATTAACATCATCGGCATAAGCCAGAAACTGGTGTGTGCCATTTAATTTCAAGCCATCCTGGTTTACCTGAACCCTCCTAATGGCTAAAGAAAGTGGTATATAGAGGCAAAAAATAAGTTACATTCCAAAGCACTAGAAAATTAAATTTTTGGGCCTGTAGCACTGTTCAGAACAGAGTGCATCTTCTCCTCCTTAGGCTGAATGCTGCAGCTGATCGCACGTCTTATTTATCCGTTCACGGCGCCTTAGAAATCTGCTGAGAGGTGAGGAGACAGCAGACGGTAACTCAGCAAGTTTTTGTCCACAGAAAAGTTCAGTTACTCTTATATCAGTAGAAATGAACGCGTCATTTGACTCGCTAAGTTCAACACAAGCGTGACTTCAATTACAAACCACGTATTGGAACCTGACAACAAAATAATATTCAGTGCCGTCTGTCGGATTTATTCAATACATTTCTGTTACCATAAGTACAATGGATTGTACTTCGCTCTTCTATGACAACGGAGTAACCACGGATAATTAAAAACATAGAACTCCATGTAACCTTAAGAACGTGGTAAACATGACAACTTGGGCGTGACTCACTCACCCAGGCTCTGAAATAGAAAACGAACAGAGTATATGATACATTACAATTATTGTTACTGCTACAACCACTACTACTAACACAAAAATTACTACTACTACTACTATTATTACAATAACTTTTACCACTTCTATTACAACCAATGCTACTATTACAACCACTACTACTACCACTAACTACCACGACTATTACAACCACTGCCACTACTACAGCCACTACTAGCACCACCACCACACTACTACTATTACTACTACTACTACTACTACTAATTCCACCACCATTACTACTATTACAACAACGACACTACTACTACTACCATCAACACCACTACTAATACTACAAACACTACTTCTAATACTGCCACCATCAATACTGCTATTACTACTACTACTACTACTACTACTACTATAACTACAGCAACAAACACTACTACTACCACAACCACTGCTACTACTACAACAACCATCAACACCACTACTAATACTACAAACACTACTTCGAATACTGTCACCATAAATACTGCTCTTACTACTACTACTACTACTAGTACTACTACCACTTCTACTACTACTACTACTACTACTACTACTACTACTTTCCACCACCACCACCACCACTACTACCCCTACTACTAACACCACTAATATTACCACTACTAATACTAACACCACTACTACTAACACTACTACTACTAACACCACTACTACTACCACTACTAGCACCACTACTACTATTACTAATATCACCACCACTACTACTAACACCACTACTACTACAACAACTACTACTAGTACTACTACTGCTGCTACTACTACTACTACTACTACCACCACTACCACCACAACCACCACCACCACCACCACCACCACCACAACCGAAATGCCGCTGCAGTACCTTCTGCACTGTAAACCGGTGAATAATTCTTGTATTTCCACACTATCGTGGCGAAAGTAGAATCAGTAAGCATCCGGTTGTCTACAAGCAATGGATTTTCTTCTTTTCTTAACACATCATCTGGTTCCGTATGGGTCACTTTTATATGCATATGCAAAATCCTTAGACGTATGGCCGGGTTGTGGTAATCAGTTTATAAATTCGCAATTTCCGCCATATTCATCAGTTTGTGACGCACACAGCGTGAATGACGGACAGTTGGTCCCTGCGAGTGACATGTTCTAATAATAAGAAGAGTATGTTTACGCACTTCAACTGAACCGCTAAAATAATTTACTGTAAAGAGGAAAAGCACGTGTATAGGAACACGTCTCAGAACACAAGAAGGGGAATTTTTGTGTCCATATGTGTAGCGACGTTGAAAAATGAAACCCACACCATTTGCATAAAGCTGGATGGTTCGTATCAAAGCCCACACATTTATATGCACATAATAAGTGATTAAGAAGGCCTGCCACTGCCTCACGAGTAAGAACTCAAATAACAACAGTATTCTTAAAAACTAATTTTCCTTTCTCTCTCCCCCTTTGCTGTTGCTTTACAACTATCCCATAGTTTCTCTTATACAGGAAGAAATGACCCATGACGAAGGGCTGAACACGCGTTCATCCGTTCAGAGCCTTCTCTCGTTTCTCCTATATTCTTTCTTTCTCCTTGTCATCTACATTCATAATTACACTGCTGAGGGGTGATGGGATGGAAGAATAGATCTATTCAAGAAGTCGCTACTATTATTCATAGGTCTACGGGGTAGCTGGCCCTCAGTCAGTGTTTCCTTCTCATCACGATGACCCATGTCTAACGTTAGAACCCAAGTGAACCGTCAAAAATACGCGCAAAGCAATTTGAGATGTGTGTGTTGCCTTTGACACTACTAAACATGAAGAATGGGACACACCCTACAGTGTCCTTTAGTACGGAACTCTAACAATGTTCTTGGTATGCAAAGCAGTGGTAGGCACATAGTGGTCAGTAAGACACGCGACACTGTAGTCGGATTACGTCAAACAAGTAAAGAGCTTTCAGTCACTGCATCGGGAAGAAATGGGATGTCCAGCGAGAAGGGAGATTTTAAATGTCAACGAAAGATTTCTCTGATTTAAGCTTATGTAGGTCTTGCGAATATCAGTGCATAATAGGCTGTTGTTTTCACTACAATATGAATAAATATTAGTGCAGACATTAATGCCTGAGGAAAGGACACAAGCGTAGAATTATATTCGGGCCTGAGAATTAAGAAGTGATGAAAGATTGGTGAGAAGTGTAAAATAAATTTTATCCGTTACTTGCAGGTCTCACCACACTTTTTCCGGGTGATGAAATTAAAGACATGGGAAAGGCTTGTGGTGCGAATGGGGGAAAAGTCAAGGACATACAGGGTTTTGGTGGGAACGCCCAACGGACAAAACACCACTTTCCAGAAAGTTGTTCCCCTAAAATAAGAGGAAATTTCTAGGCTACTTGAAAAATTTAACTTCTCAAGTAGGATTATGCACCATGGAATTATTCTTTTAACTTTTACTTAAATTTTGGTTTTCAAAAATGTTTACAAAGTAAGTAATTTTAAGGAAATTAATCAACTTTAAATTATAGGCAGATGTACATCATTTCAGTTATCAACCAAAACTTGGACATATATAAATAACGTAGCATATGACGCACACCTAGCCAGCTGCACTCCCAACAGCATATCTCTACACAACATGGCATGCTGCCACAACGGCCTGTTTACAAAAGCGAATTATATAATGAATGTTTTAATATACGAGGGAAAGTCATTAAATAACAGGAATTTTATTCTAAAGTGCATGCAAAATTATGCACAACGAAAAATCTTATTTCGGGATACAAAATGGCTCCTTAGCAATATGTCATATAGGGGCCGTGACGATCAAGCAGTTTGAGCCTGCGCAGTAGGCCGTAAAATATGGCCGCTCCACTCTCAACTTGCACCGTGGAAGAGCAACGAAGCGTTATTCCTTTTTTTGCGATCAGAGGGTGTGAAACCGTCTGAAATCTACAGAAGAATGAAGGTTCAGTATGGAGACAGTTATTTGAGTCAGGGAAGAGTGTATGAATGGGTGGAAAGATTTCAAAACGGACGACAAAATGTCAGTGATGAACACCGGAGTGGGAGAGCAGTTAGCGTGGCAAGTGAGACAGTGAAACAGCAGGTCTAGCTTTTTTCTAGAGGGCATCCGCAAGCTGGTGGAAAGGTGGAGAAAGTGTGTTTTGCCAAGCAGGAGGACTATATCGAAAAATAAGACACAAACAATTTCTGTAAGTACTCTTGTAAAAAAAATTATTATAAAATTCCTGTTATTTAATGACTTACCTTTGTAATTTTAGCAAGGAAAAACATAGATCCATGATGATGATCTAAAAAGATCGAAACATGTCGGAGTGTTTTAAAGTGTTTTTAATTGTTTTATGTGGAATTTATATAAGTGCAAATGTTGGTTAATAATTGAAGTGATTCTACAAAATGCGCCGAGCAACAATAAGATTTATAGGTAGACGTGTCTTTAGTTCTTAATTTCAAAGACTAACATCAAATATGTATGGTTTTTGGTGGTATCAAAAACAGGTTATTTTTACTGTGCCGCCATTTTGTGTGGTAAGTAGATACCGACATTTTGTTATCTGTCACCCGAACACCCTCCTCCAATATGAGAGCAGAGGTGAAAATAATAGAAGCAACATTCTGATATATATATATATATATATTTATTTATTTATCATTCTCATGTATGTATATAACATTTCTTAACCCTGCTGCCCTGAATACGTAAGTCCAAGTTCCCACCAAACATTTAGTGTCGTCTACTAGACCATAAGCTATTGTTTCAAATTTGGCAGTGAGCTTCGTACCAAGAACTTAGGCAGTTCTTGACGTGGGCAGCAGTTTGCCGCAGTATTCATTGTGGAATCATTTTATGCCTTTTACGACCCCCGTGCTTGCTCTTCAGCTGTATATCCCCTACCTTCAGCAGTGAACAAAACTTAGTTAGTGCACTGGACAGGAGTTTCATCTCTAATTTCCAAACCAGCTATTGGCAAAGCCACGTGTACAGTACACATCAAAATTATTGCAACTGTATACAGTGAATATCTTTGTATTTGCTGTACTATGTGTGTATTGCTGTTTTTACTTTAGATGCCGGACTGCTTGCTAGAATTCAGTGTTTGGAAGTTCCTGCGACCGGCCATCTCGACACAGGTTTTTCTTGGTTTCCTTGTGTCCGTAAGCAAATGATGAGATGGTTCCCAAGATTCCAAGTTGCCAACACATGCTTCTCATGTAGCCCTCCCGACTTAAATTTATTAGTAACCTATTTCATTTTTTGTATACATGTAAAATAACCACTGCCACCAGGTGACAACCCAATTGCAGCAGCTAATAATAATAATAATAATAATAATAATAATAATAATGCTTCTACACAATATAACAAACATATTGAACTCGGTATCATGACTGGTCTAAGGGTTAAAAGACAGGGAAATGGCATCCAGTTCTAGGCAAAAGAAAGACATATTTCTATATTTGATTATTCCTGACCGAATTCGAGGCACAACCAGCTACGACTCAAATTTTTTACGGGACGTAAATTGGTGGAGACTTGAAGATGAAGATTAAAATTCACAGAGCGCTCAGTTAAGAATGCATGGATCTATACCTGCACTTCCCCCACATGCTTTTGAAGTATGGTACTGTATCACTGTCACCAATGTGGTTTTTTCTTTATAGTTTGGCCCAGTTTTTACAAATTACTTATAAACTCGTATTTCGTACACCATTGAAGGTGATGTTAATTGATGTTCTGCTGGCAGAAGTAACTGCAGCTGTGCTTAATTAACGTAGATGAGAGGTGTATAGAGTGTAAGGATGGAGATAAGGACAAAAATATACAGGCCCTTGATTATGCTAATTAGTGATAGAACCGAGGTGCCGTATGGAACCCTTTCAATGTTTCTTCTCCAAAATCTTTCAGACGTACAACTGTACAACTGTATATATTTGTACATTACACGATAAAAATGGTACAAGAGGGGTACTGAACTAAATAAATTGTACATATAAAAATAAAGAGCACGAAGCTATATACTTGTATATCCTTCTGTTTAAATCAACAACACATTACGACGATACAAGAGGTAACAGAAGCATAGCTCCATATATTCTAAAATTTGAACACTTGATAAAAGTGAGTGGTGAGTTCACCATAGAGACTCTTTACCTTCCGGAAAAAAAGCCCTATTTACGCGTTTTAGAGGGGCTGTAAGAGCCCCAGCGTTAGGCTGGGCCTGGAGGAGAAGCAAAAGAAATTCTGACTCTTCCGGGAATTGAACTAAGGTTACTGGTTTCTCAAATCCGTACATTGATTATATGGGGCTTTCAATGACTCTGTTCGAATATGAGATTATAGACCTGAAATGCCGATTTTCTTTTCCTGTGGCGCTGCGGCCCCACATGGTGCATGGCCTCCTTATTCACGAGGTTTCTAGATCACACACAAAGACGCACCACAGTCGGTAGGACTCCTCTGGGGGAGTGATCAGCTTGTCACAGAGACTTCTACTTGACAACACACAACACTCACAACAGACAGACATCCATGCCCCGGGCGCGATTCGAACCCACAATCTCAGCAGGCGAGCGGCCGTAGACCCACGCCTTAGACCGAGCGGCCACTGGGACCGGCTGTCAAATTACAGGATTGTTGATAAATAATTAATTGTAAAGGATTTTAGGCTTACGCCAAGGTGTGAGATCTGAACTCTTCTGGGATTTTACGCAGCGTAAATTGATAGTTACCGACGTTTCGGGACAACCTATCGGTCCCATTTTCAAATGTCAAGGTTTCAGGTCCACGTAAATGTAATTTGAGTGCAATAAAACAGAACATAAAGAAAAGTGCAGTAGGAAGATTGCAGGAACTCAAATAAAAACAGACCACGTCACCATTCGCGTGATTTATTCTTGTATTGCTTGACTTCCAAAGAAGAGACCGATAGATTAACCAGAAAGTCGGTACAGAACTACAATTCTACGCTCAGTAAATGCCCAAAAGGGCGCAGGTCTTACCTGCCAGCACTTACATATATTTCAAAGGAACTTAAAGAAATATACCGGGCACTAAACCCGGGTCCGATTTATTATGGATCCGTTTTACGGCCTGAAGTGTACAGTACACCATTACTGCTTACGGCTACATTACTTCAACCTCTTTATGATCTCTAACTTGATGTATCTCTAGTTTGGCTTCTGCTGCTTCTGCTGCTGCTGCTGCTACCCATCGTAACCCCTCCCACCCGCACCTAACCAGTAGCTCCCTCCCCCCAATTTGTCCGTCGAGATCACATTAGGGCTGTGTAATGATTGGGTCCCATCACCATGGCAACCAGCGGCACATTAACATCAAAACGTTCCAAGTCTATGTCTCCATCTCTCTCAATTTTCCATGGTTTCACGTACTTCCTTATTTGTATGGACTCCATCGGCTGTGGTGCAAAGTATTAAAAACAGACACTCGGAAATTCCTATATAAAAAGTTCGCAGGAATTTTACAGCTGGCTGATTGTCAAAAGTTAGAGTCTACAAGATAAAAGTCTATGCGACGAATCCTCAGAATAAATTAGCATCCTTCTTGGTGCATTCGTATCGAAAAATTGTAAAAAAATAAGCCTGTTACAGCGGTGTTAATAAGTCCTTAGACCGACCAGGAAGGAAACAAGCTAATGCTTCTCTCAGAATGGCGTGAATTTCCTTCGGCGCCTTGCCTTGCAAGGGGGGGACTTGATGACAGCTAGCGTCTCGATGTTGTTGAAATGTATGATACAGTATAGGGGTGCTGATATGTCCTTAGCCTGCCAGGAAGGAAACAAGCCGATGTTTCTCTCAGAATGGCGTGAATTTCCTTCGGCGTCTTGCCTTGCAGGGGGAAAAAAACTTGATGAGAGCTCGCGTCTCGATGTTGTTGAAATCGCGCGCGTCCCTGACCTGCTTCCGAGCTTGTGTCCTTCCTGGTTGGGTTAAGGACTTATCAGCACTCAGGGTACGTATTCGACACGACTGTCCGACAGTTCTTCCGCAAAGGATAATTCGAGAACCGACGAAAGTAATTAAGCGAAACATAATGTTTGAACCCTTTATCATGGAATCTTAAAATATTAAGATTTGTAAAGATTTTAGTTATACAGGGTGACGCAAAAAGAATGCATGATTTTGAAATGGGTAGTAGTAGGGAGAGTTTCTTTCTTTGGGGTTACCTAAAATCATAAGTCTACGTTCGAAAACCTCGTACAGTCGACGATCTGAAAGTTTCCATTCGCGAAGAAATTGCAACTGTGCCACAAGAAATGTTAGTAAATGTGATGCAGAACTTTGAGTAGAGGCTACGGACGTATGTACGGCAAGAAGGATGCCAAATTTCCGATATAATTTTCCGTAATTGAGTAATAAATGTAAGTAATCAAAACTGCATTTATTACAGGTTGTTTTGGTGTTAACATAATTTTTTATATTGAAAATAAAAAAGTTACAATTATTTAAAAAGAATGCGTTCTTTTTGTACCACTGTGTATTATTTAAACACTGTGGTGATAAATGGACGATTATGGAGGTTTGGTACATACATACATACATACATACATATATACATACATACACACGATACACAGAAACATATATTCATGCCATGGATCGTTAAGTATGTCACAAAGATAACCGGATGTGGAAATTCACAAACACACAAACACACAAATTCACAAACACAGAAACACAGAAACACACAAGCACACAAATACACAAACACACAAACACACAAACACAAAAACACACAAACACACAAACACACAAACACACAAATACACAAACACACAAACACACAAACACACAAACACACAAACACACAAATACACAATTATTTCGGTGTGAAGTTCAATAAACGTCTTCTAAAATGTTGGAATGACAATAAGAGACTAAAAATACTAAGAGGAACATTTTTCCAGTGCCATTTTATCTACCACAATTCTGACGTTGAATGGTCAGTTATCAAATCTCGGCCTCCAAGGTCAGAGACCGGCGGCAAAACAAATTTTTGTTTAATATCTGGCGTAAATAAGGGAAAATTTACGCGTTAGTCTGCTTGTATTTCTGCATGAATCTTGAGCGTTAATTGTTGTGATATTTACTGGAGAGAAATTGTGTAGTTGAAGCGCTGTACAGGAATAATATTTGTGTTCCCAAAGCTTTTGTTTCATCTCAATCTATCAAACAAGAGGCAGTGATTGAGCTGGTGTCATTGTCTTACGTACATAGTTCTTTTTAATCTAGAACTAAGCCCTTTTTGCCGGGTAGCTCAGTCGGTATAGCGACTGACTACGGGCTGGACGATCCGGGATCAAATTCCGGTGGGGAAGAGAATTTCCATCAGTCCAGACCGGCCCTGGGGCCCACCCAGCCTCCTGTAAAATGGGTACCGGCTCTTTACCGGGGGTAAAGTGCGGCTGGGGCGTGCTGCTGACCCCTCACAGCCTTCTAGTGCCGCGGTCATGGAAGATTAGAGCTATACCTCTACCCACCCTCTGGGCCACACCAGGCCTGTAACGGGATTACTTTACCTTTACCTTTACTAAGCCCTTTTTCAAATGGCCACGCAACCACAGCTACTACTACTTCACGGCTCTACAGTCCTTGTAGCACCTTGGCCTCCTTCACGACCATCTTCCAGTCGTCTCTTCTGTGTGTAGTTATCGTCCAGTTTGTGACACCCATCCTCCTCAGGTCCTCCCTCACGTCGTCCATCCACCTTAACCGTGGTCTTCCTACACTCCTACTTCCTTCTGGAGTGTTCTGATATAACCTCTTTCCCACCATCTCCTCACTCACCCTCTCTACATGTTCCAGCCAACTCAATCTTCCTTTTTTATTTCGGTTACTATGTCCAATTCTCCATGTAATTGCCTCACTTCTTTATTTCTTCTGCTCCTCCAGTATTCTGATACACATATTGGACCAAATATTTTTCTCAGCACCTTCCTTTCCCAAATACGCAAATTTTTCTCATCATTTGCCGACGCAACCACAGCAGGTCAAAATAATACATAATACAGGACGTTTTATAAAATAATGCACAGTGTGTGGCAGGTTAAACAAATAAACAAAGAAATATTTGAAAAATTATTGTAGATGGAATTTGTTATTTTCTGTGAATAAAGTTTTGCAAAACTGATCAGTCGCATAAATTAATATATTTTGCGAAATCTGAAATCGGTCACTACTGTGCTCATAAAGATTGAAGACTCGTGCGATATTATGAGGTTTTGGTTGGTAAGTATTTGCCGGCACTTCGGATGATGGCAGATTTCATTCTTCAGTGTCAAGCTGAATGTTGCAGATGAAATAAATCTTCTGGTAATTTATTATTTACATAAAAGAACCGAGGGTCACGCAGTGGCACAGTAAGTTGAGACACTGCGCTACAAAGGTGAAGGCCGCGCTGAAAGTTCGTGGGTTCGATTCCCGATGGTATCACTGAAAATTTTTCATTGACATATGACACTTTGTTCCTGGGGTTGACTTAGCCTGTAACATAAATGAGTACCAGGCATATTTCCTGGGGGTAAAGGCGGCCGGTGCGTAGGGCTTACAACCTTACCACTTTCATGTGCCCATGATCTTGAAATCTGGGAGCATCACCCTCATGGAACCCTCAGGGCCTGTCCAGACCTGTAATAGAACTGCTTTACCTTTTCGCTTTACTTTTAGGTAAAGAAACTGAAGTTTCGAAGTAATAATTCAACCAATAAGCGATAAGTATTTAAACCTAAAGAAGTTCCAAAACGTACCTCCGTCTGGGTCACGTCGAACCCTATGTCCACAGAAAATATGAGTCACTTACGTCCACAATTCCATATTCTAGTCTTTCCCATATTATAGACATCATCCCTCTATCCACTCCCCATAAAACACTTAGTTTATATCTCCCAACCCCCATTGTTTTTCCTTCCATCCGGAAATTCGATTTACAAGAGAAGCCATAACGAATCTGCCTTCGTTCTCTCTCATTCACCCTCTCTCACATTTCTTCTCCATCTTCCTTGCCTTTTATTCTTCCTTGTTATTTGTTCAGTAATTTGCGCTGGTCTCATTTTAATAGTAACAACAAACTATCCTGCCCAAGATGGAGGCAGAAGAAAAGAACACAAGCTCAGGCGGCGCACTGAGCCAACCTCCTGCAAATGTACACTGTTCGCTTCACAGTGGTTGACCCCAACGTCATTTAGCAGTTGGTCCTCTCTTCACGTAATCTTGTAGTTTAAATTTCCTTAATATTCTGCTTCGAATTAAGTTTGTTAAAGTTCTGAAAAATAAAATTTATCTAAGCAATAATAAAAAATACCGAAACAAGTAACACCAAAAAAAAAAAAAAAAAAAAAAAAAAAAAAAATACAAAAAAAAAAAAAAAAAAAAAAAAAAAAAAAAAAAAAAAAAAAAAAAAAAA
>Ga0123357_10011631_pt1 | contig 11302 bp, 8 predicted proteins | sample TergutEmb28metaG_FD_89873 | JGI IMG/M metagenome (GOLD analysis project Ga0123357, IMG submission 89873) | Embiratermes neotenicus P4 segment gut microbial communities from Petit-Saut dam, French Guiana - Emb289 P4 | ecosystem: Host-associated > Arthropoda: Insects > Digestive system > Gut ...
ACATTGTTAGTAAAGCTGGATTGGGCAGTTGTATTTCCCAAATCGAGTTCACCACTATAACTGCCACAGCCAAGTACGGTTCCATCTTTCTTTACAATGAAAGAAGTCTCTCCCCCCGCATAAACCGCAGCAACATTAGAAGTTACCTGAGTCAAGGTTCCCAGATCCGTTCTATTTCCGGTACCCAATTGTCCGGAGTCGTTACGGCCAAATGCCAGGAGAGTACCGTCGGCTTTTAGGCTAAAGTAGTGATATTTGCCCGAAGCGACTGTTATATTGTTATTTACCGGCGTTTGCCCATTTGCTTTCCATTTAGCATACAGCGTAAAATCAGCCGTTACGCCGCTTACATCGTAGGGGAAGTTTACCTTGTTGGTGAGCGCCGCTTCCTTATACCAGCCGTCAAATGTGCTGTCAGCCTTAACCGGCGCTACTGGTGCGGCAAGCGTTCCGCCCTTTACAACTTGCGCCGCGTGGTTGTCATTGGCAGGCCATGCGCCGCTGTTGAGCACCCACGACACTTGCCAGTATTCCGCTTCACCTTCTTCCAGCCAGACAGCTACAAGGGTGATATTGCTGTTTACCGGCGTATTGAAATCGTAGGCTTCATTCTCTCCGTCCAATGCCCAATAAAGAAAAACATAGTCATCTTTCGCAGGCTCACCCGGAAAAGTTGCCTTTCCGCCCGCGGCAACGGATTGTTTCGCGAAAGCGCCGCCGCCGTCTGAATCGAAGGTAACCGTATAATACGTCGTATCATCGGAACCCGTGGTGTTGCCGCAGCTGAACAATGCTAATGCGGCGAGGATGATGATGGCTAATTTTTTCATATTTGCTCCTTTTTAAAGAATGGTGTCAGTCACCGTTCTGAAAAGTATCTCTTTAGATACCGGGTTTTGAAAAACCGGTATCTAAATGAATACTTTGTGGTGACAGTCTCTGTTTTTAGTCCCCCCAAGTTGTACCCTTTGAAGGAATATTGTATACGGCGCGGACATTGGCATAACTTCCGATTTTTGATACAGACATAACAAAACCGAAATCGGTTGACCAGGCACTGGCCCATGTTCTGTTTGTTGTATATTCTGACGATGACCAATAAAATGAACCTTCAATAATAGTCCCGCCCACAGATGGCAGTTTTTGGTTTACTATTGATACATTGCCCATTAGCCTAGTCAGCTCATTAATTGATGGCATATACCATCCTTCACCTTTTGCGGCGCACCACGCAAAAGCGGGGAAGTTAGTCTGCCAGTTTGTCAATTGTTGAATAATCCCCTGATTAACCGATCCATCGCTTACATTATTCGCGAATGTTGCGGTACTGGCATTTGCCCATTCTATTCTTTCCGTTTCATCAAGTGATACTACCAAACCTCCGGTACTTGACACATAAGAAACAATCCCTGTACATGTTTTGACGCCGTCAAGATCCTCAGAGCAACTGCCATCGCTGTAGTAATACGAGCCAACGGTTAGCTTGGGGCCCCACTGCCATTCCCAATCTCCGCCCCAGACAGGGTAGTAAACATCAGTTGTGGTTCCATTCCCAAGCTGGCCATACTCATTGCTCCCCCACGCCCGTAAATTACCGCCTGAGTCCAGCGCCAAACTATACTGACTCCCTGCCGCGAACGCCAGTACTTTCGTCCTGACTTTTATTTCTATGGGATAGCTGCGGCCCTTTGGATCAAGATATGTATTAATTGGGGAACGTACAAATATACAGCCCCATTCCCATAAATTTCCATCAGTATCTATTGCCACACAATGCTCGAACCCAGCGGTAATCGTGGAAAACCTGGTTCCGTTATTTATCAGTACAGGCAAGCTCCGGTTAGTTGTAGTCCCATCGCCAAGCTGGCCGTAATCATTATGACCCCAGGCCCACAAATTGCCGTCAGAGTCTATCGCGAAACTACTCTCTGCCCCCGCAGCGATTGCTGAAAATTTTGTTCCGGCTTTAATCTGAATGGGAGAGCTTTTGTCAGCTGTAGTCCCATCGCCAAGCTGGCCAAGATTATTCCAGCCCCATGCCCATAAATTGCCGACTGAGTCTATAGCTAAACTATGATAATAACCTGCGGCGATAGCGGAAAACTTTGTTCCTGTTTTTATTTGAATGGGAGAGCTTTTATCAGTTGTAGTCCCATCGCCAAGCTGACCATGATTATTCCAGCCCCATGCCCATAAATTGCCGACTGAGTCTATAGCTAAACTATAACATCCTTTTGCGGCGATTGCTGAAAATTTTGTTCCGGCGTTTATTTGAATGGGAGAATTTTTATTATTTGTAGTCCCATCGCCAATCTGGCCGTAATCATTCCAACCCCAGACCCATAGATTGCCGCTTGAGTCTATTGCCAAACTATGATATGCAGCCGCGATTGCGGAAAACTTTGTTCCGGCTTTTACTTGTACTGGTGAGGTTTTATCAGTTGTGGTCCCGTCGCCAAGCTGCCCACCGTCATTAAGCCCCCATGCCCATAAATTACCGTCCGAGTCAATTTGTAGAGAATGCCCGTTTCCGCCGCTAATTTTCACTTTCACTGCATCATCATTTGTCGGCGCTTGCCCATTTGCTTTCCATTTCGCATACAGCGTAAAATCAGCCGTTACGCCGCTTACATCGTAGGGGAAGTTTACCTTGTTGGTAAGCGCCGCTTCCTTATACCAGCCGTCAAATGTGCTGTCAGCCTTAACCGGCGCGGCAGGTGCGGCAAGCGTTCCGCCCTTTACAACTTGCGCCGCGTGGTTATCATTGACAGGCCATGCGCCGCTGTTGAGCACCCACGACACTTGCCAATATTCCGCTTCACTTTCCGCCACCCAATTTGCAGCGAGGGTGATGTTGCTGTTTACCGGCGTATTGAAATCGTAGGCTTCATTCTCTCCGTCCAATGCCCAATAAAGAAAAACATAGTCAACTTTTTCAGGTTCGCCCGGAAAAGTAGCCTTTCCGCCCGCCGCAACGGTTTGTTTCGCGAAAGCGCCGCCGCCGTCTGAATCGAAGGTAACGGTGTAATATGTAGTATTGGAACCCAATGAACCGTCGCAGGATATTACGAATACGAATGCCATTACCAATACGGCAATTCCGGCTGCTTTTATTAATTTATCCATAATAATCTCCCTAAAATTATTTTTTACGATTACTCCCAGTACAATATTGGCAGCGGGTTGGAACCCCCGGAAATTTTCCACGGAGCGTTATCGTTATTGCCGAATACAAAACCGGGTCCATTGGTACTGCTGCTCCACCAGGTTTGGCTGTTATAACCGCCGGAACCTGCAGCAACATCTGCGCCGTCTTTAGTGGTTGAGCCTTGGGTAGGTGTTTTGTCTGTTCCTGAAGTTCCGTTCCAGTTATATTTTACTATCATGTTTTGGTTGGCATAATTATTATCCAGCGCAGTATATTCGCCAATTGAACTGATAACCCTGCCAATCAAAGTGCCGTTATTGTAAGAACTATATACAATATTGTTTAAGGCTGCATTATTTTTAACAGTGCCAGTACCAAGAACTTCTCCAATCAAGCCGCCGGAATAATTTTCACTTATAACATTTCCGCTGGCATAGCAGTTTTCTATTGTACCATCAATATTTATTCCAACCAAACCGCCGGTACTTAATACAGCGGAACATTTGCTTGTTGAATAACAATTTTTTATATTTCCGGTGTTATATCCAGCAATACCGCCAATTTCTCCATTGTTAACATTATAATCAATATTAATACCTTTACATTCACCGCTTGAAGAACAATTCAGTATGATTCCGCCGTAATTTACTCCTGCCACACCGCCCACTTCCCAATGGCCGGCAATATTTCCTTCGACCGAGCAATTTTGTATTGTGCTGCCGTCACCCGTCAGATCACTAATACTCCCTGCCACACCGCCGACAGATTCATAACCGGTTATATTGACATTGGTTAGTTTAAGGTTCTTGACCATACCGCCGGAACTTACATAACCAAATAGACCCTGATAATTCTTTCCAGTATTAATGGAAAGATTGTTAATGGTTTTTCCTCCGCCGTCAAACACACCGCGGAATGAACCTGAACCGCCGATTGGTATCCAGCCATAACCGCTGTTAAAAGTTGTGCCTGTTTTATAAATATCCAAATCTATATTGGCGCCAAGGATTATGGTTTTACCGCTAAATGTGTTACCGTTATTCACAAGCTGTGCCAGTCCGGCTAAATCTTCTGCGTCATTTATGGTAAAAGTTGCCGCGCTTGTATTGGCAGTATACCAGGTGGTTTTTGGCGTACCGGTCCCGCCGGCAGATGGCTCGTCGGTATCGGCCGCGGTTATTGTAAGCGTAAAAACCGCTGTTTTGCTGTTACAGCCTTCTGCGCTGGCGCGTACTGTAAATGATTTTGTACCAGTAGAACCTGACGCCGGTGTTCCGCTAATCATACCTACTGACGACAATGTTAAACCCGACGGCAGGCTGCCTGCGGTAATTGCGTAAGTGATAACTGCAGGTTCCGCATCTGCCGGAAAAACGGCGGTCCCGATATTTTGCGAATATGATTGCCCTTCTTTCCCGTTGGGCAAAGACGAACCTGTATAAATAAGCGTAGGGAGATTAACCTCAAACGGATCAATTGGATTCAGTATACCCGAAAATGAATCGTCGCAGGATACTGCGAATACGAGCATTATTGTCAATACGGCAATTGTGGCCGCCTTTATTATTTTTTTCATCTTTGTCGTCCTTTATATCCATTTACTCCCAGTACAATATTGGCAGCGGGCTGGAACCTCCGGACATTTTCCACGGAGCGTCATCTGTGTTGCCGAATGCAAAGCCTGGTCCATTGGGACTGGTGTTGCTCCACCAGGTCTGGCTGTTATAACCGCCGGAAGAACCTGCGGTAACATCTGCGCCGTCTATAGTGGCGCCGCCTTTAACAAGTGGTTTATTTGTTCCTGTGCCTGTGGTTCCGTTCCAGTTGTATTTTACGGTCATGTTTTGGTTGGCGAAATTATTTTGCAAGACTATATCTGTATTGTCGTCCGCTGCAGCAATAACTCTGCCAATCAAAGTGTCGTCGCTAAAAAAACTATATACAATATTGTTCAGGGCTACATTATTTTTTACTGTACCTTCAACATAAAAATCTCCAATCAAGCCGCCGGAACAATTTTCACTGATAACATTTCCGCTGGCATAACAATTTTCTATTGTACCATCATTATCATTTATTCCGACCAAACCGCCGGTACTTAATACACCGGAACAGTTATTTGTTGAATAGCAATTTGTAATATATCCGCTGTTATATCCGGCAATACCGCCAATTTCTCCATTAGCATCGCCATTATCAATACCGCTGCATTCACCGCTTGAAGAACAATTCAGTATGATTCCGCCGTAATTTTCTCCTGCCACACCGCCCACATCCCAAACGCCGGCAATACTTCCTTCGACAGAACAATTTTGTATTGTGCCGCCGTCGTCCGTCGGATCACTATTACTCCCTGCCACACCGCCGACAAATTTATAACCGGTTATATTGACATTGGTTAGTTTAAGGTTCTTGACCATACCGCCGGAACCTACAAGACCAAATAAACCCTGATAATCTTTTGCATGATTGATGGAAAGGTTGGTAATGGTTTTTCCTCCGCCGTCAAACACACCAAGGAATGTTTCCTCTGTGTAAAAAAGGCCGCCAATTGGTATCCAGCCATAACCGCTGTTAAAAGTTGTGCCTGTTTTATAAATATCTAAATCTATATTGGCGCCAAGATTAATGGTTTTATTGCTGAATCTGTTGCCGCCATTCACAAGCTGCGCGAGTCCTGCTAAATCGTCTGCGTCATTTATTGTAAAAGCCGAAGCACTGGTATTGGCAGTATACCAGGCGGTTTTTGGCGTACCGGTCCCGCCGGCAAATGGCTCGCTGGCGCCGGCCGCTGTTATCGTAATTGTAAAACCTGCTGTTTTGCTGTTGCAGCCTTCCGCGCTGGCGCGTACTGTAAATGATTTTGTACCGGCAGAACCGGACGCGGGTGTTCCGCTAATTATACCTGCGGACGACAGGGTTAGGCCGGACGGCAAGCTGCCGAAGGCAATCGCGTAACTGATAACCGCAGGCTCTGCATCGCTCGGCAATTGCGCGGACGCAACGTTACCGGAATAGGACTGCCCAACTTTTCCGTTAGGCAATGTCGAATCGGCATAAATAATTGTAGGGAGATTGGGATCTATTGGATCATCTAAAGGGTTAAAACTGCCCGAAAATGAATCGTCGCAGGATACGGCGAATACGAGCATTATTGTCAATACGGCGATTGCGGCCGCCTTTATTATTTTATTCATGATAATCTCCCTGCAATTAAATATTTCTAGAACTTATAACTGACAGTCAAATCAAAAGTCAGATCGCGGAAAAGTCTGGTCGCCCAGTCACCCAGGTTATTGGAACTTGAATTATCAAAAAAAGAACCGGATTTGAATGTCATATCTTTTAGATTAACACTAAAAAATTTATCCAGGAGAGTATTCAATCCGGTTCCGATTACCAAATTAGGCACAGGAGTTATTGTCGCGCCAAAACCAAGGTTGGTTCCCTTTGAAGAAGCGGTAAATTGATCATTGGACCATTGTATTCCGTTAATAAAATAACCTCTTGCTTTGCTGCCGGTACCTCCGGACTGGAAAAAATATAGCCAGTCAATTACTTTAAGACTGGCGCCGGAATAGATTGCGATTTTTTGATTGGCCTGGTATTTAATACCCAAATCAACATTTGCAAACGCTGTGATTATATTGTTGGATGGCGCGTTTACATTTGCACTTCCGGTTACATGGGCGCTGTCATCGGAAATAAACATCGCCGTAAGCATAGGTTTAAAACCAACAGAAAAATTACCGAAATTTAATGTTTGTTTGTATGCGGCCTGTAAACCAAACGCAAACTGACCGCCAAAATCAAGGTTAATATTCGTTCCGGTTGTGGGCAGTTCCGCCCTTACGCCTGTCGGCAGTACGGATGTATCTCCGCTATAATTGGTTCCAAATTGGCATCCATAAAACAGATCGCCTGACACCGCGGAAGTTTCGTTAAGATCATAATCCAGACCTGCCTGCAGGGCCAAACCGGCTTTGCCGGTAAAATTCATTTTGCTGTAAGATCCGCCTGATGTACCCCATATATAATCTTTGGGGAAGGAAAAGGCCAAACTCAAATGCGGATCCGCATCGTGAAACTTAATACCGCCCCAGGATAACATTAACGAGGGAGACGGAGAGGCGCCCTGTGTGAAAATATTGTTGTTAACAGACGCTTTTTCTGAATCCGTATCCATTACAATATCCAAACGGAATGCTCCGTGGGCGGCAGTACCCAAAAGGACTGCGGCATTGTTTCTCCATGCAAACCATGAGTAATCTACTTTGGTTGATTCATCATGAATTCCCATCGTATTAACAAGAGAACCGCTGTAATATATTCCAAGGTAGGAATTTTTTAAGGTTTTTGCCAAACCAAAACTGATCGCGTATTTTGTAGGATCACTGCTATTGTCACCGGTCAGGTAATTTGTAGAGGCGATATTGCCGCTTTTGGAAGGATAACCGCCCAGGAAAAAGAAGGTCCCTACATTAGGGTCAAAATTATTTACATCAATATAATTGTCAACCATGGAATCAAAAATTTTGGCGCTGTAACGGGATTCCGCGGAAAGTGTAGGCATGGTGTACAAACCATTGATAAAAAGTTGTCTGATCGGATCAAGGGACGGGAATGAAGGACCGCTGCCGGGTGTAGGACGCGGGGGATCTGTAGGATCGGCCCACACAGCGCCGCCGATAACAAGAACAGCCAGAATCAGTAAAATTGCTTTTTTCATAGAAACTCCTTTGATAAAAAAAATTATTTTAAACTGAATTGCAGCTTTGCAATTAATTTAATTACCCTTATAGTTTTTCTGCTGGGCTGCTAGCGCAGCCAACAAGAATGAATACAGCCAGCAACGTGCCAATTACTGCAAGTGAAAATTTAATACTTTCATTTTTGTCCCCCATATTGCTGTCGGATAGCATTCGTTTCTTTAAATCTGAACCAGACCTTTTTGTGTAAATACATTTATTACGGCACGATTGGTTTTATTAGTAGTACCACAGCAATAGCATTGCCTAACCATTTCACCTGCTTCTGTTTCGATTGGTGATTTATAACCGCATTGTCCACATTCCATCATTAAAACCAGTTTAGCGTAATGTCCGCTTGATTTTAAAAGGGCTGCTGTAGATTGATTGGCTATCATGTTACCAAAATCCATTAGGCTTTTTGATTCGACTGTGTTTGTTTTATTCAAATTATATTCAATTTTCAAATTAGCTGTTTTTAGGACTGCTATAGTATAAAAACCATTTAGATCACGGCCCAATATACCATCCGGTGTATCGACTTCATAATAATTTAGTTGCGGAATTGTTGGTATCTTTCTAAGGATTTCGGCAGCGGCCAAAAGACTAATTGCCTTTTGCGAAAAATATTTTTTATTTCCTTTAACTAGTAATTTCCAATCATTTTGCTTTACATTGACACTTATAACCTTTCCTTCAGTGCCGTATTGTACCTGTACTGCACCGTTATTATGCTTAAAAATTTTTGATAACCAACTCATTCTTTCCTCCTTATTATACTTCAGTAATCTTTTTCATTCTTCTTCAATACTATACCTTACACTTCCTAATGCAGTTGTGTAATAAAGTTCTGCCGAGATGGAATAAGTCTTTCCGGCATTTACAACCAAATCGAAATATGTATCTGATGCTGATTGCCTCCCATTGGCACTATATCTAACACCGATTTCGTACTTTCCTGGAGGAAGTAAATATTTATTATCATTAAAATCTTCAGGATAATAACTTTTTTCATCATTATTGGAATATATATGGATACTATCAATTGTCGCTCCATCTTTTGTTATTATTGTACCAAACGGAAAATCAGATTTACCATCCAGATACCAGGTATTATTCTTAAATGTATATAAACCTGCTTGCCTTTGAGTGAGTCCAAAAAAATTGATAAAATTATTTGGGAAATCCATTGCATAAATTAAAATTGACATTGGTATTTTTGATTGTATTTTGATGGAGGTAATAGGATTTTCATCAAACGCCCTAATCCCAATAGCGGCAGAGTTTCCATTAAAAGTAATAGTGGTTAATTGACAATGATTAAATGCATAATCTCCAATTTTTTTTACATTTACAGGTATTATAATTTCTTTCAACTTGGTTCCCTGAAAAGCATAATCATCAATTATTTCCAAACTTTGAGGTAAAACAACATTTTTTAAAAAAACTGGCGTAATTCCATATTCACAAATTTCTTTAACTCCCTCGGGAATTACCAAATCACTAATACTTTTGCAGTTGATGAAAGTTTCTGCATTTATTTTTTCTAAACCGGTTGGCAATGTGATTTGAGATAGATTTTCACAACCCCAAAATGCTCTTTCTCCAATTTCTGTTATCCCTACAGGAATAAAAATATACTTAATATTTTTTTTGTTATAGAATGTTTTATCATCTATTTTTCTTACCGGTAAATTATTAATTATTGCCGGTACATTAACATCAGAAGAATTGCCATTCCATCCAGTAATTGTTATAAAATTATTTTCAATTTTATATTCAAAATCATTATATAATAAACTGGATTGCTGCGCCGCAATAATAGGTGTAAAAAAAGTAGCTAAAATTACCATTATTGATAAAATAATTGTCCTGGGAAAATTCATTGCATAGTTCATACAAATCCCCCTTTATAAATAGCAAGTATCTTTATTATCCGAAGCCGGTCGATTCGAAGAAGTCATCATCTCATCAGACCGCACCCGACTTATTATTTCCTACTGCTGCGGTTTTTTCATAGTTTTTCTGCGTATGTTATAACATAGTTATTACTATTGCTTGCAGACGTTCCCCATAAAATATCATTACCATTGGAATTCAGGAAATCTATTTCGTCCTGCGCTTCTTCAGCGGTCATATTATTTTGAATTAAAAAGTCGTATATGACTTTTTCTGTTGTGTTTGAATATGAATAGAGACTGGCTGTTGATGGCTTTGCGCGGAGAGTTGTGTAATAATTTCTAATATTGTTAAATGATGTGGATGAAGGCACAGATACCGCATAAAAATCAATTTTGGAAATCGTAAAAACATCAAATTTATAACCCGCATTCTGAACAGGAGGCGGTATAACCGTTTTTAATTTTGATCCGTCAAATGAGATTGATGTTGTATAAGAAGCCGTAGTACTGGGAACAGGGGTCAAATCCCATTGCATTTGTATTATAAATAATGTGTACAGGACACCGCCGGCTCCTAATCCCACAACAGTCTCAATGCGGTCCTGTATTAAAATACCAACATTGCTGCCATTTGAAACAAGATACACCCACTCTCCGTCATTTGTTGAACTGCCTTTTGCTTTTACTGTACCGCCATATTCTGTACTTAAATTATTTACGGTTAAATTATTTCCATCCTTGTCAGTATATGTTAAATAATTATTACCAATGTTTAAGTAATCAGGAGATGTTCCCGACTCTCTATAAGTTCCCTGCCATTTTTCCGGAACAATTTTAATACCAACATCGTTATTCATTAAACCATTTTCACAGGATAAAATGAAAAATCCAAAAAGTAAGGATACCAGGGCAGCAGCAATTAATCGCTTAGCTTTCATTTTAAGATCCTTTATTGATTTCCATTTCCATTATTTTAAAACGGGATTAATGGAAAAATTAATTTACTTCAAATGATCAGGCATTGCCGGCGCGGATGTCTGCCAATAAAGTGTTGGCAGCGAATAACCGCTTAAGACGCTCCAGCTCCATGGGGAAGTCTCGTTTGTACCGAAGGCCCAGCTTCGCGGAGAACCCGAATAAGTGCTTTGTGTTTTTGCCTGCGTCGCGTTTATATCCGCACCATTAATGTTGCTGACTGTTCCGCCGGTAACTATACTGCCGTTGACTAACATACCACTGAAAGCAGCGTTATTGGATAGTGTACCATTTAGGCCTGTTATACGTCCAAAATAATTATCCGCATTCAAGATGTCAGAGTTAAGCGCTATACAGGAAATTATAGTCCCCAAATTATAACCGGCAATACCGCCGGTTTCAGAAGATCCTGTAACCTTGCCAATGGTATAGGAATTAGATATCGTATCATTATTAACTCCCGCCAAACCGCCGATATAAACACTCCCCGTAACCGTTGCTGAACTATAACAGTTGGTTATTGTACCATA
>Ga0123357_10011633_pt1 | contig 11300 bp, 8 predicted proteins | sample TergutEmb28metaG_FD_89873 | JGI IMG/M metagenome (GOLD analysis project Ga0123357, IMG submission 89873) | Embiratermes neotenicus P4 segment gut microbial communities from Petit-Saut dam, French Guiana - Emb289 P4 | ecosystem: Host-associated > Arthropoda: Insects > Digestive system > Gut ...
TGGATGGGCGGAAAACCTCGTCCCCACCGGGATTCGATCCTGAACCGTCCAGCTTATAGTCAGTCGCTATACCGACTGAGCTACTCGGTCCACACATGTCCTCAAATGTATCTGGTAATATCTCGTTACTCACTATTTTAATTTCCTTGAGAGTTTTTTATTTGTTAGTTTTAGGGCGTTACAAAATATAAATATTTATACAATTGCCGCAGGATTTAACAGAATGACAGTTTAAGACGGGGGTATTGAAATTGGGTGCAATTGTAGACGGCAACATAAATTTGACACGAATAAACTGGATACTACAGATCAGTTTGAAGTGCTGGCAGTGTGTGTGTGGGGGTTGAATCTGGAGGCACATGGTTCGAGTCTGTTTGAGGAAAACCTTTGTTATAACCTCCGGGGTTTTAGTTTGCCTGTAGAAATGCTAAGTAGTTCCTCAAACGAGGTCACATCCGCTTCATCCTCCATCTTCCCAATCGATCGTCAGGTAACAAACAGCTCCAGACCTATCTCAGAGAAGAGCTCCGTAGAATCTGAAGGGCTGACGATGTGACAGGGACGCAGGTTAAGGTGCGTAAATTGTAGCTCTGTGTGCATTAAAGATGCAAGTATGTTATTACGGTGTTTATTTTTATTGGTACTGTCATATTTCGATAGCTGTGTCAACATTCGGTCCCGCCGCACTGTAATCGCTTAGATAATTAACGTGTGCCGCCTGTTTAAACATACAAGAATAAAACCCCGCATTACGTCGACGCATTGTGGCTGCAATTTTCCTATTGTTTGGTGTTTGTTTACATGGACAAACTTACCTTTTCATATTGGCTGTTCTAGGTGGCCTATTGTATTGGTACCAGTATATTTGAACAAAAAACAACATCCATGTCTGGAGTTTATAAACTGAAGGTGGAGACAATATATTTCTTCAAATCGTTGGTACCGCCTTACTAAATTATATGGTTTCACCACCCAGAAGATCCCAGTATGAATCTCCTTGGCTTTATAAACTACACTTTTCATGTAACATGATACTTTAAATTGGAAAATAATTATGAGATTCAAAACTTTGTTGAACATAATCTCTGTGTCTTTGGCTGGAATATAAAAAGCAATTTATCCACTCAAAGTTTAAGTATTTTCTTCAGTCTAATAGTGTAATATGGTACCCATCCTGAAATACTTGTAGTTCTTAAGTACAACCTAGGTTTCTACATTCTAGACAGGCAACCATTCATGAAGATAACAAGCACAAAACACCACCAACTGATATGTTGTCCTTACATCATTGCAAAATAATCAACTTAAGTATAAACTGGAGAGGCCTCTCGTGACATTGTCGATGCGCAGAGGTAACTTAATCGATCTATCACGAGGTGAAAGCTAAAAACTGGAAACCGTTAAGTGATTGGTTCGCTGACACAAGGCAGCCAGAACTCTCACAGTGCGTAATTCGCAAACAATTTTACATTATCTATTAGATCTTCTTGTTGTTAACACATAGTCATGGCACACCTTCATTACTGGCTGACAGACTTGAAACTTGACCCATATTGGTTCAATTTGTGTGTGGTTTATTTCAGTTAAATTCTGAATGTAAATTTAAAATGTTGCTTTCCCTATTTCTATACAATCTCGGGCCATTTTTCAGTTCTGTAACATCAACTGCCACTAGTTTCTTCCTCACTTTTTAAATTACGCTTTCATACGCCCTGGAGGAACAGTATAAGTTAGTCTGTCTGTGAACAGGGTCACAGTTACAGCCTCAACTGTAGCCTTCGCTTCCAACATTAGTATCTTTTATTAACAATAGAATGCCACTCTTGAATTTTTCTATCAGAATTTGTACGCATATTTTGGTTTCTAAACATACGCTTAATTGCGCCTTATCTGAAGCTGTTTAATTAAAAATTTGACCTACCGAATTTATTATTTGCTCATAAACTTATTTCGTGTGTACAGTAGTGTCACACACATTGTGTTGTCAGTGACTTATATCGGCCGGGATCATGTCTTTGCAGAGACAAGCCAGGATCTGTTCACTCCAATTACATTTCAGATGATTTATAGAATCGAATACTGAACTTATCAGGTGCTGTATAATACGTATGGATTATAGACCTTTAGTTAAATGTTATCGTCCGTGACAGCACTGTCCTTTGAGGCTGTTAGGTAAATACTGTGCACGTTCGACAATTCTTGCCTTGTGTTACTTTGTTTCATGTTCTTTTATAGCAGTCAGGATTTTCGTGAAAATAAATTACATCACAAAATGCGACAATTCAAGTGAGCCGTGAGTGAAATAAAGAAACGCTACTCATTCGTAATTCGGTTGTCAGTTGTAACCGAAGTATTGAAATATTTTATTTTACAGACGATTCTATTGAGTGTGCACTATATTGCACTTCACTAAAAGTCTAATGTTATTCGTAGGAAATGTGGCCATGTCCTTCTGTGTAATTATCTTGAGCGATTGGGGCATAAGATAGATAATTTTACTTTGAAACTTTGTTTTAAACGAAAAAGAAACTTCAAAGTCTTCAAAGATAAACTACGATAGAAATTACTTCGTATTGAAAGTTGAATTTTCTGTTTGAAATAACTATGCATATTTTCAGAAAGAGAGCTGTCTTTATACGTTAGTAGGCTTTTAGGAATTATTTTGAACTTCTTTTGAAGTGTTACAATTGGAAATTCGAAGTGTACTGTTTGAACATACGAAAAAATATATCAGCATGAACTTACAATTTTGTGTCTAAGAATCTTTGCATATCATACCGTATGTCTTGTCACTACTGCATATTCTAGCCTCACTAACGAATAAATTGTCATATTTTCCTTTCAATGAATTTGTATTTTAATGAACTTTGAGGTATTTGATAACCATAAAAGCATTAATTTTCTTTTATCAACTTGATATTGTTACCCATTCACTAGACACTACATGGTATTTGTATTAGAATTTTACCCCTTTAATTATACTAATATGGTGCATATATATATGGTGTATGTATATAAGTCACACTAACACCACTAGTGTTGTTCTATCGCTTGGATACTAAAACTGTATTTCATAGTACTGCTTTCTTTAATGCAACTTGTTTTATAAAATTTAGAATAGTGAGAGGATGGTAGACAGAAATTTACAGGCCCATAAATCTTTCGGTTTTCATGCGATAAGTAGGCCTAATATACTGCTGGAGCAAAGTATGTGGCATTCTGTGTGGAGAATACAAGTATTACCCCATCCAAAAATTCTGCTTGGAATATTTACAGTTTTTAACAGTTACTAGCGTGATGACAGTAGCAAGCTATGAGGCTCTATCGTGTAAGATTTAATGTAGTTGGGATCTACACCGATGGCACTTACGCAAACAAATTCTACATTCTGAAGTGGGTACTACGTGGCATCTATTCGTAGACTAAGTCCTTTTGAGTAAAGGGTTAAAGAAATTAATTTCAGAAATTTATCCTGGAAAATTTGAAAATTGTAGGTGAATTTTGTAAAAAAAAAACCTGTATATTTTTTTCCTTTCTACACTTTGCACTTAAACAAGCTTAAAATACTTTGAGAGAGAACGTAAAATATTCTCGAAGGAAACTGTTAGAAAAAACTAAAAAATGCTTATCTTTGCTTTTAGATTATTGTGAATGTTTTTATTTCCTCGAAATTTCTTTTAGTTAGACATAATACAGAGGTGTAAGAAGAGGTAGCTAAATTTGTAAGAAACTGCCAGTGAAATTTGGAAGATGCCGCAACAAGAAATGTGAAATTTAATGTGCGTAAATGAGAGACACTTGTATAAGTTTCTTATAAATTAAAAGTGTTAAACAATTAACTATCTTTCAGTAAAACAATTCTATCAGTTACGTACAACGTTACTGTGCGACGTTCAGATTCATAATCTATTTCGACTAAAAGGAAAATAAGTACTGTCTATCGTCTAGAATAATTGCCCACGAGGAGCCCCTAATCTTGCATAATTAAGGGATCTGCTTGCCTCAGAGCGTCTGTGCACTTAATGTCTTCGTAGACACTTCTAATCGTCGATGGCAGAACTTCAAATAAAGGTGGAAATCTGTCACATCTATTTCCAGAACTTCCGCATCTTTCACTACTGTTTTATACTTTCATGAAAAAAGTAATTACAACTCTTTTACATAAAAATTCGACCAATGTACTGATTTTTTACATGCAGGTGACCGTGCAACATGATAAATTCTTATAATAAACCAACTCTGTCCATCATCTTGCTCGCAATCTGTCAACAAACGTGTATGACATATACCATTGCTGTGTGTACAGTGAAAAACTCCTGATGATGGACAGAGGAACTGCCCGAAACATGTAGAGTTTTATTCCAAAAATAAATTTGTGAAATTAGTGCATCTAATTGGTTTTATTATAAGAATAATGAACTTATATATGTTAATAGCGCTCTATTCACATTGTTACACTACTACATATTTCAGCCCTCAAGGGACCACCCTCAGGAATCCTTGTATAATTAAATTTAATGTGTATCCAATTACGTTATTGGCATACGATGTATTTATAACGAATTGGTAGAGCATCGCATAAGGAAATGCTGCCTTAGGTTTGAGTTTCTGTGAAAATATAATTACGTTTGGTGGCCTGGAGGATGTCGAAACGACGTTATGTCCTGAACACGTGTTTCTGTCACTACACGAGTTGTCTAGGCCTCTCTCCTTCTGCAGTTCTCTTCTCAGACATCATCTGTCTATCGGTTTAAGAAGAAAGATCTCTCCACAGCAAAGATATTACAAAGCTGCATCTCCAGGCAGCAATATCGTACAGGATATTGCTACTACTGTCTCTGTAACGGGCTGCTAGTCGCACGGTGTTGGTTCCACGTGGAAATGTCAAAAGTTTTGAGAGCGCTGTCGCTCCTCCGTGACATCCTTGCAACCACTTGGCAGGACATTGCTTCACTAAAAGACTTGATCATGCGAAAGTTGTACGATCAGCCACAACCAAAGAAAGAACGTAAATGGACTGTAAGAAATACTGTAGAAATGGAAGTAGATGGAAGGTGGCGCTGATTTATACAGCGACTTTTTTTGAGGGCGGTTTTGTATGAAAGGGACGGCCGTTCCAGCCGTCAGGTAGAGTCGACACAACAACAAAGCTGCCTGTTAGTGACCTGCTGTATATAAACATTTGTGCGCCCTGATGACAGTTAACGTTATGCAGACTGATTTATATGTAAGTATGTCGTAGTCAGTATAACGATTGGCTACGGGCTGAATGGTCCGGGGATGGAATCCAGTTGGGGACAAAATTTTGCACACCTTTCCAGATAGGTCCTGGAGCCCACCCAGTCTCCTACACAGTGGGTACCAGGTCTTTCTTCGGGGTAAAGCGGCTGGAGCGTGGCCTTGACCAACCACCCCAATCTAGGTTCGAGGTTAAAGAAAGAGCGGAGCTATACGTCTTGTTCCCCTCTGGGTCCTCGTGGCCTGTTCGATGGTGAATTTTACCATTTAATGTAGACAAAGAGACCAGTAGCTAGGTGAACTGGTCGATTGGTCGATATGGAGGTAGGTATACAGGTAAGTGACGTGTAGGTGTGCAGATAGGTAGGTCAGTGGACAGAGGTAGCTAGATAGCTAAATAGGCAGATAGCTAGATACAAGGGTAGATACGTAGGTATGTGGGTAACAAAGGGAGAGGCGGATGAATTGGATGGATAGACGGAAGTAGACATCTGATTTTCCATTCTTAATGTAATGCTCCTGACAAAAGGAGCACAGATGTTCTCCGAAACTTGGATGCGTTTCGGTTTCGACGAAAGTTGCTACATTAATTTGTAGTGAAAATTCGGTATTGAATGTTGAAAGTTGTTTAAGCCATCAAACATCTGAATCTACTACTGCAAGTCCTTCACACATCATGTATTTTACCATCTTACAGAAGTAATAATTTACCACGCTGTATATAGGGAATTTCAGCAGAGACATACATTAAGTTAGGACTAAGTGGAACGTACGTTTTGCGATTGTTTACATCCAGTGACACTCTTACTGTAGAAGATTATGAAACTACTCGGTACTGCCAATGTAAATGTATTACAACTTAAAAACGTGTGGTTTTTTTTTATGTAATTATAAGGGTGCGTGTCATAAATGAACAATGACAAACAAAGAATTAAATTAGGTTATTTTGATCGCTTATGGGAGAGTGCCATATGGCCTACGTTATAACTACCTTTCTACTGAATTCGATAGCGTAATACAACCAGCAGACCGTGTGGTAACTAGTCCAGTGTTCTTGTTTATGTATTTCATTTTCACGACCTAGTTGTTCAGATTTCAATTACCCTAAACCCTATTCAATATTTGTTATTGCTTTTTCCATGGCACAGCAGCCCTTGGCGGCCCAAGGCCTCCTCATTATTGAGGCTTCACCATCACACTCACACACACACACACAACACTCGGTCGGTCTCCTATGGACGAGTGATCAGCCTGACGCACAGGCCTCTACCTGTCAACAGACTACATTCACAGGGGACAGATATCCATGTCCCCGGCGGGATTCGAAACTGCGATCCCAGCAAACGAGCGGCCGCAAGTCCACACCTTTGACGGCTCTGTCATTATATTTGTTATTTGTTATTTGAATGTGATAAGGATTAGACTTTGTACGAAATGTAGTTAAAGCTTCGTTTGTTACGTAATTGTCTGCTTTTTGTTTAAAAGCAATGGTGGACGTGTGTGCACTTTGCGATAAAAATATTGCGGTCTATCTTATATATTTTACTTTAAGGTCGTAAAATAAGTATATAAATGAAAAATTTACTCTTTCTAAAAGTTTCTACTATCCGATTTCTTGATAGTGTTACGGATCGCTTTGCTTGTACGTTAAATTTTCATGGTGTCTGGTGTTTGAAATTTGGTAAAGAACCACAAGAAAGGACGGAGATCAGGACATTAAGGTGCAGAGAAGAGAAAAATATTAGAATAATAAACGAAGTTAGATTAATAAATTGGTCGAGCTATATTTTCTTAAAATGCTGGTAATTTCTTATTACCGGAAATGTTAATGTGTTCTGTAGGAAGACTCGGTTCTGGACAGCTGTGCTGCTAAAAAGAACACTCATTCACTTTTGATAGATATCTGCGTAGCACTTATCAACACATTATTACTGAATCGGGCAGCGGACTACAAAATAACTGGTGTCTGTTACTGCTTGTGATATTATACAAGGTGAAACGTCTATTCGTAGAGAGACGTTAGTTAAGATTTTTTGCACGAGACACAGTGTACTTAGGAACAAAATGGTAAGAGACACCTATCGTGAAGTACACGGATTAATATAAAAGAAAACAAAATTTTCCCTTGCTTTCGTTAATGTAAAGAGATTTTGTGAAAACCTGCCTAGCTCAGCAGCTATTGGCTCCTCAGATACGAGTCTTTTCCATGGAATTTCTGTAATGCGATACCTTACCCTAAACTAATGGCGTGGATCGTTGTTGGTTTTGGTGAACATGGCGCTGAAGAGAATATTTAAACTTAAGGAATTAATAGAAAGATGGGGAAACGTGATTAACATGGAACTTCTTAATATTTGCCCTTTGAAAATATTAGGTAATGTGGTGATAAGATGGGTGGGGCACGTATCATACTAATTAAAATAAGAGTTTCTTGTTAAAAACTTTTGCATGGAATTTATTTAATATACTGGTAATAAATGAGTCCCATATATGTCATATTATGTTTTCTTTTCTGTTGTGCAACCACCCAAATTCAGGCCCAGGCCGCAGCATTGTTGTGGTCTCTAGATCACACACAACTAGACACTCACACACACCCGGTAGTACCCCTCGGAACGAGTTATCCGCCCGTCGCGGAGGCCCCTACATTAACAAGACACAACAAACACAGCGGACGAACATCCATGGCCTCAGTGGGATCCCAACCCGCGATCTCAGCCATTAAGCCGTCACAGACCTACGCCTTAGACCGCAAGGCCACCGGTGTTGGGCTCATTACGTTTTACAATTCCCTTTTATTAGCATGGGTGAAATTCCCTTTCTTTCCTCATGTCAAGTTCCTAGTACAGCGTTTATGGCATTATAAATGTCACCTTGGTGCAGTAAAATGTGTAGGGATATTTCACCCCTTCTGGCGTGTGTTGTTGTCTTGCCATACCGTTAAATGAACACGGAGGTGAAGACAGTGTTAGACCGGGTCTACACTAAACTAACAAAACAGGAACTCACTGTTTGGCGACAAATCTGCAACAATTCTGCAACATTTGTGAAACATCTCTGCAACGTGTTTGTGTGTTCTGCAACTCTACCGAGTCCCGTCGCCTGTCGGTTTCTGTTTGTTGCACCTTTCACTACCCTCAGACCGGTCTCAGGATGCACCTTTCGCAGTGTGCTGAGGACGTGGATTTGACAACTCGAAAGTAGAGTACGGAAGAGACGCGTAAGTTAAAAATTTCCCATTTACTTCAATCCGCCTTTTTTTCCTTTTGACATTCTTGTGGAGTGAGGAATATACGGCCAGCCGCAGCCGTACATATATCCTCGTCTTCTTCATTTCCCTTGAATCGCCACATGACATATTCATTTCACTACATATGTCCACTGAATTTGTGCCGAACGAACAAAACTTAAAACATCTAGAAAATGTTGATGTTTTATCGGATATGAGCGTGCGTGCGTGCGTGCGTGTGAGTGTGTGTGTGTGAGAGAGTGTGTGTGAGTGTGTGTGAGAGAGGTTGTGTGAGTGTGTGTGAGAGAGGTTGTGTGAGCGAGCGTGAGAGTGTGTGAGCGTGAGTGAGTGTGTGTAAGAGAGTGTGTGTGAGTGTGTGTGAGAGAGAGTGTGTTGTGAGTGTGAGAGCGTGTGTGAGTGTGAGAGAGAGTGCGTGTGTGTGTGAGTGAGTGTGTGTGAGTGTGAGAGAGTGTGTTGTGAGTGTGAGAGTGCGTGTGTGTGAGTGTGTGTGTGAGGGTGTGTGTGAGTGTGAGAGTGTGTGTGAGAGAGAGTGTGCGTGAGTGTGTGTGTGAGTGTGTGTAAGTGTGAGTGTGTGTGAGTGTGAGAGTGTGAGAGAGAGAATGTGTGTGTGTGTGTGTGTGTGTGTGTGTGTGTGTGGAAAGTAGTTTCACTTTTGTTTCTGTTATGTGTTCGTTAGTTTAATGTACACCCGGCCTTACATATCAGAATAAGATGCCGAAGCTGCTCTTTCATCACAGCGATGAACATCACAGAAACATTAAAACACATGGCTCGTTTTGTCCGTGTGTGTGCTGGCTCTATATACACGGCTCGTTTGACGCAGTAATTGGACCTTTGTTCAAAATATTTCCTATACGAATCAGCTGCTTGAAATAATTGTGCCTAACTAATGGGGTATGATATTAAGCGAGTCTCTAGCGCTCATAAATTGTGTTTCTAAGGGAGGTTACTATCTGTTGGAACTGAATAACTACTTGTGCTCTTTTAGTTTATATATATACATATACGTATATATATATATATATAAGTTAATTATTTATCTTTATTCTATCGGTCTCATTTCTTACTTTCTTACTTCCTGTGCAATGTCACACTTTGTGCTGGTTTATGTGGATTTGTGTCGCTCGATATTTAGAGAATGAAATGTGACCGAATGCACGCAGCAGGGTTCTTACTACGTAGGTGAGAGTAGGTGACAGTTGCTCAGTGCAACGACGATCTCGCCTAATATTATGTCACCGTCAAATAGAGTAAGACGGACAATGTAAGTGCAACGTAACGTTGAGGTGCGTTCGCGTAATCACAGTTGCCGTGGAAAAGCGATAAGTATTACATATTCTGAGTGTGTGTGTACCCTTAGTTATACAGCACGCAAAGCACTCGCACCGTATTTTATTATCATCTGAGGTCTGTCCAGCTCTACCACATTGTTCCACATTATCTCATTATTATTACGATTTTCGGAGAAATATTTATTGAACACAAAATGTGTTTTGATTTTGTGTACAGGTTTTGCCTGGGACATTTTTTATCCTAATCAGAATTCAGTGAGATAGTGTCATAGATGTACAGGGGACTTTTTGCAAAGTAACCTTTATGCAAAGAAACCTTTATGCAAAGTAACCTTTATGCAAAGTAACCTTTATGCAAAGTAACCTTTATGCAAAGTAACCTTTATTTTTTGCGGATTTTAATGGAATTTGGTTTTTCTCGACAGATTTTCGAAAAATACTCAAGTATAAAATTGCATCAAGATCCTTTGAGTGGGAGCCGAGTTGGTCCATGCGGATGGACAGGCGGATGGGGAGAAAGACAGACAATCAGATAGACATGACTGAACTAATAGACGCTTTTCGCAGTTTTGCAAATGTGCCTAAGAAGAAGTCGATAAGGAAAGAAGTGTGTGTGGCCTACAGATGTTTAACTAAAGAACTCGTATGTTTTTTTAATTATTTCAGGATAACTTGTCCCTGAGCGATTGCCATCTGTTTTTCTGTATTGCAGTGAAGTCCTAGTGGCAACAAATTTAAAAATATACTCGAATTGGAAACAATCATGACCCGACGGCTGATGTCAAGAGAGACCTGCATCAGTAAACGAGGGAGATAAAATGTCTTTCAAAGATATGAGCAGTATTTTATGTTTTGTTCACTGTGCATCCTTGTCTAACCTATTTCAAATGAAACCAACTAGGTGCACACTACTACTACTTTGTATATTTATTCAAATTCTCTACATGTTTCGGACATCTATGTACCCATCATCAGAAGAACTTACTGTATCTATGCGACACTGGTATTTTTCGATCTGTATGGGTGGCTGTCTCCTCTGCAGACCAGACAGCCACATATACAGTCATACTATATATGTATATATGTATACATATATTTTTTCTTGTTAATGTAATTGAATATAGTTGAATAATAAAAGACCAACTTGATGTCTCTTGCTGTTTTATTTCACGTCTTATGTGCTCAACATGTTTCGGACATTAATGTATCCATGATCAGGAGCTTGCGACTATTCTGTTCAATTACCGTATTGGTCGTATTGTTCTTGTGCTTTCGACAATGGACAGGCTTCAGCCTGCAAACGGATACCACTCCAACCCAACCACACAGAAACTCCAACGCACATCGAACCAAGAACAATACGACCAATGTAGTAATTCAACAGAATAGTCGCAAGTTCCTGATGATGGATATATTAATGTCCGAAACATGTTGAGCACGTAAGAAGTGAAATAAAATAGCAAGTGACATCAAGTTGGTCTTTTATTCTTCAACTATCACAATGATGCACGGTCCAATAA
>Ga0123357_10011634_pt1 | contig 11300 bp, 9 predicted proteins | sample TergutEmb28metaG_FD_89873 | JGI IMG/M metagenome (GOLD analysis project Ga0123357, IMG submission 89873) | Embiratermes neotenicus P4 segment gut microbial communities from Petit-Saut dam, French Guiana - Emb289 P4 | ecosystem: Host-associated > Arthropoda: Insects > Digestive system > Gut ...
CGCTTGTGAGTGCGGTAATGAACCTTCGGGTTCCGTGAAATGCGGGGAATTTCCTGACTAGCTGCAAACCAGTTAGCTTCTCAAGAAGGACTCTGCACCATGGAGTAAGTAAGTAAGTAATCCATTGTACTCTAAACGGTATTAAGCTTGATGTGTACTGACTGAAGATTGCTTCAGCATGCCGAAACATGTCGCGGTGAAGTGTCATGCATGTTATAAGTGCATTTAGTTGGTACCTTTAACGAAAATGTTGATCGTGGTTGTTCGAAACCATTGAGTGCCTTTAAGGGAAGTAGGGCAACAGTCCAGCGAGGATTTTAAGAGCTCTTTGCTTGTATTTACCGTACGCATCGTTACGAAGAACAAGTATAATATAAGAATAAGACAAGGAACGGTTTACCGTCCAGAAAACCGCCTACTCAGCACACAATTCAGATATTACACAAATACAGACCGTCCCTCTCGAGGCCGAACGACATATTACGGAATCTTCACTTTCTTTCGGAACTACTAGACATTGGTTTCAGCTGTCAACTTTAAACACGTCATTTTATCACTTAGTGTGGCCTCTGTAGCTGCTTAGAAAAGTTTAATGCATTTGGCTTATCGTACGGAAAATATAAAGTTGATATCTCAAATTTATATTATTATTGTTATTATTATTATTATTATTATCATCATCATCATCCCCTTTATGCAGGGTATTTATACTTATATTCCTGAGACAAACTATGCCCCTAGGGAATACAGTGTTGCTGCTATTCTGTTGTTACTATTCATGGTGCTTATATCTTTAGTTGCAATGTTGAATCTCTTGTACTTTTACATTAGTACTTTCCGAAGTATATGTGCAGTGCCCAATGTGGCTGTTTTCTGTAGTTCCTTGACTTCATGTTTTCCTGGTATGTTGCTCACGTATTTTCTGAATGACTCTGAAATAGTCCCAGTCGCCTCTATTATTACTGGTATCACCTTTGTTTTTACATTCCACATGCGCTGTGTTTCTGTTGTAAGGTCTTTATATTTTAGAATCTTGTCGGCTTCTTTTTAATCACATTCCTATCTCCTGAGATTGCAACGTCTATTAACATACATGTTTCCTTTCATTATCACGGATTATGATGTCCGGTTTGTTGTTGGTAATGGCGCTGTCAGTTTGTACTTGTTGATTCCACAGTATGGTTACCTTACCTCGTCGACTTGTTTCTGCTGATGATGATTACTACTACTACAGTTGAGTTTTCACCTGGTGGCAGTAGTCCTTACACTAGTACAGACGAAACAAATAAGAATAAATATACATACACGAAACAATACAAAAAACACAGCACAAAAAATACAAAACACAGTAAATACAAGTACACATATAACCAAAATACCCACAAATTACAAAACAAGTTAAAATAACCACAGTACAAGATACACACCAAATGAAATAGTCACAATACAATCGAGTACCCTCAGTATAAGGTATATGCAGACATGAACATTGGTTTAATGCCATTACATGATGACTCAGTCGGTACACCATTTGCGCCTGATAATGGCTTTCTGTGCTGAAACCGAAACATGTTGCATTACATATATATAGTGATATAACATAGTTAGTGCTGAGTGACGGCCTTCACCCTTTGTTTTGAAGAAGGATATTTGGTGCAATGCTCTGTGCTGGCACTGGACACACAAATTATAACCTTACCTTACGTGCACTCGTAAACGCACCTAAGGAGTGTCCCATCGCTGTCATAACTGCATTAGCGATGCACGTAGCTGAACATAACCACAGCTCTAAACAATTTGGTCTGGTCGGCCAGCTGGTTTCTTCAAGACATGAATTTCTCCTTCGTAAGTTATTTGTTATCAATATGATTGTATGACTGCCCAGAGCCACTGCAGAACGAGTGCTTTTGGCTGTGTGAATCGCTTGAACCTGTCTTCTTTTCAGAATATTTACGACTGAAACACCTGAAGGAATTTGGAATGTCTGATTTGTCCAGAATCTTAAATAAGTGCTTATTTATTTTAGTTCAATTAAAAATTGCAAGAAGGTGCTTTTGGACAGCTGTGAACCGGTTCTGTAGAAGATTGACGGTTCGGACGTCGGTCATTTGCAGGTTCAGTAAAATTACGCATACGATTCTCTTCGGCTCAAATTAAGGGGAGCTGGAAGTCCGTTGTAAAGTGTGCTGATGAGTGCTGTGTTTTGTGTAAGTGTGTGTGTGTGTGTGTGCGCGCACGAATATTGTAACATTAGGCTTCCGATCTGATATACCAGATGGTTAGTAGCTATGGGGTTTCCAAGTTTGGTAGAGCTGCATCTGTTCTGCAGGCATTCTACGTGCTCCTTCAAATAGACGAACTATGCAAATTGTGAATTGTCTATGTTTGATTTTATTATATCCGTTCCTTCGTTACGTCAAAATATTTTCCTCAGAACGGAATACTGTGCAGACTACTGAACACTACGCAATGCGTCTCTGAGTGCCCAGAACGACAGCGTCGGTTTGCGACTTCTGTGTCAGTTACTGCAGTGTAACAACGTGTCGCTGTTGTGTCTGTGCTGTCGGCTGGTTGACGGTATTTAGTCGTTGCACTTGAACGTGCGGTTTTCGCACCGCAGGCTTTAGGCGCAGGCGGTAAAGTTGGTGGCTGTCCTTACGCTTGTTCGTACGACTGCCTGTCTTCGTATCTTGTCCTCTTTTCATCTTCGTTTGTTGCTTCTTATGCTTCGTGTTCTTATTAAACTTTGTGGTATCTTAATTTTATCTTATTTTCATCTCATTTTTTAGTTTTTTTATTTTCTTCTGTTTTATTCTTGTGTGTGGTGATTCTTCATGTCAGTTTGCCTCCATTTCCATGACTTCGATTTTACATCTCCTTTTATTATGCGGTTTTTGCCTCTTAATCTTTCTGTTGTTCTTATTTTTCTTCCAGTGCTGATCTGTTGCTTCCCCATTAGTTTGAGTCTTCCCCTCCCACTATATCTCCATTTCATCTTCTGCTGCTGTTGCTTGTGCTGATGACTTTGACTTTAATACCCACATTCATGATTTGACTTCTTCCAATACTGAATGCTGACACTTTTTAAGAGCTAATAGTTTAAATTGTTTTTGTTTTCTAAGTTGCATTGTGGTCGAGCAGTGACCATTAAGACTTGAAAGGAACTGGGTTAATCCAAATTAACGGAAAGCTCCCCTTACCTTACCTAGACGTAGTGTGCCCTGTGCAGTTTCTGTCGACAGTTGTCCGTGGTTGCCATTGCGACCTGGCGTTCAAATCGCCACGCGAAACTAAGTGTTCGGCTGCGTCGTGCGTGTCAGCTTCCAGCGTGAACACGCCTGGACTCTTACGCGCTGATTCGGGCAACGCGCATAGGGCTGTCCGGTGTTGAATCGTATAGTGTTGCGTATACGCGCTTCCGGAAGTGCACACTGGACACCGGAGTCTAGTCCTGTTTGTCGGCTGCGTAGAATGGTATATTGAACGTATTGGCGTCACGTACACTCTCACTTCCGGTGGCCTTAAGATACCGACGCTGAAGGGACATCAAAATTGAAGGCCGTCACTACAGGACTTGGCCAAAAGGGAGCGGAGTAACCTTCTGCAGTGCAAACCACCAGAAGGACCGTGACGTGACGTCTCATTTCATGTAGTTTGTACGATGCTTTATATACAGATTAGCCATCTTTTGGTGAACTTAGGAACTGTGTATGACTTTCGCAGGGATCCCATTTTTTAACAAGACAGGCAGTGTACGTGGAAACATAATGTAAAGGCGCGTTCGCGAAACCATTGCTGGCGTGGAAAAACAATAAGTATTACATATTGTGAGTGTGTGTTTGTAGGCTTAGGTATCCAGCATGCAATGCGCATGAGCCGTATTATATTGTCATCTGTGTCCTGTCCCGCTCTACTATATTTTTCATATTATCTCATAAACGACACAATTTTTGGAAAAAAGTTATTGAACATAAGATGTGTGTTTCGATTTTCTCTGTAACTTTGGTGTGAAACATTTCACATTCTAAGAAGAAATGAGCGAGATATGATCAAAAATGTATATTGGTCTTCATGTAAAGTACCCGTTATGCGTTTCAGGTTTTAATGAAATTGGGATTTTTTCGACAGATTTTCGAAAAATATTCAGATATACAATTTCTTGAAAACACGTCGAGTGGGAGCCGAGGTGATCATGCGGTTGGGTAGACAGGCAGATATGACGAATCCAGTAGTCGCTTTTCGCGATTTTGCGAAGGCATCTAAAAACCAAAACCCGAGACGCGTAATAATAATTTGATGATTGGGGGGGGTGGGGGAGCGGAAGACAATTTTTAACCCCAACGCAACGAGGAAAGGAGAGTAAGGTGTTAGTATTAATGCAACACCCAAACTCAGGCACACAGTTCACTCCCCCGCCCATATCCGTTCCACATCCTTCGCAGTCCCTCTCCTGACTGTAACACCCAGATCTACGCACTAGTTGATGGCCACCTAATCTTCCAATATGGACAAGTAAAAAATGTCCGTACGCCGTCAGATATATCTTATTTTTATGACTATGAAACCCCCGTCACATTTGGCGTCTTTAACCGAATTTTTCGGGACACTGGTACAGAGGTTATTAAAACCCATAACTCCGGGACTGTCCCCGAGAATCTCGAACATTGTGGTATTCCTAGACATTGTTGCTACTCCCTTTTGTTTTCTTCACCTTTCGAGCTGCTGTTCTCCGCATTGTTGTGGTCCTGCTGAACTGACAGCCCCAGTCCTTCCTTAGTGTGGACGATCCTCAACAGAACTGTCCGTTCTGTGATGTTTAAACCGTACAGCGCTGTCTGCAACCAAACGTACACTTGCACTGGAATAGTGAATTGTGTACGTATGTCTGCGCGTGGAGCAGCAGATTGAGAAAGCGCACCCTGCGTTAGGTCACGCACGCGATGACCTGCAATTAAACGTGCTTGTATTTCCGCGTAATGTCTTGCAAATGGATGGGGTTAGGCGTCAGTACTGTGTGGCTACAACAGTCGACTCGCGGCACCGAGCTGTGTATTGCAAAACACCACCATTGTCTGATTTGCCATAAACTCCTACGTCCACTGCTCTGAGACTTGCCTGTGGAATAGAATAAGTGAATGATGATGACATTTTGGCTGTGGTATCTGATTCCGAACTGCATTCCGTCAGCCCTGGCATCGCCGTTAGTCAACTTCCAGCGAATATTGAAGTTTGTTTGCAGTTTATTTTGATGTGTCTTGTGTAGATCTAAACCCTTGTTTTGGCTGCAGAGTGTGCCATGTAAGGCTAACAGGTTATCGCTGGTACTATACGGGATGACTCGCGCTTTATTCCCTATGTCACGCCACCCTCGTCTTCAGTACACATATTGGCACGTCTGTTAATCCAGCGTGTACCTTGTACGAGGTCGGTGGGATGTCCTCTACACGGTCTCTTAATACGTACGTTCACTAAGTCTGGCTTTTGTCATTACTTCGTAACTGGGTCACTGTTATTGAAACTTCAAGAATTCGCCGTTTGCAGGTTGCGTTATCATAAGAGTGAGCTGCAGTTCGTTCGCAAGTAGTTAGGTCTGATTTTACTGCTGGACGGTAAAGTTCTTGCTGTGACGGAACTCGTAGGATCTGTTACGGTCCTCACAAGGCCTACCGTTGCGCCGAAAGGCAATACAGCACCGCTTACTTCACACTTTTGCCTCTACCTTTGCCGTTCACCTGCGCCGGGTATCCCAAGTGGCCTTTGTACCTGTGTACTGTGGTCATGTACTGATCAGGTTTTTGATCTAGAGGATGTTGACAGAAGAGAACGGCTCCTGCAGCTTCTCATTGGCTTCAGCAGACGTGGCTGTGTCTCATTCTGCTCGCCCTTATCCTTCGCCGTCATCAAGGTTAGCTGATCTTATATTAAAACGTCTGTCTGTCTGTTTCCTGTAAATTAAACGTACCTTGCCTATGCTTAAGCACCACACCATATAGTCGTATGTGGAAATAGGGGTGGTTCTTTACGGATCTTTACCTCGGTACTGGGTGAACATGAGTGGTGAGCTTCACGACCTGGCCGCTTTATCCCTAGAGAAAAAGACGCCGGTAGGCATTGAGCAGGTAGACGAATGGTTTATAGTACTGGTCGAGACGATTGGAGAACAGTCGAATCTCACATCTCGAAACCAGCTTAATCGAGATGAAAGCAGAGTTTATTGTTCTGGAACAGACGTGTCTAGGGTTTTCACACTGTCTAGTCTGATTTTGTCTGCTAAAGGTTCCGGATGCTTCAAAACAAGAGGACAAATAATTCGCCCTGTGAAATATGTACATCGCCTTGTGCTATTGGCTGAGGAAGAAACGGTGCTGCAGGCCATGTCTGATAGAGTGACTGAAGTTGGAATGGAAATAAATGTGGAAAGTATAAGGTAATGAGAATCTGAAGGCAACCATCTTCAGTACGTATTACGATAGATCAAAATCAGCCGGCGAATGTTGAATATTGCAACTGTTTGGGTAGCATGATAACAAATGATGCAAAATATAGACGTGAAATTAAGTACGGGATTGTCATGGCAACAGCAACTTTCGACTAGAGAGAGGCTCCTGTCACAAATAAATTGGACGTTGATTTAAGGAAGAAACTATTGAAATGCTACATTTGGAAAACTGAATTGCATAGTACTAAATCCTGGGTACTTCTAATATTAGATCGGAGATAGCTTGAACGTTTTGACATGCGGTGCTGGAGAACATAATTATGCCGATCGTGTGAGAAATGAAGTATTAGGAGTCAAGGAGGAGGAATGTCCTACAGACAATAAAAGGCAGGAAGGAAAGAAGGCTAACTGGTTTGGTCAAATGTGTAGGAACTGCTTTAAATAAAACACGTTGTTGAAGAACAGATAGAATTGACGGGAAGACAAGGAAGAAGACGTAAGCTGCTACGGGATGACCGTAAGGAAAAGAAAGGATGCTTTGAATTGAAATAGGAAGCACTAGATCGCACTCTGTAAAGAACTCGCTTGGGAAGACGCTATGGACCTGTCGTAAGGCAGACTGTGGAATGAACGAAGTCTCGTTTCGGTGTTGTACACATCGTGTAGGTTCCTTTGTTGGTGGGGTAAATGCCAGGAGGCTGTCACGTTGTGATACAGACACCGCATTTAGTCTGTTGCCATGACGACACATCACGCAGTGCGTGTAGTTTTGGAAAGTATAAAACGGCGCTGACAGTACCGGATTTCAGTCACAGTCTGCAACTGGTGAGGTCAGTTGAGTGGTGATGGTTCTACTTGGGTGGTCTGCGCTAGGCATTCGAGTAGTGTCAGTGTCTTGTTGTGTGTCCCTCTTGTGGCCGTGTGAGGATCACCATCGCTGGTGATAGATGGCATTTACTTGGCTGAGGGCATATCGGCCATCATTGTTCACTTCCTGCAAACAGCTGTTTCAGTTTCTATATACTTCAGTGCATGTTGTCATCTGCAGCTGGAGAAGTCGTTAAAAAAAAGTCAGTTTAGCTTGTCCGTCCACAAGCAGTAGCGTCCAGACTGCACTGGGAAAGGCCTGCGCCTGAACTGAGTCACGTCAGTGGAAGACACGCCCCCAAAACCTGCTTCTTCGAAGATAAATATTAATATTGTTGTCGAATGTCCTTGGCGATATTATGAGAGAGTCTGTCCGTGTGAGTGACCAGTTGTAAGCAAAGTTTTAGTGCATTCTTGAAGGGCAGTTCGGGAGTGAAGTCAACAGTTGGCAAGAAAGCTGTAAACGCTGAAGCATCAGAATAGCCTGTTTTGTTCATTTACCATTTATTTTCGTAGAACGTCTAGTGCGTTGTTGTTGCTTGTTTCGTGCACATTTTGAGTGCAATTCAGCCATCAAAAACAGCTTGTATTTGCATTTTATACACCAACGTTTTGTCTGACGGTGTGGTTTTCCAAAGAATAAAACACGGGATTGACGTAAGAAGTATTCTTTTTATTTTTATTTTTACCGTTTTAAGCTTATGGCATATTTTTTGTGGTAAAAATTAAAATTTAAATAAAATCAAATATTGCTCTCCGGCCTGTGACGCCGTGTATGTACCAGCGTTTTCGAGGAGCTTTCTTCCTCCGTCTTCTCCCATCACACATTCCAGAAGACAAGAGTAGCTCCCCATCAGATTCGTCTTTCAACTAAATAAATTGCTGACGAAGGCCCAGGCTTTTTATACCATTGCAGTACTGGGACGTTTGTTTGGCTCTGTTGAGTGACAATAAGTGGGCAGTCTGATATTGGAGTGTACCGGATTAGTGTATGAGATCGTGTCTTATTAGCATGTTGCTTTAATTTTTAATTCAATCCTCTACGCGTTTGAATACAACGTAAGTAGAAGGCGATGAAACCGAATAGAGTCAGTTGTGAATTAGACGTACCTAACACTAGGTGTTCATAGAAACCATTGCGTTAAGGGGAACAGACCCGGAATTGACTGGTATCACGAAATGTAACGAGCCTGCATGCTGCAGTATCGGTATTTGAAAGGACACACAGAACGGATCAAGGTTATCAAAAATCTTTGCCATCAGTCCAAGTTGTCAGTATGGGGCCGACCGTTACCGCCCCCCTTCAATGTCATAATTCGCTGAACAAGACCCAAAGACACGTTTGCACATCGGCAGTGCGACAAGAGCGAACTGTACGGAGCTGCATTGAGGACAAAGAGGGCGTTTTGTTGTTTAACGAAGTGGCAGAGCGGTAAAGGTGCCTATGGCCACAAGCACTGCGACGTGAGGGCACATACGACATTGCAAAATTAGACGGTGGCTGTCGATGGAGGTGAGTGAGTGAGGTGCGTTCCGACTGCAAGCGAACACATTTAATTGATACACTAAGCGAATTTGAAGATTCTTCCGTTCGTCACCACATTGGGATCGCGCCCGAAGGTACAGCGGCCTAGCATGAGTCTAACCACTCAGCTCCACTCACAGTGCGTGGACCTTTGTTTCTGTGCCCCTTGAAACGCATTTCTGAGGGTTGAGGTCAAGGACAGTAGCACCTGTAGCCTGCCTTGCCAGCGCGTATTGCACAGTGAACGGCAGAACGTGAGTGTTGTCAGTCTTAGCGGTTATCCTTTTGCAGCAGTGCTTGCTGTTATGTACAGTACCGCCAGGTTGTACAGTAACGAATCGGAATTTGGTCCAGCTAAAGCATTTATGTGTTGCTTGCGATTCGTACATTAGTCCTTGCAACTGTTAACATGATCAGGTGATTATCGTACCTAATGCAAGCCTGCTACGGTCCGTACGAATTAATTCATTACGCACAGTGAAGATACATTGCAGTTTTCAAAGGGTTAGTGTATTCTTTGGGAAGACAGTCAGGTGGCAATTTAAAGCAGTGTGGTATACGGTAGAGCTCAGTTGAAACCTGATGGCACACGGTGACGCACGGTAGGGGAAGTGAAGGAAGCATGCGAGTGGAGTGGGTAGCCAGTAGTCTTGCACTCTACCTCAGAACATGGTGTATCCAGCATTACTACAATTACTACTGCTGATGCGCACACCTCGGCTGCCAGTAGTCGACTGGACTGACCCCCCTAACCCGCCAACTTAAATGGACTCGTCCGTTTCGCTGAAAGACCAAATCTGGTTTCTGCGCGTATGCCATCACGTTCCAAACGTGCTCTACCGCCAGGTTTAACAATGAAATCATGAATTTTTGTGTGTTTCGTATCCTTCGTGCAATGCACAGCGGTTATTTCCATAAAGGGCGTGAACTGAACTGTGTATTTGAAATAGACTGTTCTCTGTGAGGTGCGCACTGAGTTTTGTGTAATTTAGTGTCATGTTTCACGTCAAAAGCTTTCCTTTTTTCACACAATATACTGTCCTTGACTGACAAGAACAGCTCTGATTTTGACAGCGTGGTTAAGACACATTATCTCTGGGCTGACATTGGAGAGAAAACACACAGGTGCTGTCAACAACGTAGGATTCTGTTTTTGCATGCACCACTTCCCACTTGTCGCTGTTTGCTGGGTGTTCAGTTCGTAACACGGCACAGCTGTAACCAGACAGAACACGACAAAAGTAATACTATTAACAGGCAAGCACAAGAACCGCACTGGAATACAATGTCGTTTTACTGGAATACGTCATCTGTTGGTCATAAACCTCTGACATTCCGACCGTCGACGACAGTATGTGTGTGCTTGCTGTATTCTGTGCGATTGTCAATGTAAACCATTATTGACAGATCCCGCATCAACTGGCGAGTCTTCTGAATGGAAGCACAGTGTTAGGTATGAAGTGTACTTTGTGTAGGTCCGTGCTGTAAATTGATTGTAGTCTTCAGTACCAAAGTTGTGCTTCCTGCTGAAGGCTGTATCACCGTTTGTAGCACAAGCCCTTAGTACGGTCACGTACACACCGTCATCCACACCGGATATCCGTTAGGATGCGCACAGTTGTCAGCAGTGCGTTCGGTACGCAGTAACGGATCGCGGGGACGTCAACTGCTGCCTCACTCTTGTCTCCGCCCTTAGATTTCTTGTTAGTTTGTTGGCTGATTTTAGACGTGATGGAGTTAATCTAGTGGGCACTGATTCATTCAGTACTGTGACATACATACTGTCGGAACTTGAGATGTGTGTCACGCCTCGGGCCAACCCCATCTCCCGTCACGACGATCCGCCTGTCCCGTTCAGCGTATGGGAATGCAGCTAACCCTCTGCATGATGTTCCGCTATATATATTTTAAATCCCTTTTGGCATTTTTGTTTTAGGAACGAATTAGACAGCTGTTTGGATAGTCGAGTGTGTCCACATACTTGCATGGTGAGGCCCCCCCGCCGGGCGCTGGTCCGCCCCCCCCCCCCCCCCCTCCCCCAGACCTAACCTTTTTGGGCCCCAGGCATTACCCAGCCCGGCCCATCTCTTTATTTCGTGTTAGCGAGTTTGAAATGAAGAATAGTGATTACCCGCTTGTTAACTAGGAGGTGGGGAAGGGGGGGGGGGCGCCATCCCGTGATAATAATGATACTCACTGCCAGAACGGCTCACAAGGCACCATCTATCACTCCTCCCCGCCAGTGGCGTGTAGGCAAGTTAACAGTGGCGTAGGCTTCTGGACAGTCTGGAAGCCCAAGAAAAACACGATGGAGGGGGGGGGGGGGGCCGATGTAGGGAATTTCGGTTTTTTTTTTTTTTTTTTTTTTTTTTTTTTGTTTTCTTTCTGTTCTGAAGTTGGCGTGCCCAAATAAACTCTAATATACCAGGGTTTTTTTTTTTTTTTGCGTGTATTCTAAAGAAAAGTTGA
>Ga0123357_10011635_pt1 | contig 11300 bp, 6 predicted proteins | sample TergutEmb28metaG_FD_89873 | JGI IMG/M metagenome (GOLD analysis project Ga0123357, IMG submission 89873) | Embiratermes neotenicus P4 segment gut microbial communities from Petit-Saut dam, French Guiana - Emb289 P4 | ecosystem: Host-associated > Arthropoda: Insects > Digestive system > Gut ...
GATATGATATGATATGATATGATATGATATGATATGATATGATATGATATGATATGATATGATGATATGATATATTTGTTAACTGCAATTGGGTTGACACCCGTTGGCAGTAACACAGTATACATTTACACACAAAACAACACAATGAAACAGAATACACCGAACATAACATACATAACAATAAGAATACATCAACGTAACAATAAAAATACATAATTTACAAAATTAAACAGAAACATACAAAAAAATACAACCTTACATACAACGATACTTTCAAGTTTTAATTGACTTTCTACGTGAACTCTCCTTATCGACAAAATGTGTGCACATACGTGTACACAAGACAGAATGGAAGATACAGTTTATAAATGGCTGACAGGTGACGCGGTAGACAGTATTTTCGACTCCAGTTGCGCCAATTCACATGTTGAACTGGAAATCCCTTTCAATGTCTGCTTTCTCATAGATGTCTTCCGGGGTATAATTTCCTTTTCCACTTTTCCTGGAAACATCAGCACTTGAAGTACTAAATCCCCAAAAGAATAAAAAGTTCTCTTTGTGATTTATTTGTGTCTGGGTTCCTTTCCATCCAAGTACTCTGCAAAACATATTGAATTCTGTAATTCACTGAGAGTGTTTTCACGTTATGTCAGTTCAAACAACCGGAACATAACATTCCACAAATGCATTCCAATTGGATTACATATATTTTCCAAACATATTCTTTGATAATTTACCCGCTTTTCTCTTTAGTTCGTCGACTGGAAACAAAAATTTACCGTTCCGAAACTAATCGCCTTACATCAATTACGCTGCACAGAGCAATTATACAGACTTTCATTTCGTTAATTACACGATTCACAAAATAACGTTTGACACTAAAGCTGTACATGTTGACGTATGATTTTAAGCTGACTTTTTTCCAGTGGTCATCAAAAACAATGTTTGTTTATTATCGATTATTGACTATTTCTTCTATCGGCTTCAGCTGAGTTCCCTTCAAACAATCATTCTGCATATACAAATTACACAATAAGTGCAAAACCTAACCCTTCATACTTAAAGCCAGAGTTGACAATAAACATTCAGAACTTTGTGTACATGCTATACTAACATAGTTCTTACGATACACAGAATAAACTGCGACTCTTTCCTTACACATCATTCATCGAATTATCATTCCAATGGATGAAACTGATTTCTTTATGGGGTGAAAACTGAGTAATTAAGATTCGCTTCAGTCTTCAGAAAGTTACAATTTGTTTATCCCTGCACAGCCATGTGTATTTACGTGCTATATTATTGAATACAGGCTACAAATGTCTTACACGAACAAAAAAGCTCTTTCAGCAGTAGCACTCCAGACTTACGTTCCAAAACTATTGTTTTGAAGCTAAAAGAAGTTTCCTTCTCTCCTGATTGAGGAAGATGTTCGCCATTTTTATATGCCCAAAGCTTGCCACTGTACATATATTAATTTAAAAGAACAGCATTAGTTTCTTTCAGTGTATATATGTGTATGTACAGTACATATATATATATGTATACATATATATATATGCACACACCTATATTCATCACATAGACTATATTTTTATATTGATAATTAGAACTACAGGGCACGCGGTCTTGCAGTTCATCGAGGCACTGCGCTATAAGTCGTAAGGTCACGAGTTCGATTCCGGAACGGGTTAATGAGATTTTTCATTGAATCAACCCTTCCGGCCGCAATATGGCCTAAACCTCCCGGATCCTTAAGGGTCTGTCCAGGTCTCTAATGGGACAGCGTAACTATAACTACGGAATTTTAAATGTGCTTAATCTTATATCTTGTTGTCCGATTATTTATTTTAATGTTCAACGATGTTTTGGCAGCTCAGTTTATGTTCCATCGGTAGCAATGAACCCTACGATAAATAGCTAATAATCAACTGGTGAGGATGTAGGACGCTGGTCTGTTCTGAGTTCATGCAATGGCATCTGCCGTGACGCCTGAGGTGAATCATGAAAAGCTTCAGATAGAACATCTGGGTTCCTAATTTTCATTTCATCCCTTACACTCCCTATACGAAGAAAACGTTCTACCCTCTGCCCGCGATGTTCGGCTTAAATTTTTACAACAACAACAACATCAACAACAACAACATAATTGTGTCAGGCTGTCTTGAATTTAGCATAACTTAGTTATCTCTTTATCCTGTGCTACCATCCTGCTAAGAATACTTGTTCCTGAAGCCTATAAGGTGTGTGTCTGTCTCCTTGCACTTTTCAAGTGTCAGATTAACATAGCAGACATGAATCAAACCATTCAACCTTGTGCATAAAACGCAACAAACGTCACTCACTAGGACAATAGAGCATGACATCCACTTTTCATCATTATTTCGACATTTTATCCTTAAATACTGAGCAATGGCACAGATGGACCCACATGATCTGTTTGATTACATATAATTAACTTTAATTTAATTTAGTTTAATTATATTCACTAAATAGAAGGATCTTGGGTTTTGTAACCACCTTAATACCACTGATGGGAGAAATTACAAAATACTATGACTTGGTATTCTCTAGTTGCGTGACATTATTGCCAAATTTCATAAAAATCCATCAAAGACAGATACCCAGATAAGATAACATACTGATAAATTAAGAGAAACAGGCCAAAAGTGACCTATTTCACCAACCATTTATCTCTATGCCTCTAGAGACAAACATGATCCAGAGCATCACTTTTTTCAGATTTCTAAATCCCATTGAGGTTATTTTGTGGTACCTTGTGGATGACATCAGCCCCTCCTAAGTCCTATACTTATACAAGAATAAAAAAAACGTAAAATAAAGGCAGACATACATCCATGCTGCTCGACGGACTCAAAACCATTTTCCTTGCATTCTAGCTGTAAGAGACAGCAGACATCTTAGACGGTGCTGTCGATTTTTCCCGTACCAGAAGTTTATCATCTTTTAGTACGCTCTAATGTCATGCAGTTAATTTCAATCGTTTGATGGACAAAGTGACACTGGTACAGGTACTTTAGTTCTATTCCGCCATTAACCCTTTGACGCCTAACGACCCCTGTAGTGGTCGTACCGCACCGCTAACCTCTAAACGTTGCATTTTATATATTTATTCAACAAATATAGGTACTGAGTATTTTAAACATGGTATATACTCTCCGTTTTCCTTCTCTTCAAAATGCAGCTTGTTTCATAATTCTAACGTAATTGGTTCCTGTTTTATTCACATTTTATATACAGATTGTGCTAAAATTTAAAAAAATAATTCCGGCGCCAAACAATTAATCTTTCCAACTATGATCATCTCCCGTAAAGTAGGCCTCACCGCAGAACCCCTGGACTCAGTTTCTTTTCCCCAATATCAATAACAAATTTAATACATGAAAAAAAAATCCGTTTAAAAAGTTCAGAATATCTTAGCTGGTTGTCAGATTCCTGTAATTGTATGGAATTCAAAGCATCATTGCCCTGGTCGCTACGTGCCCTAACTAAACCACATCCGGAGTCACATAAATTCACTCCAGCCGTAGTTATTATTCTTGCGAAATAACGTAATCAACATTATCTCATATCTTTCACTAATACCGTGCTTTGATATTACCTAACCAGAATTCACTATAAATGTTTCACCAATTTCCTGCGTGTCACGCACCCAATTTACTCCGTATACCGTGACTCATGTCTAATATCTGACAAACAGTAGAAATTAGAAGCGCCTATAAATTCCAACATCTCCTTCTTCTATGCTGTCTCGTGCCCAACCTTTATCCATTAATGAATCATTAGGCACAACAGTAAACTCGTCCTCTCTGTTCCAGTTATTCAGTTACTAAGACACATATTGCATTCTAATTTGGCGATTACTATAAAATACTAGATTATTAGTGTAGTATGTGTTACTCCTCCCAGACACGATTTTTGAAAGGACAAACCAAGAAATGCCTCACCTTATTGACCTGACTGACGTATCCAACTAAATGGCGGTGAAAGTTGCTACACCGCATGACTGGTACATAACTGTGTTACATACAAGGGTTCACTTGGACACTTAGCACAATGTAACGTAATAACGACGTCAGCGCTATCCCTTGCGACATCATATATCTTATTAATAAAGCCTGAATTATTATGCGCATGAGTCTCTTTAAACTGTTCATAGCGCAATCTCAAAAAGCATTTACGCTGGATATTCTATGAGCAACTGTTCCCTAATTGTGCTTACATTGCAAAAAATAGTTTTTTTATAACCTGAAAGTTTAAATGTTTCGAACCCAGGAGCTTGCGATGTCAAATTTATTTCCCATACAAATATAGGGTAAAGTGAAACGGATTTTTTTAAATTCCAAACATTAAAAAACTACTGATTTGATGTTCTTACTTGCACAAAATGCCACCCGACTTGCGTCTAGGAATACAAAAATTGTTACTGCTCAACCTATAACAAATGGTAGGAAGAATTCCTTTTGAGTCAGAGCGCTTAATAGTCATTCAAAGTGAAACATCTCAATTCGGAACGAAATCTTCCACAGGTTTCCTCATTCCGATCAGACAAATCAAATGGCTTAAGAGTAATACCGCGAAACACCTTAAGACATTCTCGTTTTTAAGCTTTCGCCGTGTTCTAAATGCTATTTGTTCCTTTTTGGGTAATTCCCCGGCGTCTGAGTTCTAATTGCCGACGTTTCGGAACTCACTATCGGTTCCATCTTCATAGGCAGGTGAATGAAGTTTCATTCACCTGCCTACGAAGATGGAACCGATAGTGAGTTCCGAAACGTCGGTAATTAGAACTCAGACGCCGGGGAATTACCCAAAAAGGAACAAATTACACGTTAAGACATCCTTCTTCCACGTCCCTGGACTCCTATACGGTATATTTATCCCCTCGTTAGGTGTTCTAGACATAAATTTCGCAGTTAACATAACCGTTTAATAAGCAAGATAAAGTCATAATCTAAGCCTCAATACAAAACAGCGACAAGATTTTCATTTTTCCATACAAACGCTTGCAAATTTTAAAAAATCTATTATCCTTCAAACTTTTAGATTACGATTTGTTATAATAATACTAATGTAGCAAAAACGCCATATTCACAGACCTTGGAAGCCAACGTGTGATTTACATTACCACACGAATAATAATGTTCTGTAAAGCAGGATGTTATGGTATCTAGGCCCATCAAAAACATTTGTACTGCATGAATATATTGTGTTAATGGTTTTTAGTTTTAATATAATAATATTATTAATAATAATAATTTAAGGGCACAGAAAATCATCCGGTCCCAGCCTCAAATTCAACATGTCTTTCTTTTACGTCAGTATCACGTTTCCCTCTAAAACGGAAGAATCTCTTTGTCGCATTACCCATTCTTTAAATGTGGTCTAACCATCGGGTTCTATGAGTATTCGTTTATATTATAGCAGTTATTTACAAATCAAATTCTCTTTATATTTCTTCTGTCCATTCTTCTAACTTCCTTGCCTGGTCCACAGCATTACCTTTCTGAGGATTACATCACAGTACAGGAGTCTCACGGAGTGGGAACTGTGCAGGCCTTGAGGCTGAAAGTTATCAGTGAGAGATAACGTACTTGAAGGATACGAAGACCACATTTGAGTCAGTAATCAGAAATATTTCCCTTATTATATACATGGCTTCTTCCATTAGCAACCATTAAGCAGATTCTGCGTGTGATTCGCAGCGAAGTTTAAATTGCCTAACATTAATTAATTCTTACAAACATTAACTACTGTTACGTTTATTTTACTTGTAACCAGACGCAGCATAGCTTACACAAAGGAGAATTCACGAAAGTAATAATATAACCAATCACAGACAACCTTACATATAATCTCTCCCACCCACTCTGTTGTAAAGAATAAAACGCGATCAGCTATGCGCTATTATACTGAACAAAAACAAAAACTGGTATTACGAAACAGGTTAAGTTTAAATGTTAAACAACATGTCAGGAGGGGCATTGCAAAACCATTTTTGTTCACGGTACAAGTATTATCTTATGTGTTCATTTCTCTTCGTTCATTTCTCTATGTGAGAAGTTGGATGTAGTTACTTCTAGTCTGTAGCAAACAATAAGTCCGGTGGAACAGGCGCTAGTAGTGCTACTGACAAGCTACCCCAGTAACAGCCAGCAGCTGCAATCGGTAGTCTGAATATACGGACATCTGCATTAAAGTTTTCTTTCCCCATTTATTTACAAAATCTCTGCAAGTCACAAAAGCCTCAACAAGATATCAGTTATACAGACGGTATGTAATTAATCACTGCCTAGCTCTAGTGACTTGAGTATCTGAAACTTCAGATTTCCTCTTGTCATTTTCGGGTACATATATATAAAAACTTGCCGTAAGTTGGTATTTGACACAAAGTCTTGAAAGGTATTTACAGTTAAACATTCAAAATCGAATCCAATTTGTGATTAAGGTGCAAACATATAACACCGACAAATATTCTGAGACATCTTGCATCCAGTTGACGGTCTGGCAGTAATTTAAAAATTGTGAAGATGCAACTGTTGTGCTTTCTGCTGCTGCTGGTGGTGGTGCCGTTTTTGGTAGAGGGACTTCCTGATGGTGCGCCGGTAGACGCTTGTGTGAAACCCAGGCCCAATCAGCCGTACCATGGACAGGCTAAACCACAACCGCCGGAAACTCTGCCTTACTCTATCACAGCATCCAGTAATGAATATGGACCAGGATCAACGATCACAGGTAACCGAATGAGATTACTATTATCTGTCTGCCTAGCATAACTGCATTTCGGGTAAAATAATTCTATAAAATAATGAAAATTACGTAGAATAAAGCGCTGTAAAATATTTCCATAATTGCTTTCCACTAATAAATCTCTGTCAAACTAGAATTTTTTTAAAGATTGTTGGCTTTGGGGCTCTGCTGTTAAATGCTGGAGAATATCTGGCCATATGAAAGGGCAAAAAAATAATGACAAATTACATAATCATAAATTTTATGTCACGCCCATCACAGCACTAGAAATGTTACGTAAGTTAACAGTGTATTATCAAAACCCGGTAAATTTATATAAGATACTTCCATTACCAGGAGGATCTGCTCGACAGACAAGTGGGCAAAAATGTGTTACAATTTTGATTTTTAATGTTCCGTCATTTCAAAATAGTTGACCTGCAGTTTTCAAATTTAGATGCGATATACGTAGTCACTAAACAGATTGTTCTGGCATAACATTAGACACTTGTTAAGAGGCTTCACATCATATTCCTCGGATGGTTCTTAGGGAAAGTACCTATTTTTAAAAGTTACACAAAATTTTTTAGGCACTTAACAGGATTTCTCACATTATGAGTCACACTTTTCACGATTTTATTATATTTCATACATTACAGCCATTCTACAATACCAAGGGTTTTCTCAATAAAACAATAAAAAGAGACAATAAAGGAGAATTATAAGGTGAAACGTAGAAAAATAAATTAACATTATATTAAGACTTTACATAATTTTAGTACAAATTTGACACACATTAATTTCAAGACAAATGCATAAACAAACAAAATAATTTCAATAATTCAATGGTCTTAACTAAGTGGAGTGGGGAGGAGTATAGAATGAAAGGTACGGCGGCTGGCTATGGCCTGTACGGCCCAGGGCTCGAAACAGGGTAGGGGGGGTCAAAAGCTTTCCCTTCTCCACATCTTTCCAGATGGCCCTGGGGCAAACTCAGCCATCTCTATAATGGATAACCGGGCTTTTTCCTGGAAGTAAAGCGGTCGGGGGCAAAACCTTGACCACCCACTCCATCCCGCGCGGAGGTTAAGCAAGAGTAGAGCTATACCTCTACTTTCCCCTCTATGCCAGTCTAGTTTCGTAGGGGTGAATTTTACTTTTATCTTCACGGCCGTAATAGGCAGGTATTTTTTTTAGAACTCGTATATACATAAACGTAAATTTCTATGTATATGTGTGATTGGGATTAGTCGTAGCTTCCACAGCCTGCATCCTCATTAGGACCAAATTCGGTAGAAAACTGTGTAGGTTTTGACATGGTTGCTGGTTCCCGTAACGTTGCACTCTAAATCTTGTGACTTGGGTTAGTGGTAGTATTCAAAGGCCGGACGGAATACAACGTAAAGGGACACGCTTTACCGCCTACTGTTAAGAGTAATTAAATCAAAGACGACGATCTGGGCTCAGTTATAGGACAAGTGCCAGCAACTGTAGTGGCACGTAACATTCTGTTCGAAAGAACTCAGGGATAGAGCTATGTGGAAAGAGAGGATGTGGTGTGGATGTGTGTGGATGTGGTGTGGATGCAATTTAAAAGACAAATGACAAGTTTCTTAATTTTTACGTTTTGTTGACCGTGCATCGTAATATAACGATATTCCTTTTTTAGCAACTTCATGCACAAATTCTTTATTTTAATACATTTATTACATTCCTTTACATGTTTCGAGCACTACTGTGCTCATCTTCAGGAGGAAAATTGTATTAACACAGCATCTGGTATCGTCACTCTGGAAACAAGTGAGTGGTCTAAATTACTAAAATATATACGTAGATTATTCGGAAAGTAAGTACCGTCTGCTCATATTTCTCGCGCATCCTCGAGACTGTCACTTTGCGCATGTGCAGTGACTTCCTCTATCAACTGAGAAGCCACAGATGCCATTTCGTGAAATTCGTATTACGTTTATGTTTGTTCCTGTGCGTTAAACATGTTTAAGACAATTGAAGGGGCCGCCGACTGTGAAATACGGTCTGTAATTCGTTTTTTGAGAGCTAGGAATGTGCTACTAAGTGAGATTCTTCACCAGATCTGCCAAGTGTATGGTGACAATGCGATGAATGATGTCATGGTTAGGAAATGGGTTCGGGTTTTCAATGAAGGACGAGAGAACATGCACGATGAGGTGCGAAGTGAGCGTCCATTTTTGGTGACTGATGATTTGATGTGTAAGGTCAACGAAAGAGTGCGTGACGACAGACGTTTCACAATTTCTGATCTGTCCCTGCACTTTCCTCAGATTTCAAGGACTCTACTCTATGACCTGAAAGATGCAGTGCAGAAGTGGTTAACATCGCAGGCGGCTGCATTCTGTGAGAAGGGTATACAAAAACTTGTGCCCCGCTAAGATAAGTCCCTCAATAATGGCGGCGAATATGTGAAAAAATAGTGTGAAGAATGTAGAATCTGATAACAATAAAATTTTACACGAAACCTTACTCGATTTTTTTACTGCGAAACGGTACTTACTTTCTGAATAAGCCTCGTAGTTTGTTGTATTATATGAATATTAGATGATGGTAAAATTTTACCATCTTCTAATGTTCATATAATAAAACAAAGTATATATTTTAGTAATTCAGACCACTCACTTGTTTCCAGAGTGACGATACCAGATGCTGTGTTAATACAATTATCCTCCTGAAGATGAGCACAATATTGCTCGAAACATGTAGAGGAATGTAATAAATGTATTAAAATAAATAATTTGTGCAACAAATTGGTAAAAAAGACTATCTTTAGCAAGGTCCTTAATGTCGTTACGAAAACGAAGACTCCTTAAAAGAAGACAATCTTTTGACACGGTTTACCTACCGTAGAGAATTTTTGTACAGAGTTAGGGAAACAGAGCAAAAAAGACGCTAGGATCAAGGTGCAAAATTATTCTTACGTATTATTTCTCTGTTTAGTGTGAAATATACACCTAATACTGCAATCAGACGCTGCGTTTCAGTTTAAGACGTCAACAGCACGCAGTACATAACAGGCAAGAAAGTGACAAGTCCATTTTGTAAAATGTAGCTTTATATTTCTTTACCCTGAAGTCTTCCATTATGTCAATACAATAACGGGTCAAACGTCTGTGACCACAGGTTTCCAGGTTTTCAGGACGGGTCATGTTAAAATGATATATTCTGAGCTTCAACACCGTGCAGCAAGACGCCGCCAATCTACGACTATGCAGACATTCTCTTCATAACCAGCAAGCCTACATTAGTTAACCGCTTACACCGGGTTCGCAAAGCGTCATATAATGACAATCATTTGTAATGGGTTCGTTATGACGATTGGGAAAATATGCTGACTCCATTTTCAGGCCCATTCTTCCACCGATATATCGGAATATACTCAGTGTATATGGCATAGTAGCGGAGATCGCAGCTTAGTGAGCTATTGCATAAAGTATAGAACTGCAGGAAAATTTTGCGAAGTTTTGATAACTTACTCACGAAGGTCCCTAGCAAAATTAGAGTTCCCTCAACTTCTACTTCACAACCACTTTATCTTCGGCAGTTATTGTAATTCTGTTTATTTTTCGTACAGTATTTAATATGCTTCAGTATATGTCACGAAAGACCCACTTTTTGTTAAGGGACTATATTAGTTTAATCCTATGTCTTTATTTGGTCCAGGCAAAGCAGTACTGATACAGTTACCTAACTACCACATCATTTCTCTCCCTTCATGCACTTAGGAAAGCAAGACAAAACTTACCGTATTAGGTCTAAAGGTTGAGAAAGAGGGAAAAATGGAAAATGAACAGGGAGAAAGGGAAGCGAAAAACAAAAAAAGAAGAAACAAGCGAAAACTAAATCAAATGAGTTCATTTCAGTAGAAGTAACGCCATTTCTAACAGGAATTTCTTAAGTATTTTATTCTACCTTTCCTACATTTAGCGTGCTATACAGTAATCTACATTGTGTTTGATTACAAGGACGGTTGTGCTTATTGCTTAATATCACGACTCTCTCTTTTCATTAGAACGAAACGCAGGTCTCCTCGTTAACGTTACTAGAACAGGTGGAACTAACTGATGTTCAAAGAAAGCTCAACGAGTTTCTCAATTCGGTACTTTTAAGCAATTCGAACGGACCGTAAAACTTCCTTTTTCTGCCTGACAGACAGACTGACTGATATAATGCTGCCTGCGGTAAGAACACTAAACCAATTCAGGTCGTTGACGACTGTCTTATTCAAGGTTATTCAAGGGATCATGAAACTACATGGGCAATAGAAGAATTTAGTGCACGGGTACTGCGCGCGTTTGCGTGAGAAACACACACCAGCTTGCACATAAGCAAATAAAAGTTTAGTATTACTACTACTATTACTACTGCTACAAATACTACTACTACCGGGTGCTGATAAGTCCTTAGCCCGACCAGGAAGGAAACAAGCTCGGAAGCATGTCAGGAAAGATCGCGATTTCAACAACATCGAGTCGCGAGCTTTCATTAAGTTTTTTTTTTCCTGCAAGACAAGGCGCCGA
>Ga0123357_10011637_pt1 | contig 11298 bp, 7 predicted proteins | sample TergutEmb28metaG_FD_89873 | JGI IMG/M metagenome (GOLD analysis project Ga0123357, IMG submission 89873) | Embiratermes neotenicus P4 segment gut microbial communities from Petit-Saut dam, French Guiana - Emb289 P4 | ecosystem: Host-associated > Arthropoda: Insects > Digestive system > Gut ...
AATAAATAGTGTAATTTTAGTGAATTTGTTTGTAAACAAAAAGGTAGGGATACATGGGCACTAAGGAAGAGTACGGCAGATGTGTCGAAATATAACATTTATTTTAGAACATTAAAAATACAGTATTGCCTGGTACATTTCTCACAAGTTGTATTGGTGTACTACTAGTTCACTATGAGACACAAATTTGCAAGCAACCAGCTCTTAGTCTAATGAAATCCTTCCATTATAATTGTTTATGCCTCGGAAAATCTCACAAGAAGCAGTATAAATGGAGTGTCAGACTATCGCATGTTCCAGAACATCTATATTTACAACACAACTAAAAAATCTGGTGGGCTTATTAGAATTAATTATTTCAAATCTGCTCGCTCTCACCCCGATGATGAGTAGGCCTATGAACTTATTTCTTTTAGTAGGAAAGTTTTATAAAATAAATTTGGGGCTGCTATTGATCATGCAGTTCTCGTCTAGAAGGCTGTGGACCACAGATTTTTCTACAGACGGAAGGCCTTAGTTGTTTGCGTATTAATATTGATCAACCTCAAGAATGCAACCCAGAATGTTGTCCACTGTGTCTAGTACCTTACTTTAGTTGTTAATGGGATATAACGTGTGTCTGTCCGTCTGTATGTACATATAATTCTCTGTACTGTTTTGTAGCGCAGAGAGAATTGAAGGAAGAATGCTCAGACTTAGTGCGTCTGACAAGCTTAACAAGGGATAACATGAGAACCAAGAGGGATGCTTTGCAAATAATTTTTAAGTTGCAAAGTAAAGCAGATAAGTGGCTACGTGCCTCAGTGATGACGAAAATGTTAACAATCCAGTACGTGCTTCAAACATGGTTGCGAACATTTCTCATTGCAATAATAATCGCTTGGACAGTCTTGTTCTTTTATGATTACTGTTCCATAATCGCCACATAATCTAAATGATCTCTTGTTTTTCAGGCAAATAAATCCCATCTTCGTGCATGGTGGGCAGACATAATTTGGATCACACCGTAAGGTATTGGGATTGTAGTTGTCCGGATAGCATTTGCCTATAGCTCCAAACATGACACCGTTTACTAATGTGCACAATTTGAAGGTTTTGCAGTCGAGCGCAGTTACCCCTGCACTTGTGCAGGTAACATCTTTAGATAAAATTAACCCTTTTTTGCTTGCCAAATCACTGTATCGAGATGCGATTTCGGTTTGATTCTCAGCACTTAATTCCAAATGGGCCGGATTTGACAGCACACATGTTGCCAACATTACCTGCAAATAACGACAGTGAATTTATTTACTAAGAAATAATTCCATAATACCATTATGCTTATTCTTATGTCGTATTCATCTTGTGGAATGTTGTACATTAATAAAACAGTTTATCACAGCCAGCTCAAACAATTATGAATTATGTTACAGTAAGCTATACTGTATTGTATTTGGTAAAATCAGGTAAAAATTATGAACGGAGTCTTCTTAGTACATAATTATTCTAGATTTTTTGAGTCCGGAGCTTTTTGGAGGCCCTGTAAATGTTGGGAGAAGTAAAAGTGTCACTATTAAGGTGTCCGTTTTTTTACTCTGTCACCAACTTCAAATCGAAATTCGAAGATAATTAAAGTCCTACATTTCCAATAGAGTAATTATCCGTATAAAATAATTTACAATAGCTTAGTCATACAAACTGCGCTATCAAGAATGAGTGGAACTACATAGCTCTTCCCCTATACGCTTGCATTACGGGAAGAGGGACAATTTTGCCTTTTGCTTTTTTACATTTTACTACAGCAACATATTGAAACAGTTTAGTGGAGAAAATGAAAAGACAAAAAAACCCCTAAATGTTTGTCTTCGAAATTATTGTTTGCTATGCACTCAAGCTAGGACCTCTGTGGTTAGTATATAGTAACTAAGATAAGCAATAATAATAATAATAATAATAATAATAATAATAATAATCTTTATTTTTAAATATGTGCTGTTAAAGAAATCGTAAGGCTAATTACAGAAACAGCACAGAAAAATAAAAAATGCACAAATAGCACAAAAACAAAATACTTAACAAATAAATAACAAGAAATCACGTCTTAAAAATAACAACATTCGTGATATTATAAATGTAAAAAATCTTTAAAGCCATAATCTTTACTTGAGTAATTAGAGATTTCCTTTACATTAAATTCAGTTGATAAAAGAAAAGGTAATTTTTAAAAAAAAAAACAACTTGATGCACAGCTTATTCTTGGTATATTTCGTCGACCTCTATATGTTTCGGGCATATCTAGACCCATCATCTGGAGGTACAACCTTATGTATACAACAATTGGTCCTTATTATTCTTTTTAGATGACTGCCTTTTGTCCTGATTGGGTTGGAACCAATCTAAATAGAACAATAAGTACCAATTGCTGTATACATACCGTTTTGCCTCCTGATGATGGGCCTAGATACACCCGAAACATGTAGAAGTTGACGAAATATACTAAGAATAAGTTGTGCATCAAGTTGGGTTTTCTTTACACGATTATATCGAGATGTACGGTCAACAAAACATAAAAATAAACAAAAAGAAAAGGCAATTTGTTATTTGAACACTCAAATAAGAATTATAATAATACACTTATACTGAAATATCACTGAACGAAGGAAACAAATACAGAACGACGGTAGAAAAAGTAATCAAATTAATTACAAATATAGAACCAAATTACAGCCACAAATCACATGATATGTTACGGACAGAACCACAGCAAAAAAAAAAAAAAAAGTTAATACTTGTGATTTACTTAATGACAAAGCATACAGTCAAGAAATCTTTCATCAAAACAAACCTTTCATCTGTCCCTTTCTGATGGCATTAGCCGCATCTAGCGGAAAAACGTTTGCGGCTTTTCAGGCCAGCATCAAAAAAGGCAAAATATGCAAGTTTTCGACTCGTCACATGAAGCCCGACAGCTTTCAAAAAGCAAATTTTCGAACTACTTAAATATTCAGTAAAAAAAGCGGGTCTACTCGCTGTACGAAATTTCAGTAATTTAGAATATTAACGTCATACTATACAAAATGAATTGGAAAAGCGTTGATGACAAAGACGTGATATACGTAATTTCCGCTGGATGCACTGAGGCTTTTTGATATTAGTAGAGGTAACGGAATAGAGATCACTGTCACAGGTAACTCCCCTGAAACCTCTTACACTCGAGTGCTCGTATACTCGAACGCCATTTCCTGTCTATCAATTTGTGACCGGTCTGGTTGTGAGTTTGCACATCAGAAGAGAGCCAGGTGTACTTCAGAAAGTTTCTGTGCGGGAACATCTTGCTCTTCACAACTAAATTTTTGACGTGGCAAATTTCACTTTTCCAACAACTTTATAAGTATTATCCTGACGTAGACCCTCGTTAACAATTGTCTGTTTGAAAATATTTTCTCTCCCCACTTTTCATTCAAATCTCCTAGTAGCATTTTCATATGTTACTTATGAAAATTATCGAAAACCTGCTGCAATTCTTCATAAAAACTGTCTTTTGATTCATCAGTGTTCTCCTGATTTGGTGTAGGCACATTCAAAAGAATTAAATTTTACAAGTAACCTCTCAGAACTATATTTAGGCCTTATCGCTAACACGCTATAATCTCTTAACTGTTGATACTATTCTGTGGTGTACAAAAATCATGTTCCCAATTGATGATATTCTTTCTTTTTCCATTGAAAAAAAATTATAATCCCCTTCTCTCACATTGCCCCCTTTGTCCCACCTAATTTCCCGTAGACCCACCAAATCTAATTTATATCTTGCTATTTTCTTGGCTGTTGTTTTAAGGGAAACTGACCTAACAGGCTCCTAGCCTTCCACATACCGGATTTTATGTCCTTTTACCATTGAGGATTTCGTACCAAAGTACCAGTCCGGGTCACAGCCCTTTGTGACTGTTTCGTAACAAGATACTTTTGTACGGTGAGGAGTTGTTAGCACCTCGCCCAACCCCCCAAGTTGGAGGACCACCCCTTCTCAGCTGCGTGTTACCGACTATTGAATACATTCGCAGCTACTCTCCATATTGGAGGCCGTTCCTCCATCCGCAACTTGAGAACTCGCCATTCCGTGCCGGCAGGGACCCACTTACCGTTGGGAGCGACTATTAGCTTAGTCATTTCTATCCATCTCTCTGTCTCTCTGTCTATCCGCATGGAACAACTCGGTTTCAATTGAACAGAGTTTCATGAAGTTTATATTAGTGTATTTTTCGAAAATCTGTCGCGAAAGCTCAAAATTTATTTAAAGCGGACAAGTGTACCGGGTACTTGGTATTAATACCAGTATACATTTTCGATAATATGTCGCTCATTTCTTCGTAGGGTGTGAAATTTTCAGCAAAAAGCAGAGGAAATCAAAACACGCATTTTGTAGCCGACAAAGTTTTCGAAAATCGTACCATTTATGAGATAATGTGGAAGAATATTGTAGAGCCGGGTCGCCCACAGAAGACAATATGGCGCATGCGCATTATATGCTGGATACATAAGGCTACAAATGCAAGATCAGATTATTCAATATTATTGCTATCCCACTGCACCAATGGCTGCACGAAAGCGCCTCAATGTTACGTTATACGTACATTGCCTCTATTCTTTTCTAACTGATTTATAATTTTTTAGAATATTTAAATTGCTAAATATAACGTATTTTACTTCACATAATAGAAATAATAAGGGTACTATAACCATTACATATATAAAACTCACCTGTAGTAACATCTGAATTCCGCATCCCATTTTATGAGATTGTTCTTTGCAGGTGCAGCAAGATTATAAAATGTCGTTTAAAAGAACTTCGGTATTACCTCCTTTTAAATTCTTGCCCCCCTCTGGCAGAAAAGCACGTGTAGTCCTTTAAGGAGAACGTGCAAAAGGACTAAGATTAGCAATGTTTAAGTAACGTGGCACAATTGCGATGGTTTTTGTTAACTCAAGACTTTAAAATAATACACTATCAACAGTCACGACCCCGCAGGTATTTCCGGATGTCAGCTTGATGTGCGCATCCGACAAGATATATATAATTTTAAGGGAAATAATACCTTAAGTAACGAATAAGTGCACTAAACAAGACAATATAGGTTACAATTTAGTACAAATTCTTTACAAAGGATGTTTGTGATTCTCTTTCCTTTATCAGTGTGAATATTCTTTAAGTTGCGTAAACAATTTCATATTTTTGCTTATTCAACCCGCTTTCTTAATCTCATCACATTACACATATGATTTATTAATCCACCGAAACGTAACTTCTTCCTTATTTAATGAATAATTACTGTTGGAAACTCAAGGGGATATAGACTTTAAATTATATTTTTGACAAGCGTATGCTTAGAGAATTTATAACTTTCCATCCTTTTCTATTAGCGGCTAGAGTACGTCGTCATAAATTCAACTTAATTTGCACCAACTAAACTGTCATTTCTGTTGGGAAGTTGTTTCTTTTGTGTGTGTGCCCTAAAATATTTATGAAATTGTTTTTTGTGATTGTTTTTAGATTAGGCCTGCTCTTATTAATTTAAAAATATTAAAATAACGAACAAAATAGCGATGTTATATGCGTATATATTAATTAACTTAAAGAAAATTTTCGTATGATCTTGCAAAAACATGCAATTTTCTTTTCAGACGCTTTTCCGGTCCAACAAGTGTCCTATTAAAGTAACTCCTTCCTTCTATGCGTGTTTAGGAAGTCGAGGAAAGCAGAATGACATGTCATGATATTAATAGCGGAGCTACTTCACTCTTGTTTGAAATCAGGTGGAAATAACGGAGATTTCGCCTGAGAAACCGTACAGTTCTCTGAGCACGTCTCCAGGGCAATCTCTTAATATTTCTAAAAGAAAATAGTTTAGATAGAAGTTGTAGAGATGAACGAAACGCAATTTATTTCCGACGAGTTCCCCGTGAGTGAAAGCATTCGAGATCACCACATAAAATAAAATCGTATAACGTGAAGAATTAGAACAGTTCAGAACACCTTCCGAAAATAAATTGAACGGCAAGTTTTCAATAATGTTGACGTTTTGCTGACCGTGCATATCAGTATATTTACCTCAGTAATTAACCAACTTGATGCACAAAATTTTTGTTTTACAATAAGTTTATTTCATGCCTTTACATGTTTCGAGCACATGTGCTCATCGTCAGGAGGTTAAAATTGCATTACACAGCCTCTGGTATCATCACACCTATAGGTGGTCGTCTCGTGTGCGTGCAAGTGTAACATCGTACTACAAATTATCAAACAAATTTATCAGTTAGAGTAATAATCCATTTTGAGTTGAAAAGTATGATTTCGGGTAATATGGCAAACTGAAGGGCCTAAAATATATGATTTATGTATGTTGTAACAAAAGTAGAAGTTTTCTAACTCATCTGAAATCAATGTGGAAAGAAGCAGCAGACAGCTGCCGAGGGAAAGACCATAGAAATTCACTAGAAAATTCCAGTTTCCAAAATTATTCTCACATGCCTGCTACCATGTCACAGCGATCTCTCTCGGCTTTCAGATTTACCCGAATCTTTCCTTACTACGAAGCTACCAGCATATAGGGAAGAGCTGTTACAAGGGATGTCTCAATTAAAGCAGTGGATCAGTACCAACTGCTGCAATCCAGAACAACTCACACAAACACGAGAATGAAGTAATCATTTCATTTCACTATCCTCTTTTTCAAAGAAGGTATGCTGATGATATTGATTCAGTTCAAATCAGTTGAATTCAGTTTATTGGTGTGGAGGCTTCAGAGCACAAGTGCCTATTATAAAGCCAGCACAATGAAACAAAACACAGAAAAGTATAAATACACACAAAACTACACCAACAGAACAAAAATAATACTGCAGGAAAAGTAGTAAAATAAATAAAATAAGAGCACTAACCCCGAAACAACGTAAACAATTTAATAAAAAAAACATCAACGATTGGAGCAGAATTAATTTTAAAGAAGTAATAGATTTCCCGAAGATATCAACGTCTTTACACACAAAGTTAGCAGCCAAGAAGCATCTATCAGACTAAGAGTTTTTGCAAGTAGCTGTAAGCAGAGAGACGTTTCTGAAATTGCGAGGAAGAACTCGAATACCAATAATATTCAAAACAAAAAGGACAACACATTAAACCTGAAAGAACAGAACTAAAATAGTGCATCAATATAAAGTCCTCTGTTGTTCAGGATATGAAACTTTAGAAAATTGAGGAAATTCGCGTAAGGAATGTCGTCTTGAGTAACGAAACGACATTTACATTGGGCTAAAAAGAGTTGAAATCAAGAGAGTTTACAGAATTGGTAGTTGTGGACTGGAATTTAAAAAGCCATGCTGACCGGGATTCATTTGAATTTGAAATAGTGTTACATGTGATCGTATGTAACAAATTCAAAAAACTTTGGAAAATTTATTTAAAATAGATATCCGTCTGTAACTACGAACGGTACAGCTGTTTCCTTTTTTAAAAATAGGAAAAATAACAGCTTTTTTTCCACTGTGTTGGAATTTTTTCCTGTGAGAGATTAAGACCCAAAATATATTTAAGCAGCCGCGCGAATACTGTGAAGCAACCATTTATAGTACAGGCAGCTGCACCATCAAGTCGTAGAGACTTAGAGGGCCTAAGGCATTTTATAGCTTTCAAAATTTCTAATTCGGAAATTGGAGGCAACTGCAAATAATCACTGGACTATAGGCCAGAGTGATAAACCACTGGAGACAAAGTTTTATAAACCGATTGGAAGTATTTAACAAACATTTTAAGCTACCTCGACAGGTTTAACTACATTGGTAACTTTTATGTTTTGTAAAAGATTATAAATATTTGCAACATTTGGTAGGTTGAGTTTTTAAATCGTGGTCTTTGCTCTTATACCAGTAAGTCTGTTCAACTTGATTGTAATTTTAACAAAGCTGCCGGTAGTGGGAAAATTTATTATAATAATGTTAGTTTTTACTTTTGTTTTATAGTCTATACAAATAATTCTTTTTCCTAATATAGTAAATCAACGTGTAAGAAACCCAGTGAGAGAATTTGGATTTTCTGGGAAGCCCGGGGAACTGCTAAACCCATAGCTTGGAGGATAACATTGGTAAAATAGTCTACTGCAGCATCTGCTGTGTTAGTACTACACACACACACACACACACACACACATAGGGCCAGTCATAATTAAAAAGATAATTGAACAAAAAGCTATAGTCTTCTGATGCATATTTACGGTCGAAATGCTCACAATAAGACGTAGAATTATGTAAATTTAAAGGAACGTCAGTAAAAATAAGCGGATGGCAGGGATGGGGCTTGGCAACACTTGCGTCGACAATGAATGTGTTTACACGATTAAAATCAGTGAAAAATAATTCAAGAGGTTTGTCAGTTGCTACGCACTGGGTAACAAATCAAGAGGCAAATTGAGGTGTAACTAACAACACTCTATGTGGTTACAACCACATACAGGCCCGCAACCATATAGCAGCTAGACTGAGAATTGGTTTAATTACATTATATTTTAAAGTTTTAATTTCAAATAAGAGTTCGCCATAAGCTAGTTTAACTTTTACTGTAAACGAAATGTGATCCCTTTGAGTGCTCACTTTGTTGTACCTTAAAAATGTTCTTTATTGGTCTTATGATGACCGTCTTACGGTCGAAACATGTTGCCATAATGTGATCTGAGTGTGTATATAAATAAATGTCACTCTACTGATATATAGTTGTGTATAGACGGAATATATTACATTATATAACCATTTAAAGCCTAAGCCTTACTATTTTTACCACCCAGTTTAACATTAAGAAATTCTGTATTCAGCCCACAATGTATTTACGTGTTTTTTTACGGATTACAGAAATAACTATTATTTCTCTTTACAGTGTTAATTAATCGGCTTTTATAACAGAGGCAGAGATTGTTTACTGCGCGGTACGGTCTTGTTCTTTAAATGCCACAGATCCATTTCGTATTTAAAGGGTTAATAGTGGTCTGTCCGTTGAGCCATATCGTTTTAATATGAACACTGAGGGACGCATCACACGTAATTCTGGCATCTTTAATTGCCCCTCAGGGGATACAACTTTCTTTGTAGCATCAGGTGTCGACATAGTGTGCTGACGTTTGACTGGTGTGTCATCGTCCTTGGTGGATTTTGGGTACTGCGTACATGTCGCACAAGTGAAGGAAGACGCCTCAGTAGAAGTGAAAAACTCCTGATCTCTATCACTGATTTGTAAACATGAACCATGGAAAGGGAGATCACATATGCCACAAAGTAATGTTTTTTTGTTTTCCATAGATGGGCTTTCCGCATACCGAGCTCAATTCTTTGCTAGCTGTTATGAGCTAGCGGCAGAATATAACCAGCGCACGTATGGAAGTAGGCAGGCCGCTTGCCAGAGAGTACACAGAGCACGTCCACACAGTACGAAAGTTCAAGGCGTATATAACAATCATTTCGTCATCCCAACGGCCACTACTTCACCAACATCACAATAACCACTACCTATTTTTAGTATTCTAGCCCCCAGATGTCGAGAAAAACAGTAATATTGTCGAACTCTGAATGTGCAAGTTATGTTTATTAATATCTTTGTTTCTGTAAGCGGGAAAGCTATTTTATCTTCTCGGAAATAAAAAAGATTTCTTTATAAAAAACAAAAGATCAGGATCAGCAGAAGGATAAACAACTGCAAAAAGCACTGTTAAGAAAGAAATAAAGAAATAAAGATAAATCATTTTTACATTCACAGGACTGTGCATCGTGATATATTCTTGTAATAAAACCAATGAGATGCACTAATTTCTCAAATTTATTTTTGGAATAGGGCTCTACATATTTCGGAGAGTTCCTCTGTCCATCATCAGGAGTCTAGCACTGTACACACAGCAATAGGTATATGTCATACATGTTATGCTGACTGCTTGCCGGCAAGCAGTCAGCATAACCTGTATGACATACATACACCTATTGCTGTGTGTACAGTACTAGACTCCCGATGATGGACAGAGGAACTCTCCGAAATATGTAGAGCCCTATTCCAAAAATAAAATTGAGATACTAGTACATCTCGTTAGTTTTGTTATAAGAATAATAACTCAATTCATTTATTTCAGTTTAAGACCTGCTAACATCTGAACAGCGACAAAAGGAAGTACGTTGAACCGTGCTTTGCTACCTAACGTCATTAGTATTCACTGAATAATAATAAATTGTAATTATTGTCTGTTCACATTCCTTAACATTTCTAATAGTAGAACAATCCTTAACGTCCAATAATTCATGATGGACTTTATCCATTTTCACGTTTCCTTTTTCATTTTTCTAGAAAACATCAAATTCAGATTTATTAAGTGACACATTATATTGAAAATACGTCGCCTTTGCCTTTGTTATACTAAAAGCGTTGAATTATAACTAATTTAAAATAAGCAGTGCCTAAAGAAAGTATCAAAATATACTCCAAACAGTAGTTTTCCCACTGCCGGATATTAGCACCATTTAAAAGTTTTGTAGGAAACTGTTCCTTAGGTAATTAATCTTTTAGTGCCGGAAATATTTTTTTTTTTAATTTTAGCACACACACTATAAAAATGTGAATAATACAGGAACAAAATACGTTAGATTTATGAAACAAACTGCATTTTGAAGAGGAAAAAAGGGAGAGAATATACCTTGTTTGAAATATTCATTACATATATGTGTTGAATAAATATATAAAATGCAACGTTTAGAGGTTAGCGGTGCGGTACGACCACTATAGTCGTCATTAGGCGTCAAACGGTTAAATCTTCAGCAATATTTAAAAACTGCAAGGATATAGAGTGTCCGGATATTACGCTTTCCAGAAACAGAAATATAGACATTCTAACTTCCAGAATTCGAAAGATATTTAAAACATAACTAGTGGCGGGATTGTCCGACTTCTTCCAACATGACATTTATGAAACTAAAAGCTTCTTACAGAACTTAATATGTTCCATATCGGTCAATTAAATGACTAAAGATAATCATTGTGTCATTAAGTAGATTTCAATACGCCATTTTAAATTAGTGTTTTTTTTCCGGTAATACTGTAACAGCACACTCATGATGGTCGCAAAAGCATCACAAACATCTAGTTTTTAATAAAATATGTTGAAGTATATTTACCAGTGAATCTTATGTTTATGGGACCGTGCATCATCTTTATAGTTGAGTAAAGAGAAACCAACTTGATGCCACTTATTTTATTATATATTCAATACTCATTCAATGCTCAACATGTTTCGGCCG
>Ga0123357_10011638_pt1 | contig 11297 bp, 2 predicted proteins | sample TergutEmb28metaG_FD_89873 | JGI IMG/M metagenome (GOLD analysis project Ga0123357, IMG submission 89873) | Embiratermes neotenicus P4 segment gut microbial communities from Petit-Saut dam, French Guiana - Emb289 P4 | ecosystem: Host-associated > Arthropoda: Insects > Digestive system > Gut ...
AGCAACGACAGCCGAGCTAAACTCCATTCCGAAAGAGGCTTTTTCGGCATGCTTCCAACAATGGCGGCACCGCTGGGAGAAGTGTGTGGAGTCTCAAGGGAACTACTTTGAGGGTGATTAGGTATCCAACGCTCCAAGTAAGCCAGTTTCTTTTTCCCGGCCAAAGGTCGGATACTTTTCTAACAGACCACGTATAACTTTCTGTGGAAAATTTATCTGCTTTATATTTTTATTATAACTTTTTAAATTCTTTATTTTTCTTTCCTTACCCTCAGATATTACACCTTTTTTTACCCTTGTGAAAACTTTCGTTGCAATATTTTCGCCGTCTATTGTAACAAACCTAACCAACACTCAATGTCATTCACAACTCTCACTGTCACTCACAACACTCACACCTTCTACCCTACTACCTAAACCCATTCAGCTATATTATTTGCAGCAAATTGTAACACTTTCATTAGTTCCCCAATTCAAATGACGCAAGACAGTTGACTCTAATAATCTTCAGTGGCTCTGCTGGAAAATGTAGCTGACACAATACTGTGTTAGAGATCATTACTGGATGATTTCAGTCGACTGAAGATAAATCATTTATTTGTGTAATTCTTTTTGTGTCTCAACTATTTCGACATATCTACACTCGATTAAATTCGTCAGTCAGCACACATGCAGTGAGAGATTTCCATATTGGCTAGACCGATCTCGGTAGCTGATCGGTTTAATGTGCAAGTCTGCATCTGTTACTTTCGTAGGATTGCGGGTTTGAATAAAGATACGCTCACAGGATTTAATTTCTTTGTTTGGTCTTGTGTTTTGTATTAGTAGCGGTCTATGCGACGAGCTGCTCACCCATACGGAGGAGTCCTGCTGTGTGTGTGTGTGTCTAATTGTGTGTGTGGTCTAGGAACCTCAACAAACAGTCACTCTAGCCCTCAGGTTGCTGCAGCACCACACAAAGTTACATAAACTTTACTTACAGACACTCGAAATCCAATCGCCGTCTTCATCCAGCTCCTCGACAGTTCAGTTGTTTCAGTCGTGTGGATCCTTTGATAAGACACAATTCAGAATGTGCTGTGCGTGTCGCAAGCAATCATATCTTAACCGGAATACATGTGACTGTCGAAGACAAACATAATTTCGTGAGAGTACCTGACAGGTGCGATAGTCATGAAGCATTGCATTACGCATCCTTGCTGCGCCCACGTAGATCAAAATAACACTCCGCACCTCGTTGTGAAGAGTTCTTAATACACAGGGTGTTTCTAAAATGCTTAGACAAACTTCAAGGGTGAGTCATTCGCATCAAAACAAAGAAAACTGTTCATATAAACATATATAGCGGAAATAAGTGGGTTTGAGTGTAATGTAGAGATTACAATCAAATTTAGCTATGTAAAATTTTACTTAACAATGACATAAGTTTTACAATACACATCCCCAATATAATAACTGTCCAGTTCCTATTGTCTACCAAGTTACAATTTACGAGGAATGCTCAAAATATCCTCCACCTAAATCAATGCACACAAGGACAAATCTGATCGTGGACTTTTGCGCACTTTCATAGGTCTCAGGGGGGTTGGGAATGGTCTGACAGGCATCAGAAGTCGCTGGCGAAGTGTCTCTTCCTTTTCAGTCGCAACTGAATACACTAGGACCTTAACTGTCCTCACGGACAATCATCTGATAGATTGTAGTTCAGAGGAACGTCGGGGCTGTACCTAACAATTGTTTGCGAACGGGTAACTTTTCATTCTTCTGTGTGAGTAACTCATTCCCGATATTTGTCCAAGTATTTTAGATACATCCTGTACAGTCTTCTGTTCATGCGAGACACTACGTGTCACACCCACACAAAAGAGCAACGAAATTATGCTTCTCTTTTTCTCAGCATCTACGTCCTTGGATAGCGACATGCATACACCAGTTTTATAACTTACCGGTAAGCAGACACTCACCGAAATATTTTTTCCATAATTTTGGATCTGTTAGCGATATTCCACAATGATAAAACCGTGCCATATGTCGGAGAGACCAGTTGGCTCTCTTCACAAACATATTGTCCTGAATTCTGATAACAATATATACCATACTGATATACCTAATTTTATCTCTGTTTATCTCTACCTTCAATAAATCTTACTAACTCCTAATACAACATTTGTGTTTCAGGCTTCTTTACAAAGTAAGATATTAACCACTTATGTGGAGACCGTCATATAGGTATACAAATTGCAAGGTTTATAGACTAATACAACAAAATTAATAGTTATTGTTAGAATTAATGGTATATTTTACATTATTATTTTCGGCTATATGTTTCGGCTCTATCTATCCGAGCCATCTTCAGTCTGAAATATTATTTTCTTAAGCAGCTGATATATACAGTTTGCAATATTGTTGTCTACCTATATTATGGCAGCAACTGTTGTGTAGCAGCGGCAGTGTGTCTGGCATGTGAAGATGTAGTGCTGGGTTATGGCTGTGTTGGTTTTTTATAGTGGTATCTGTTGTGAAGCGTTCATTGGGAGTATTATGGCAGCAACTGTTGTGTAGCAGCGGTAGTGTGTCTTGCATGTGAAGATGTAGTGTTGGGTTATGGATGTGTTGGTGTTTTATAGTGGTGTCAGTTGTGAAGCGTTCATTCAGAGGTTGTTGATTTTGGAATTTGTATGTTTTGGTTGTTAGAAGTTGATATATTTTTTATTTTGTTCTATTAGAAGAGGGTTAGTATGTTTAGTATATTTAAAGTTATCGCTATAAGGCCCTCTTAGGCACAAATTTCTCCTCTGAAACCCATTTTCAAACACCCTCAGCCTACGTTCCGCACTCAATGTGACCGACTCCGTATCACACCCATACAAAACAACAGACAAATTTATGATTCTGTGTATAGGCTGTTTGAAGACAGACAGAAATATAAAGCACAGTGTATAAACGCACAGTGCAGTGTGACGCTATGCAGCTGTGTAAAGGGGCGATTGTAGCTTGATGTGAACAGTGAAGTGATAATTTGGTCGAGGCATTGAGAAAGATTAACCAAGTGGTTGTTGTGACGTCAGAAGGAGTACGTTAATACAGCGGGGTGAGATACACAATGCTACTGGATGGGGACTTCTGTGAGGAACTGTGGACTGGCTAGGACATCACCCTTTCAACCATCCGGCTTTCGAAGTTGCAATGTTGATTTCGTATAGGATACTGTGTAGTGGGGTAGACTGCTGTGATGTGGAACAGAGCGACAGTAATACTGCTGCTTGCTGTGAAGCTGTTGCGTTCATAAAAGTAATATGTGGGTCGGTAGAGTATTGTGAAATGTGGAAAAGGACAGCGATGTGTTGCTTGTTGTACGTTAAGGAGTTCACAGAATGTACTTTGTAGTTTGATAGAATATTGAGAAGATAGAAAAAGTGTGGTGTTGGAAACAATTAGAAAAATGTACAAGACACCTTGCGATATGCAAAACTTGGGAGGTGTTGGAGAGTTGAGTAGTTTGCAAAACAACACCTTATATGTGAAGTGAAAAAAGAGAAACCAACAATATGCAACTAATCTGATGTTTATTATCAAACTTCTATCTCAACATGTTTCGGGCATCATTATGCCCATCGTAAGGAGAACAAGCCCGTGTTCAGCAATAGTTGTGTTGAGTGTGTTTGTGTGGAGCTGGGACGCGAGATGTGTGCACTTTGAAAGTTACTGCTCGGCTCACACTCTCTCTTCAACCTACGTTCATGATGCACGGCCACAAGAGCCTAAAACACCCTGTATATAGTGAAAATCTAGGGTTTGAATTTCCGTAGTAGTGTTTGGACTTTCTATGAGATACTTCGTAATATTTGTGTTTGTTGTAGGCTTTTTTCCATTATAGGAGGGAATAATAGTTTTATAATTTTTTCATACCCCTTTTCTAAGTAAGTGCTACAGTATAAAAAGATGACTTAGCCGAAAGTAGATGAAGTGCGAGGCTCAGTACAAATACGTTCTAACCGTAAAGAATAGATTCATATGTTTGTTTTCAATTAAGTAACTGTAACGTGCATTAATATTATTTTGAAAAATTTATCAACAAGTGCACAATTAATGGACAAATTTTCACAATCTTCCTCAATTTTCCCATAAGGATCACACAAAAGCGTCGAAATATATAGGAAATTTGTGATAATTAGTGAAATAATTGTTCATTTGTTGCTCAATGTACAGAATATAAAAGCATAGATTCTAGAACTGATAAATGCTTTGCATTGTCTTAGAGGAAGTAAAATGTGTCGTTTGGTTCCAGAACCCTTCAGGATAGAGAGAATATTAAAAGTTAACTAACAAGTGGTCTTTGGTAAAATCCAGACACTCCCAGAAAACACGCAGTGAAACGTAGTTCATACAAGCTTCAATAGAAGTGCACAAAATCTGTGAAGTAACTTACAGATAATGTTAAATTAAACACAATTAATTCAAGATGAAATATCATTGTCCACCTGCTTCGAAGTAAATTCCACATAATGTTCACTACAACACACTACAATCACGCTGCAATACAACTGTCCACTTCTTGTGAAGTAACTTCCAAATAATGTTCACTGAATGCACTCCACTGAAGCTAGATTACAACTGTCCACATGCTGTGCAGTAAATTCCACATAATGTTCATGGTAACGCACAACAATCAAGCTAGAATACCACTGTCCACATGCTGTGCAGTAACTTCCACATAAAGTTCAAAGTAACAAACTCCATTCAAGCTGCAATATTACTGACCACCAGCTGTGCAGTACCTTCTACATAATTTTCACTGCAACACAAGGCATTCAAGCTGCAATAAAACTGTCCACCGGCTGTGCAGTATATTTCACATAATGTTCACTGTAACGAACTCCATTGAATCTAGAATAGAAGTGTCCACATGCTGTGCAGTAAATTCCACATTATGTTAAGAGTAACACAATCCATTCAAGCTACAATAACATGGTCCACAATATGTGCAGTAACATCCACATAAACTTAACTGTAACACACTCCACTGAAGCTGCAATACCACTGTCCACATGCTGTGCAGTACCTTCCACATAATGTTGACGGTAACACACTCCATTTAAGCTACAATAAAACGGTCCACATGCTGTGAAGTAACTTCAAAATAATGTTAACTCTAACGCATTCTTTTGAAGCTAGAATACCACTGTCCAACTGCTGTGAAGTAGCATACACATAATGTTCACTGCAACACACTAAATTTAAGCTGCAATAAAACTGTCCACCTGCTGTGAAGTAACTTCCAAATAAAGTTCACTGTAACGCACTCAATTGAAGCTAGAATAACACTGTCCGCATGCTGTGCAGAAACTTCCACATAATGTTCACCCTAACACACTCCATTGAAGCTAGAATACAATTGTCCACATGCTATGCAGTAACGTACACATAATGTTCGCTGTAACACACACCAATCAAGCTGTAATACCACTGTCCACTTGCTGTGCAGTAACTTCCAAATAATGTTCACTGTAACGCACCCCATTGAAGCTAGCATAACACTGTCCACATGCTCTGCAGTAACTTTCACATAATTGTCACTATAACGCACTCCATTGATGTTAGAATACTACTGTCCACATGCTATGTAGTATATTCCACATAATGTTCACTGTAACGCAATCAATTGTTGCTAGAATAACACTGTCCACAAGCTGTGCAGTACTTTACACAAAATGTTCACTGTAATGCAATGCATTGAAGCTAGAATACAAGTGTCCACATACTGCGCAGTAACTTCCACATAATGTTAATTGTAAAGCACTCCATTGAAACTAGAATAACACTGTCCACATGCTGTGCAACATTTTGCACATAATGTTCACACAAAAACACTCCATTCAATCAGCAATACAACTGTCCACCTGCTGTGAAGTACTTTTCACATAATGTTCACTATAACGCAACTATTTGAAGCTAGAATACCACTGTCCACATGCTGTGCAGTATCTTGCACATAATGTTCAATGTAACGCAATCCATTGAAGCCAGAATGACACTGTCCACATGCTGTGCAGTACATTCAACATACTGTTCAATGTAATGCACTACATTGAAGTTAGAATACGACTGTCCACATGCTGTGCAGTACCTTCCACTTAATGTTCACTGTAACACATTCCATTTAAGCTACAATAAGGCTGTCAACTTGCTGTAAAGTAAATTCCAAAAAATATTAATTGTTACACATAACATTCAAGCTCCAATAGCACTGTCAATCTGCTGTGCAGTAAATTCCACATAACGTTCACTGTAACACAATACATTGAAGCTTAAATACCACTGTCCAAATGCTGTGCAGTAGCTTCCACATAATTTTCAATGTAACAAATTCCATTCAAGCTACAATAACACTTTGAAATTGCTGTGCAGTATCTTCCAAACAATATTCATTGTAACATACAACATGCAACTGCAATACCACTTCACATGTTGTGCAGCAAATTCAAAATAATGTTCACTGTAACGCACTCCATTGAAGCTAGAATACCACTGTCAACACGCTGTGAAGTACCTTCAACATAATGTTCACTGTAACACATTCCCTTCAATCTAAAATAACACTGTCAACTTGCTGTGCAGTATCTTCAAAATATATTCACTGTAACACACTACATTCAAGCTGCAATATTACTGTCCTGATGCTCTTCAATAACTTCCAAATAATGTTCATTGTAACACACTACATTCAAACTGCAATAACACTGTCCACATGCTGTGCAATTCCTTCCACACAAAGTTAACTGTAACACACTCCATTCAAGCTACAATAAAACTGTCCACCTCCTGTGCAGTAAATTCGACACAATGTTCACTGTAACATAATTCATTCAATCTATAACAACAATGTCAATCTGCTGTGAAGTAAATTCCAAATAATATTCACTGTAACACACACCATTCAAGCTACAATAACACTGTCCACCGGCTGTGCAGTATCTTCCACATAATATTCACTGTAACATACTCCATTCAAGTCGCTATATCACTTTCCATCTGCTGTGTTGTGCATTTCACATAATTTTCACTGTAACACACTCCATTAAAGCTACAATAACACAGTCCACCTGCTGTGCAGTACCATCCACAAAATGTTCACTTGAAAACAGACCATTCAAGTTACAATACTTCTCTCCACCTGCAGTGTAGTAGCTTCCACATAATGTTCACTGTAAAACACTCCATTCAAGCTACAATATCACTGTCCAACTGCTGTGCAGTACCTTCCATATAATGTACACTATAACACAATTCATGCAAACTGCAGTAACACTGTCCGCTGCTTTAGAGATACTTCCACATAATTTTAACTGTAGCACACTCCATTCAAACTGCAATTAAAATTTCCACCTGCAGTGCATTAACTTCTCCATAATGTTCACTGTAACACACTCCATTAAACCTGCAACATCACTGTCCACCTGCTGTGCAGTACATTCCACATAATATTCACAGTACCACACTCCATCCAAGCTAAAATAACACTGTCCACCTGCTCTGCAGTATCTTCCACATAATGTTCACAGTAAAAGACTCCAATCAAGCAACATTAACACTGTCCACCTGCTGTGCAGTTTCTTTGACACAATGTTCACTGTAACACACTCCATTCAAGCTACAATAGTTCTGTCCAACTGAGGTGCAGGAGTTTCAACGTAATGTTCGCTAAAACACACTCCATTCAACCTGTAATACTACTGTCCACCCGCTGTTAAATATCTTCCACATAATGTTCACTGTAACACAGTATATTCAAGCTGCAGTACAACTGTCCACCTACTGTGTAGTAACTTCCAAATAATATTCACTGTAACACACTACATTCAAGCTGCAGTACCACTGTCCACCTACTGTGCAGTACCTTCCACATAATATTCACTGTAGCACACCCCATTGAAACTACAATATTACTGCATCACACTCCATTCAACCTACAAAACCACTGTCCACCTGCTTTAATGTATCTTCAACATAATGTTCACTGTAACTATCTGCATTCAAGCCATAACACCACTGTCCACCTCCTGTGCAGTACCTTCCACATAATGTTCACTGTAACACACTCCATTCAAGCTGCAATACCATTGTCCACCTGCTGTAAAGTACCTTCCACATAATGTTCACTGTAACACAATACATTCAAACTGCCATACTACTGTCCAACTGCTGTGCATTATATTGCACATAATGTTCACTGTAACATACTCCATTCAAGCTAAAATACCACTGTCCACCTGCTGTGAAGTAACTTCAACATAATAATTACTGTAACACACTCCATTCAAACTGCCATACTACTGTTCACCTGCTGTGCATTATATTGCGCATAATGTTTACTGTAACGCACTCCATTCAAGCTACAATACCACTGTCCAGCTGCTGTGAAGTACCTTCCACATAATGTTTACTGTAACAAACTCCATTCAAGCTAAAATAACACTGTCCACCTGCTTTGAAGTACGTTCCATATAATGTTCACTGTAACACACTCCATTCTAGCTGCATTACCACTGTCCACCTTCTGTGCATTATATTCCACATAATGTTCACTGTAACACACTCCATTCAAACTGCCATACTACTTTCCACCTGCTGTGCATTATATTGCACATAACGTTCACTATAACACACTCTATTCAAGCTAAAATAAGACTGTCCACCTGTTGTGAAGTACCTAACACATAATGTTGACTGTAACACAATCCTTTCAAGCTGCAATACCACTGTCCACTTGCTTTGAATTACCTTCCATATAATGTTCACTGTAACACACTCCATTCAAGCTGCATTACCACTGTCCACCTTCTGTGCATTATATTCCACATAATGTTCACTGTAACACACTCCATTCAAGCTGCATTACCACTCTCTACATGCTGTGCATTATATTCCACATACTGTTCACTGTAACACATTCAATTAAACCTGCAATTCAAGTGTCCACTTGCTTTGAAGTACCTTCCACATTATGTTCACTGTAACACACTCCATTCAAACTGCAATATCACTGTCCACCGGCTGTGAAGTACCTTCCACATAATGTTCACTGTAACACACTTTGTTCAAGCTGCATTACCACTGTCCACCTGCTGTACTTTATGTTTCACATAACGTTCACTGTAACACACTCCATTCAACCTGCAATACAACTGTCTACCTGCTTTGAAGTACCTTCCACATTATATTCACTGTAACACATTCCATTCAAACTGCAATATCTCTGACCACCAACTTTGAAGTACCTTCCACATAATGTTTACTGTAACACACTCCATTCAAACTACAATATCACTGTCCACCGGCTGTGAAGTACCTTACACATAATGTTCACTGTAGCACTCTCTATTCTACCTGCCATACTACTGTCCACCTGTTGTGCAGTACATTCCTCATATTGTTCACTGTAACACACTCCATTCAACCTGCAATAACACTGTCCACCAGCTGTGAAGTAGCTTACACATAATGTTCACTGTAACATTCTCCATTCTACCTTCCATACTACTGTCCACCTGGTGTGCAGTACATTACACATAATGTTCACTGTAACACAATCCATTCAAACTGCAATATCACTGTCCACCGGGTGTGAAGTACCTTACACTTAATGTTCACTTTAACACTCTCCATTCTTCCTGCCATACTACTGTCCACCTGGTGTGCAGTACATTCCACATAATATTCACTCTAACACACTCCATTCATACTGCATTATCACTGTCCACCGGCTGTGAATTACCTTCCACATAATGTTCACTGTAACACTCCATTCAAGCTGCAATACCACTATCCACCGGCTGTGCAATACCTTCCACATAATGTTCACTCTAAAACACTCCATTCAATCTGCAATACCACTATCCACCTGCTGTGAAGTATCTTCCAAAGAACCACCTTAAACCTACACCCTTATCTCATGCAACACTCTACTTTATTGGAGTGCTTTTGTGAGGCATTCTTCTCACGTTGACATACCTTCTTGTTATTTGGTCGGTTTATAAAACAGTTTACTTTGCTTTAATCAACAAACTCGCCTTAAAACAAATTATGCCGTTTCTTACTTTTACGCAATGTTCCATTTTCAAAGTTGCAAAATTACATAATCACAAAATTTTCTACACTATAGAAATGTTCATTACAGTATCACCTATACATCAAGCATTCTTCTCACATGTGACAGTCTACGGAACGACACTCACTTATGGCTGTGAGGAAGGAGCATGTTGAGTTACCAGAGAATTATAATGCCTGATGATTCGTATGTTGTGACGAGGTATGTGTGTCAGAACTGCCACAGAATACAGGCACAGTATTTAAGGAAACAGAGAAATTAAAATGTATTCAGCTAGTTTAAATTATTTTTATTGAAATAATTCAGTGTCCTGCAATGCAACTTCCTTACTTTCATGTATGTCGAAACAGTTAGGGTAAAAATTGGGGAAAATACTTGAGTCGGAACGTGGGAACTTGTCTACTAGATGAGGAAATATCAGGTTCTCTGGAAACGTTCTGCTGCGTGAAGTTATTTGTGTAGTTAGGTACATAGATATTATTTTGTCTTAATATAACAAAAAGAACTTCTAAGTTACAGCAGTCAACATATAAATGTGAAATTACCATCGTAAAATTTTTCACGAATTTCGATCGTATTAACGGTCGTGATAGGACAATGGGTTTTCGAAGTAATCATCATCATCATCGTCTTCGTGTTTGTCATCGTCGTCGTCGTAATTGCCGTTGTTGTCATCGTCGTCGTCGTCATTGCCGTTGTCATCGACGCCGTCGTCATTGCCATTGTTGTCGTCGTCGTCATCGTCATTGCCGTTGTTGTCATCGTCTTCGTCGTAATTGCCGTTGTTGTCATCGTCTTCGTCGTAATTGCCGTTGTTGTCATCGTCGTCGTCGTCATTGCCGTTGTTGTCATCGTCGTCGTCGTCATTGCCGTTGTCATCGACGCCGTCGTCATTGCCATTGTCGTCGTCGTCATCGTCGTTGCCGTTGTTGTCATCGTCGTCGTCGTAATTGCCGTTGTTGTTATCGTCGTCGTCATTGCCGTTGTCATCGACGCCGTCGTCATTGCCATTGTTGTCGGCGTCGTCATCGTCATTGCCGTTGTTGTCATCGTCGTCGTCGTAATTGCCGTTGTTGTCTTCATCGTCGTCGTCGTAATTGCCGTTGTTGTCATCGTCGTCGTCGTCGTCGTCGTAATTGCCGTTGTTGTCATCGTCGTCGTCGTCGTAATTGCCGTTGTTGTCATCGTC